>WNGJ01002540.1_pt1 | contig 18497 bp, 17 predicted proteins | sample 5400611 | NCBI WGS metagenome assembly WNGJ01 (sample SAMN13153375, study PRJNA577476) | soil metagenome | isolation source: 40 cm soil or saprolite under Garry oak tree replicate 1 | place: USA:California | collected 2016-06-15 | reverse complement strand
CCGCTCCTGCGCGAGCTGCTCGCCCGAGAGGGGATCCGCCACCTGCGGACGGAGCCCGATCGGCCGCGCACGAACGGGAAGGTCGAGCGCTTCCACCAGACGATGGCCCGCGAGTGGGCCTACGGGCTCGCCTACCGCTCAGATCGCGAGCGCAACCAGGCGCTGCCACACTGGCTCGAGCACTCCAACAAGCGCAGACCACACAGCTCGCTCGGAGACCGGCCCCCAATCAGCCGCGTTCACAACGTCCGTGGGTAGGACACCTAGGAGGCGATCGCGGCGAAATAGCCCGCCGGGCGCGGGCGGAGGCCGACGAGCGAATCGTCGAGCGCCGTGACGAGACGCGCGCGGTCGCCGTGGGCAAGCGTCTCGACGAGGGCTTTGCGAACCGCGTCCGCCGCTCCGTCCCCTGCCGTTCCTCCTGCACAGAGCTCCCGCAGGCGCGCGAGGTGGTCGGCGCGCTCCCGCCCAGTCTCGCCGAGGAGGATGGACGCCCTGAACGCCGCCGCGGGCAAACCGTCGGGACCCCCGAGCAATGCCGCCAGGGACTCGCGCAGCTGCTCCGACCGGTAGGGCTCGTCGGCAAAGAGCGACAGCTCCCAGCGGTCGAGCGCTTCCGCGAGCTCCGGATCCTCGTCGGCGAGCACGAGCTTCTCGAGCAAGTCGGCTGCGAGCTGCCCGCGGAATGCGTCGAGCCTCGTCGGCTCTCCACCGGGCTGCGTGGCCGCGATCGGGAGCACGGGCCGGATCCCGAGGGGGCGCCAGTCCAGCCGTTCGAAGAGCACCGGGCCCGCCGCGATCGCGGCCGAGGTCGCAAGCCGCAGGGCGCTGACAGCGTCGGCGATCTCAGCCGAGCTATCAGGCGGTTCACCCCCGCCGAGCCCGCGCTCGAGCTCGAGCACGCACAGCCGATCCGGCTCGCGGCCGAAGTCCGGAGGCAGGAGACCCGCCGCCTCCGGCCAGTGCGCCGCGAGCTCTCCATCGGCGGCCAGCCGCACCCGGAGCCCGGAGCCGAGCTCGACCTGCGTCGGCGCCGAGACACCGACGAGCGGAGCAACCGCCGCATAGGCGCGCTCGGTCCCGAAGAGAGTGCGCTCGAACTCCACGTAGGCGCGGTCGTAAGCGGCGTCGTCCCAGTCGAAGCCGCCGCAGGCCTCGGCGACGGACGTGACGAGCGGCAGGAGCACACTTCGGTAGAGCGCGTCGCGGGCCTTCGCCTGGCCCGCGTGCGCGGCGGCGAACACGGCGGCCGCGGCCTCGCCTTCCAGCTCGTCGATCGCGAATCGCGCATCGGCAAGACCCGCGAGTCGCGCAGAGCGGGCCTCGACGTACGAGCGCACCAGGGGCCGGTACTCGTAGAGCGCGGGCCGATCGCGCGAGGCGTGCTCCTCGAAGGCGAACGGGATCTCCTCGCCCATCTCGACCTCGCGGCCGAGCACGGCAAAAGCCGCCAGGCAAAAGCAGCGCAGGGAGCGGTACAGGTTGGGCGCACGCACGGCCACGTCTCCGCTTACGACTTCGGGGTCGCCTCTCCTCTCTGGCAGGTGGGACACCAGTAGGCAGTGCGGTTGTCGTCACCCTGTCCGTGGGAGCGGATTCTCGTCCCGCAACGGGGACACGGGCGGCCGACTTTGCGATAGACCTGCCTGTCCTCGCGACCCGTCTCGACCGAGGCGGTCATCAGGCGCGCCGCGCACGAGAGCACGTCGGAGAGCTCTTCGTCGGAGACGTCGCGCAGAGGCCGCCACGGCGAGACACGCGCGCGCCAGAGCGCCTCCGCCTTCCAGAGATTTCCAATCCCCGCCACGAGCCTCTGGTCGAGCAACGCGTCCCCGACCGCGCGATCCTGGTGCTGGCGGCGCAGGTTCTCGATCATCGCGTCGAAGTCAGGCGGGTGGGCGAGAATGTCGGGCCCGAGCCGCTCCAGCGCACGGGTGTGCAGCTCGAGCACCGGGCCGTTCCAGAGCACCGCTTCGTGCTCGCGACCACGGAGCACGAGCCAGGGGCGCCCGACCCGCCGCTTGCCGCCGGTGGGCGTTACGCGCCAGCGTCCCGTCATGCGCAGGTGGCTGCGCAGGACGAGTCCTCCATCGAAGCGCAGGAGCAGATTCTTTCCGACCGCCTCGACCACGAGGAGCCGGCGCCCGTCCAGCCGCTCCGCGACCTGGGTGGCGGCGGCCTGGGGGTGTGGCGTCTCGACCGTCACCTGTTGGCCGACTAGAACCTGGAGCCGCCGCGCTGCTCGTCGGAGAGAATCCCCTTCGGGCATGGCCGACTAGGGTCTGAGCACGACCCGGCGGGGGCCCGCGAGAAAGCCCGCTTCGAGGAGCAGCGGCATCACGTCGCTCTCGCCGACCGGCTCGCCGTCGAATCGCTCGACCGCGAGCCGTTTGATGCCGGCCTTTCGAACGTGTTCGACGAGCGCCACCAGTGCGGGCCTCAGCCAATCCTCGTCCGGATCTCGAAGTGGTACGAGCGAACGGCCACCTCGTTCGACGAAGAGCGCGGGTCGGCCCCCGAGCAGGACGACGTGCGCCCCTGCGACACGTGCAGCGCGTGCGCCGGAGCGTTTGGGCCAGGGGAGCGCGGCGCCGTACGGCTGGGCGGGGTCGGCAGCGGCGAGCACGAGCGCTTCGGGCTCCTCGCCTTCTCGCGGCCGGAGCTCTCGCAGCCGCTCGACGGCGCCGCCGAGCGCGAACTGCGCTCCGCCTAGGCCTTCGACGAAGTAGCCCCGGCGGCAAAGGCCGAGTGTCTCGAGCGCCTTCAGCTCGCCGTAGACCGCGCCGTAGCCGCCTACAATTCCCTCGCCGCGCACACCGTCTCGGGTCACGATTCCGTGCCGTTCGAGCAGCAGTTCAGCCAAGGCACGTCTCTCCGGGCCCTGTCCAGGGTCTGACCCCTGACGGGTCCCGAAGAGACGGTCGGCGAGCGACCAGCGGCCCTGGGTCGCCGTGATCTCTCCGGCGCGCCGGCGCGAGAACCGCCGGGGCCTGCGCTCCGCCCTCGGCGTCTTGTAGCGGCGGCCGGCTCGCAGCGGTGTCCAGGCGTCGTTCGTCACCTCGCCGGCCCAGACGAGATCCCAGAGCGCCGGCAACGCCTGCTCCGACTCGAGCCCCGTCACGGCGAGCAGCTCGTACCAGAACTCCGCGCTGCGGCCGAGCGCTTCGCGGAGGCGATCGTGCACGTCGCCTTCGGGCGGATCGGCGGCCGCCGGCGCCCCGAGCACCGGCGCATCCTCACGGAAGTAGACGGCGACGCGATCCAGGCCCGCGCCGACCCAGACGAGCTCGCCCGAGGCGCAGAGCTGGTCGAGCTGCGGCGGCGCGTAGCCGGGGACGCGGCGTGGCAGCACTTCGGACTCCCACAGCGAGACGGGGAGCGCAAGCCCCTGCATGGGCACGAGCGCCTCCCGGAGCGTGGCGCGGCGGTCGATCCCCTGCCAGCTCGGCAGGAAGCGTCCGAAGGCGGCCTGCTCGGCGGGCTCGACCTCCTTGCGCAGCGCGGCGAGCGACGCGCGACGCAGGCGGCGCAGGACGTCGGGATCGCACCACTCGCGCTCGGTTCCGCCGGGACGAAGCTCTCCGCGGACGAGCTGCTCCTTGCGCTCGAGCGCCAGGAGCTCCGCTTCCACGTCGCGCCCGAAGTGGTCGTTCGCCTGCGTCGTCGTGAAAGGCCCGCGCCCGCGTGCAAACCGAAGGACGAGCGAGCGCAGAGGCTCGGCGCCGCTCTCGAGAAATGCGTCCGGCAGGCCGCTCGGCGGCATCGCACCGAGGGCGTCCCGGTAGCGGCCCGCGTCCTCGGCGGAAATCAGGCGTTCCTCCCCCGCGATCCGCACGCGCACCGCTCGCCGCTCGGTCTCGAGCACGGCGGCGTGCGCTTCGTCGAACTGCCCCGGCCGCTGGTCGCCGCGCAGCCGCAGTAGGTCGTGAAGCTCGTCCGCGTTGCGCGGGTCGCCGCGGAGTTGCTCCTCCACCTGCTCCACGGCGTCCGCATCGAGCAGGTCGCGGAGCTCTTCCTGGCCGAGCAGCTCGCGCAGGAGATCCCGGTCGAGCGAGAGCGCCTGGGCGCGGCGCTCTGCGGGCGGCGTGTCGTCCTCGTACATGTAGTTCGCGACGTAGTCGAAGAGGAGCGAGGACGAGTAGGGCGACGCCGAGGCGGTCTCGACGTCGACGAGATCAACCTTCCTCGTACGGAGGTCGGCAAGCAGCCGTTTCAGCGCCGGGAGGTCGAACACATCCTGCAGGCACTCGCGGTAGGTCTCGAGGATGATCGGGAACGAGCCGTACCGCCGCGCGACCTGGAGCAGCGATTGCGCCTTCAGTCGCTGCTGCCAGAGGGGTGTCCGCTCGCCGGGCCGGCGGCGTGGGATCAGCAAGGCGCGCGCGGCGTTCTCGCGGAAGCGCGAGCCGAAGAGCGCGGTGTCGCCGAGCTCCGCGACGACGAGCTCCTCGACCTCCTCCGGCTCGATCAGCACGGTCTCGGTCGGCGGGGTCGCCTCGGCGTCCGGAAGGTGGAAGGCGATTCCGTCGTCCGACCAGATCGCCTGCGCCTCGATCCCGAGCGACTCGCGCAGCCGCGCGCCGACCGCGAGCGCCCAGGGTGCGTGGATGCGGGCCCCGAACGGCGTCAGGATGCAAAACCGCCAATCGCCGATCTCGTCCCGGAAGCGCTCGACCACGATCGTCTTGTCCGAAGGGACGGCACCGGTCGCAGCCGCCTGCTCGTTCAAGAACGTGAGCAGGTTCGCAGCCGCGCGATCGTCCAGCGAGTGCTGCTCCGACAGGCGCTCGAGCGCCTTCTTCTCCGGCAGCGCAACGAGCTCACGCGAGGCCTGGCCGATCGCAACGCCGAGCTCGTACGGCCGCCCCACGCCCTCCCCCTTCCAGAAGGGCACGGCGCCGGGAACGCCGGGGGCGGGCGAGACGAGCACGCGGTCGCGCGTGATCTCCTCGATCCGCCAGGTCGAGGCACCGAGCAGGAAGGTCTGGCCCGCCCGCGCCTCGTAGACCATCTCCTCGTCGAGCTCGCCGACCCGTCCACCTCCGTCGACGAGATGGACGCCGTAGAGCCCGCGGTCGGGGATCGTGCCCGCGTTCGTGACGGCGAGCCGCTGCGCTCCGGTGCGCCCGCGCACGACACCTGCGGTGCGGTCCCAGACGATCCGGGGCCGAAGCTCCGCGAACTCGTCCGAGGGGTAGCGCCCGGCGAGCATGTCGAGCACGTTCTCGAGCTGCGGGCGCGAGAGCCCGGCAAAGGGGTAGGCACCGCGGACGAGCTCGTGCAGCTCGTCGACCTCGATCTCCTCCTCGGCGCAGATCGCGACGATCTGCTGGGCGAGCACGTCGAGCGGGTTGCGCGGCACGACGGTCTCCTCGATCGCGCCTTCTTGCATGCGCCTCGCTACGACAGCCGCCTCGAGCAGGTCGGCGCGGAACTTCGGGAAGATGCGCCCCTTCGAGATAGCGCCGAGCTCGTGGCCCGCGCGGCCGACTCGCTGAAGGCCACGCGCGACCGACTTCGGCGACTCGACTTGGATCACGAGATCGACCGCACCCATGTCGATCCCGAGCTCGAGCGACGAGGTGGCGACGAGGCAGGGGATCTCGCCAAGCTTCAGCAACTCCTCGACCTGGAGGCGCTGCTCGCGTGCAAGCGAGCCGTGGTGGGCGCGCGCGATCTCTCTCGGCTTCTCTTGCGATGCCGTTGAAGAGGCCGTGCCGGCTTCGCCGGTGCGACCGTTCTCCGAAGCTGCTTCATTGAGACGAAGCGCAAGGCGCTCCGCCAGGCGGCGGTTGTTGACGAAGACGATCGTCGAGCGGTGCTCCTCGACGAGCTTCAGGATCTCCGGGTAGATCGAGGGCCAGATCGACTGCTGCTCCTCCGGCTCGCGCATGTCGTCGAGCGGAACGACGACGCGCAGGTCGAGCTCCTTGGCCCGCCCAGCGTCGACGAGCTCGATCGGCCTTGCGCCGGAGACAAAGCGTCCGATCTCTTCCATCGGCCGCTGGGTTGCCGAGAGCCCGATTCTTTGGACCTGTCCGGTGCCAGGCCCTGGACGGGGCCCGACGAGACGGTCCAGGCGCTCGACCGAGAGCGCGAGATGGGCGCCGCGCTTCGTCCCGGCGACCGCGTGGACCTCGTCGAGGATCAGGGTCTCGACGCTCAGCAGCATCTCCCGCGCCCGTGAGGTCAGCAGCAGATAGAGCGACTCCGGGGTCGTGATCAGGATGTCCGGCGGCTCCCGCAGCATCGCCACGCGCTCCTTGGGTGGCGTGTCCCCGGTGCGAACCGCCACGCGCAGCTCGCTCTCGAGCCCCGCGAGTGGCCCGCGCAGGTTGCGCTCGATGTCGTAGTTCAGCGCTTTCAGCGGCGAGACGTAGAGCAGGCGCAGGCCCTGCCCGGGGGCGGGCGTGAGCCGGTCGATCCCGTATAGAAAAGCGGCAAGCGTCTTCCCCGACCCGGTCGGCGCCTGGATCAGCGTGTGCTTGCCGGTTGCGATTGCCGGCCAGCCGAGTTCCTGGGCAGGGGTCGGCCCTGCGAACGTCCGCTCGAACCACTCGCGCGTACGGGGGCTGAACTGCGCCAGCGCGTCCATGGCTCAAGCCTAGTCGCGACGGTCAGGTCACGAAAGCAGGCCGCGAAGCGCCGTCACGTCGGCCTCGAAGGCCGCCTGGTCGATCGGCGAAGGCTCCTCGTCCGGGAAGGGAAATGGCCACTCCGGACGCGGATCGTCCGCGTACCTCGGGACGAGATGGGCGTGCAGATGAGGCAGCGAGTTCCCCAAGATGTCGTAGTTCATCTTCACCGGCTCCAGGTGCTCCTCGATTGCTCGGCCGACCCGAACGACCTCGAGCCAGAAGCGAGCGGCCTCGTCCTCGGAGAGCTCGGTCGGCTCGGCCACATGGCGGCCGCGCCAGATCACGACCGTGTAGCCGCGCTGAATGTCGGCGCGCTGGAGAATCGCGTCCGAGAGCTCCCCCTCGTGGATCCGGACGCCGAATCTCGTCTCTTCCGGCCGTCCTTCGGCACACATGGGACAGTTCTCGCCGCGACGGAGCTCGTAGAAGGACTGCGGCCACTCCATCGCCGACGGACGATAGCCCGTAGCATCGCCCGCGTTCGTGCCAGAGACGCCTGAAGAGCTCTACGAGCGCGCGAAGGACGCGCTCCGCATGCCACCCGTCGAGGAGTGGGACACCTGGCCGTTCGAAGGTGATCTTCGCCCGCGCGCGCTCCTGCCGCCCGTGCCCCAAGAAGGGCCGAGGCACGGTGAAGGCCGCGCTGACTGCTCGGCCTGCGCAAACGGCGACGAAAAGTACTTCTGGACGAACGAGCGCTGGAGGCTGCATGCATTCGATCCACCGACGGGCCTCCCCGTGGTGGTTCTCCTGGAGCCGCGTGCACACTACGCCGAGCCGGGTGACCTGCCCGAGGAGCTCGCGGCCGAGCTGGGAGTCATGCTCGCGCGGGTCGAGCGGGCAGTCCGAGCCGTCCCGGACCTGGGCCGCGTGCACGTCTGCCGCTGGGGCGACGGCAGCGAGCACCTCCACTGGTGGTTCATGGCCCGACCGGCTCGGATCCCGCAGCTCATCGGAAGCTTCGCCGCGATCTGGGACGAGATTCTGCCGCCGCTTCCCAAGGAGATTTCACAGAGGAACGTCGAGCTCGTCCGTCGCGCCATGGCTGCCGGCGACCAGGCGTAGTGCTCGAGGTACGGACCCTCACCGACGGGGGCCAGACGGCGCTCGAGATCGCGACGCCGCTCGCCGAGTTCCTCGACGGGGCGCAGAGCTCGCTCGAGCTCGCGCTCTACGACGTCCGTCTCACGGGCGAGCCGGCCGACCTCGTTCGCGGAGCGCTCGAACGCGCACCCGGGCGTGGAGTGAAGACGCGCCTCGTCTACAACGTCGACCACGGCAAACGAGCGCCCATCCCACCGCCTCCCCAGACGGAGCCCACGTTGATCGAGTCCCTCCCCTTTCCCACGCGCGCGATTCCCGGCGTGCCAGACCTGATGCACCACAAGTACGTGATTCGCGACGACCAGAGCGTCTGGACTGGCTCGACCAACTGGACCGACGACTCGTGGACACGCGAGGAAAACGTGATCGCGATCGCCGCCCTGCCGGCGCTGGCGGCGCGCTTCACCGAAGACTTCGAGCAGCTCTGGACGAGCCGCGAGGTCGGGAAGAGCGGTCGTGTCCCCTCGGACCCCGTCGACGGCGTCCGCCCCTGGTTCTGCCCCGGGCGCGGCGAGGCGCTCGCTCACCGGATCGCCCACGCGCTCGGCGAGGCGCGGCGGCGGATCCGGATCGCCTCGCCGGTCATCACCTCCGGCCCGATCCTCGGCACCCTCGCCGAGCTCGTCTCCGACGGCAGGGCCGATCTCGCAGGCGTCGTCGACGCGACCCAGATGCGTGAGGTCCTCCACCAGTGGCACGAGAACGGCAACGCGAGCTGGAAGATCCCCTCGCTCTACCGCGTGCTCGAGCGGGCCGATTTCACCGGCAAGGAGTCGACGCCGTACCAGCCCGGCAGTGTCCACGACTACATGCACGCGAAGGTCACGATCGCCGACGACACGATCTTCCTCGGCAGCTACAACCTCTCGCACTCGGGCGAGCTGAACGCCGAGAACGTGCTCGAGCTCGAGGATTCCGCGCTCGCAGATCGCCTCGCCGCCTATGTGGACGAGGTGCGCGGCCGATATCAGCCGGTCGCGCTTCCCTCACCCTGAGCGCAGAGAGTACGATCGAGCTCGTGGCGACCGCGATCCGTCCAGAGCGCCTCCACTTCACCGGCAACGACGAGGCCGACACGCTGCTCGCGCGCGAGCCCTTTGCGCTGCTCGTCGGCTTCGCGATCGACCAGCAGGTACCGATCCAGACCGCGTTCACCGGGCCGCTGAAGCTCAAGGAACGCTTGGGGACGCTCGATCCGGCTGCGGTGGCCGCGACAGATCCGGCGCGGCTCGACGAGGTCTTCCGCGAGAAGCCGGCGATCCACCGTTTCCCGGGCGCGATGGCGGAGCGTGTGCATGAGCTCGCGGCGGTCGTCGCCGAGGATTACGGTGGCGACGCTTCCAGGCTCTGGAACGAAGCCGGAGACGGCACCGAGCTGCGCCGCCGCATCGAGGCGCTGCCGGGCTTCGGGAAGATGAAGGTGATCGCACTGGGCTCCGTGCTTGCCAAGCGCTTCGGCGTTCAAGCGGCCGAGGCGCTCGTTCCCGGCCATCCGACGATCGGCGACGTCGACTCCCCGGAGGCGCTACAGCGCTATCAGGACGCGAAGCGTGCCTACAAGGCGAAGCTCAGGGCCAAGCAGACCTGAACTACGACTGGCCCCCGTAAACGAAATACAGCACCAGCGACACGGCCATCAGGAGAGCCACGACCACTCCCACGACGATCGTGACGCCGGTGATCACGATCACGGGCGTGCGCGGGCTGCGCCCGCGCTCGGCTTCTGCCGCGAGCTCCTTGGTCGTCTCTACCGGATGTGCAGCGGCGCCGGCGACCTCCTTCGCCTTTTCGAGCTGATCGGCCATGGAGGTTTGCTACCCACAAACCGCCGTCGCGAACCGGTGCACTTGGCGCTTCAGGGCCAGCAGGTGGTCGGCCGATACGTGGAGAGAATGCGTGTTTTTCGGATCTTCGCCGTTGCCGTCTGCGCTGTCGCTCTCACCGGCTCGGCAAGCGCGCTGCGCCTTCCGTCCGCTCCGCGGTGTCCGGTCTTCCCGGCCTCGAACCCGTGGAACCTTCGCGTCGACCGGCTGCCGGTCGCGTCGAACTCGGCGACGATGGTTCGGTCGATCGGCGTCGCCTCGGGTATCCACGCCGACTTCGGCTCGGGTCTTTACGACGGCGGGAAGATCGGCATCCCATTCGACGTCGTCACGAGCAAGACACCCCGCTCCGCTGTGAGCTTCGAGTATGCGGACGAGAGCGATCGCGTCCGCTATCCGATCCCCCGCGGCGTGCACATCGAGAGCGGCAGCGACCATCACGCTCTGCTGCTCGACCGGAACGCGTGCCGGCTCTACGAGCTCGGCGGGCTGCAACGGTCGGGCGGCCGCTGGCACGCCTGGGCCGGTGCGACCTGGAGTCTGCGCTCGAACAAGGTGCGCCCCGCAGGCTGGACGTCGGCGGACGCGGCGGGCCTGCCGATCCTTCCGGGGCTCGCGCGCTATGACGAAGCTCGCCGTGGCGTAATCGACCACGCGTTGCGATTCACCGCCGCAAGGACGCGGCGCGCGTTCATCTATCCCGCTCGGCACTACGCGAGCTCTTCGACCGATCCGTCGCTCCCTCCGATGGGCTTGCGCGTCAGGCTGAAGGCGGGCTTCAACGTCTGGGGCTTTCCGCCTCAGGCGCGAATCGTGCTCGTCGCGATGAAGCGCTACGGGCTGATCCTGGCCGACAACGGCTCCAACTGGTACGTGAGCGGCGCGCCGAGCCCAGGCTGGTCGAACGACCAGCTGCACACGCTCGGGCGGGTCAAGGGGTCCGACTTCGAGGTCGTCGACTCGAGCTCACTGCGCCCGCGCTAGATCCTTGAGCGCAACCGACGCGGCGGAGTAACCGCACATCCCGTGCACGCCGCCGCCCGGCGGGGTCGCAGCCGAGCAGAGGTACACGCCTTCGAGCGGTGTCCGGTAGGGGACGAGCTTCGGCACTGGGCGGAAGAGGAGCTGGCCTAGATCCATTGCCCCGGCGTTCAGGTCCCCGCCGACCAGGTTGCGGTTGTGGGCTTCGAGGTCGGCCGGGCCCATGGCGCTCCGAGCGAGGACGAGCTCTCGAAACCCGGGCGCAAAGCGCTCGACCTGCGCCTCGACCTGCTCGGTCATGTCGTGCGAGGATCCGTTCGGGACGTGGCAGTAGGCCCAGGCGGTCTGCTTCCCGGGCGGGGCACGTGAGTCGTCGAAGAGGCTCGTCTGGGCCAGGATGACGAAGGGCCGCTCAGCGGGACGGTCTCGCCAGGCTCCCCACTCCGAAGCCGAGATCTCGTCAAGCGTTCCGCCGAGATGCACGGTTCCCGCGCGACGGCAGGCCTCCGCGGTCCACGGAATCGGGCCGTCGAGCGCCCAGTCGAGCTTGAACGCGCCCGGGCCGTGCCGGTAACGGGCGAGTCGCTGTGCGTACCGCTCGGGCAGGCGTCCGCGGGCGAGCCGAACGAGCTCGCGCGGCACGACGTCCGCCAGAACGACGTCCGCACGGGGGAGCTCTTCGACGAGGCTTGACGTCTTGAGCTCACCTCCGAGCTCCTGGAGACGCTCCGCGAGCGCGTCCGCAAGGCGCTGGGCTCCTCCGCGCGGGAACGGCCAGCCGAACGCGTGTCCGAGCACGATGAGGGCGAGGCCGAAGCCCGCGCTCGGGCGGCGCTCCAGCGGCAACATCGAGTGCGCCGCGTGGCCGGCGAACCACGCTCGGGTGCGGTCGTCCCCGAACCGCGCCTCGGCGAACGTGCGAGCCGCGGCGAGCGAGCCGCGGAGGGCTGCGACGAGCCCGCGCAGGCCGAGCCGGTCACCGAGCCGCAGGATCGTCGGCGGAGTGACCGGGTATGGCCCGAGGAGGACGCCCTCGACCTGGCGCCAGCCGTCGACGAGCGGCGCAACCAGCTCGCGGTAGGCGCCGGCGTCTCGCCCGAGCCCCTCTGCGGTCGCCTCGAGCTCTCGCTCGAGCAGCACCGCCGTCCCGTCGTCCAGCGGGTGCGCCGCGGGCGCGTCCGGGTGGATCCATTCGAGCTCGAGCTCGAGCCGGCGGAGAAAGGGCGAGGCCTGTCCGAGCGGGTGGATCGAAGAGCAGACGTCGTGGACGAACCCCGGCAGCGTGAGCTCGGCGGAGCGGAGGCCCCCGCCGACCGTCTCGGCGGCCTCGTGCACCTCGACCTCGACCCCGGCGCGCGCGAGCGTGATCGCCGCCGCGAGCCCGTTCGGCCCGGATCCGATCACGACCGCCCGCCGCGCGCGCGGGCGAGCGCCTCCTACCTTCCCCCCTGGGGCCTTCGGCCCCGTGCCCCCGCTGTTCACGCTAGCGGAGAATTTCGCACTGGTGTGTCACGGGCTTGGATCAAATGAGTGAAGCCTGCAAGAGGCGAAGCCGAGGCGCCTACGCCACGCCGGCCAGGAGAAACGCCCGGTTCTCCTTGAGCATCTCTCGCGCGATCACGAGCCGCTGGATCTGGTTCGTGCCCTCGTAGATCTGCGTGATCTTCGCGTCGCGCATCATCCGCTCGACCGGGTACTCCTGGATATAGCCGTACCCGCCGAGGATCTGCACGGCGTCGGTCGTGACCTCCATCGCCACGTCCGTGCAGTAGAGCTTCGCCATCGCCGAGATCTTGGTCACCTCGCCGTCGGGCGCACCCTCGTCGATCATCATCCCGACCTTGTAGAGCAACCCACGCGCCGCCTCGCACTTCGTCTCCATGTCGGCAAGCGTCGCCGCGATCAGCTGATGCTCCGCGATCGGCTTGCCCATCGTCTCTCGGGTCTTCGCGTACTCGAGCGCGTAGTCGGTCGCGCCCTGCGCGAGGCCCAGTCCCTGAGCGCCGATCCCCGGCCGCGAGCGATCGAGGATCCGCATCGCGATCCGGAAGCCCTCGCCCTCCTCCCCGAGCAGGTTCTCGGCCGGCACGCGGCAGTCGTTGAAGAAGATCTCACCGGTTGTCGAGCCCTTGATCCCCATCTTCGGCTCGATCCGCCCGACCTCGAAGCCGGGTGAGCCGCTCTCGACGACGAAGGCCGAGATCCCGCCGTGGCCCGTCTCGGTGTCGGTCTTGGCGAACACGGTGTAGAGCTCCGCAACACCGGCGTTCGTGATGAAGCGTTTCGAGCCGTTCAGAACGTACTCGTCCCCTTCACGGCGCGCTTTGCTCCGCATCGCCGCCGAGTCCGATCCGGATCCGGGCTCGGTCAGCGCGTAGGCCGCGAGCGCCTCTCCGCTCGCGAGCCGGGGGAGGAAGCGGCGCTTCTGGTCGTCGTTCCCGGCAAGCTTGATCCCCAGTGAGCCGAGCTCCTGGACTGCAAGGAGGAGCCCGGTCGTCGCACAGACTTTTGAGAGCTCCTCGATCGCAACCAGCACCATCAGGGCGCCAGTTCCCGTACCTCCGTATTCCTCCTCGTAGGGAAGGCCGAACAGGTCGTACTCGCGCAGGAGGTCGACCATGTCCCACGGAAACTCGGCCGTCTTGTCGATCTCGGCTGCGCGCGGGGCTACCCGCTCACGGGCGAGCGTTCGCACGAGATCGCGGATCTCGCGCTGCTCGTCTGAGAGAGGGTCGTACGCCACAGCGCGATTCTAGGAGTGCTCGTAGCGCTCGAGATACTCCTCGGGACTGATCGAGGTCATGCGAACGAACATCCAAAAACCGCCGACGAGGCCGGCGGCGAGGGCGGCGCTCCAGTACCAGTGCGAGAGACCTGGGAAGACGATGTAGGCGATATAGAGGGGGAAGAACGCCAGGCCGATGATGCAGGCGCCGAAGAGCGCGGCGTCCCCGAGCGCCCGCAGGCGGTCCGTGTGCTGCGGGATGACCAGGTCTTCCTGGGTCAGGCGCGGCCGCGGGTGCAGCGGATGCGTAAAGAGCTTGATCGACGCCCGGTCCCAGCCCTTCGGGTCGTCGCCGGGCTCCATCGCCGGAAGGACGACCTCGTCCACACGCTCGGAAGGCGGCCGCGGGTTTGCGTGATCGCTTGCGCGTTCCTGCTCCGGCGTCGGATAGGGCATGGCCTGATTGTACGGACAAGCTTCGAGTCCGCTAGGGCGATCGCGCGGTGCGGTCCCCGGCCAGCACGCCGAGGTTGGAGACGAAGAAGGGGACGACGAAGTTGAGACCGACCTTGACGGCAGTGAGCGCCGTGGCGTCGCCGCTTGCGATCACGTCGGCCTGGTTGATCGCGGTCAACACGCAGCCTACGACCAGCGCAATCCGCAGAGTCTTGCGAAGGTTCGCCGGCGAGCGGCAGGTTGCGAGCGCCGCTCGCCACCCGGCCGCCCGGTCCCGCACCGCCTAGCCGCTCTCGACCACGGTGGGGTGGAACTCAGCCGTCTCGACCGAGGGTCCGTGGTGCACGTACGCGAGCGAGGAGTGGCCGTCGGAGAGGTCGAACTGGATCGCCCCGGTCGACTTGATCGTCTTCGCGGCGGCGACATCGGCTTCGCCCGGGTCGTTCGTGTACTCCATCCCGCCGGGAATCTTGATCAGCACGCGGTACGGGTCGGGCGGATCGATGCCGCGCAGCGTCTCGGTCGTCGTCTCCAGCACGTCGCCGAATTTCACCCTTGCGCTTCGCTGTTCGAGATCGCACTCGAACTCGGCCGGGAGGAAGAGCGGCTCCTTGACGTTGGGTGCCACGACCGCAAGCACCTCGAAGAACGTGCCTCCGTTCTGGCCGCTGACGATCTGAAGGACGCCGTTCCGCTGCGCCTCGTCAGCAGTCTCGTCGACGAGCGGCTGGATATCACCGTTCCCCTCGTGCAACGCTCCGGGCCAGTGATAGACCGCCGCCCAGGCGAGGCCGCTCAGGTCGGTGTCTCCGAAGTGGCCTTTGTCGATCCGCATCCCGGCCATGCCTTCGCAGTGGCCCTTGGTGGGATACGAATTGAAGTCGCATGGGCATCCCGGGTCGCAGCTGCAGTTCTTGATGTAAGGGCCTTCCATATACCAATCGGTTGCCATGCGTCTCCTCCTCCGACCCCGAAGTGGAGGGACGATGATGCTGCGGACTCGGGCGCGGGTCAAGTCGTAGCCTGTACGACGTGATCCTCGAGAACGGCGTCGTGCGTACGCTGGACCCGTCGCTGCCGCTGGCGCGCGGGCTCGCGATCGCGGGAGAGCTCGTGGCGGGCGGCATCGGCACGCACGAGACAGCGCTTGCGAGCCCGGAACGAATCGACCTCGGCGGCCGCTGCGTCGTTCCAGGCTTCAACGACGCCCATGTGCACTTTCCCACCTGGGCTCTGGCTCAGAGGGAGGTCCGCCTCGAGGGGACGAGCACGCTCGACGAAGCGCTTGCACGGGTGCGCGAGGCGCTGCCCTCGCTTCCACCGGGCCGGTGGCTGCGCGGGCGGGGGTGGCGGAGCGGTGACTGGCAACCGCCGGTCGACCCGACCAAGGAGGCACTCGACGCGTTTTCGGGCGAGACGCCGGTCGCATTGATGGCTCGCGACTCCCACTCCGTCTGGCTCAACTCGGCTGCGCTCGCGCACGCGAACGGCGACCTTCAGGTGCCGGGCGGGGTCGTCGAGCTGGACGACCGCGACGAACCGACCGGCGTTCTCCGCGAGGAGTCGTGCTGGCACTTCCGCGACGCCTACATCGAGACCTCAGACGAGGAATACGTCGAGGCGATGCGGGTGGGGATCAAGCTCGCGAACACGCGCGGCGTCACAGCCGTCCACGACAAGGACGGCTGGCTCGGCGCACTTCGCTTCTGGGGACGCCTGCAGGAAGACGGTGCGCTCACGTTGCGCGTCTGGCAGTCGCTTCCCGCCGAGAAGGCGGACGAGCTTGCCTCGGTCGATGTCCGCAGCGGCCTGGGGAGCAGCCTGCTTCGGCTCGGCTACCTGAAGGCGTTCATGGACGGGACGCTCAGCTCGCAGACAGCGCGCATGCTCGGCGGCGGCGGGGTCGAGATCACGAGCCGGGACGACTTCGCGGAGCTGATTCGCCATGCTGCGCGTGCAGGCTTTCCGGTTTCCGTGCACGCGATCGGCGATCTGGCCAACCGCGATGCGCTCGACGCCTTCGAGGCAACCCGCGAGGAGTGGGAGCCGGTCGGCCTGCGCCAGCGGATCGAGCACGCGCAGCTCCTCGCGCCCGAGGACGTGCCTCGCTTCGCGCAGCTGGGGATTACGGCCTCCGTCCAGTTCAGCCATCCGGCGTCCGATCGGGAGATCGCCGACCGCCTCTGGGCCGGCAAGACCGACCGTGCGTATGCCTACCGCTCGCTCGCCGAGACCGGCGCGCTCCTTGCCAACGGCTCCGACGCGCCGATCGAGGAGCTCGACCCGCTCGCCGGGATCCGCGCCGGGGTCCTGCGCACCCTCGACGAACGGCCGCCCTGGCATCCCGAGCAGGCGCTGACGGTCGATCAGGCTCTTCGGGCCACGACGCTCGCGCCGGCCTGGCTCGCCCGCGACGAGCACCGGCGGGGAAAGCTCGTCCCGGGCTACCTCGCCGACCTCGTCGTGCTCGACCGCGACCCCCTCGACGGCGAGCCCGAAGAGCTCGCGGAGATCCACGTGGTGGCGACGATGCTCGGCGGTCGCTGGGTGCACGGCTCCCCGCCCTGGGACTGAGCGTTCGGGCTGTGTAAAAAACCCCAACTGCGGGACTTTTGCGCCGTCTCAATCTGCACCCCGCAAGCCGGGCGACGACACGAGAACTTCTCCTCCCTGGATCGTGTCGCCCCTTCTCAGAGGGCCGGCCTCGCACCGGCCCTCCTCCTTCTCACCTGCGGCGACTGAACCACCGGCGCCGCCGCGGGGGTTCTCCCTCGGGCCGCTCCGGGAGCACCTCTCCCCCAAGAAGCGCAGCCGGGACGGTCGCGGTGAGCCAGTGCGCGAGAGCCTCATCGCCCACGGCCTCTGCGGCCGCACGCATGCCGATCGCGCGCAGACTCGGCGCATGGGCGTCGCTCGCGATCAGATGAACGAGCTCGAGCTCGAGCAGCTGGATGGCCGCCTCGCGCGCACGCCGCCCGAGCCGCCCGTCCACCGACGCAGCGGTGACCTGGACGGCTGCGCCACCCCGAACCAGCCCGCGGAGCCGCTCGGGATCGGCCTGCACGTCCCCATTCCGCTCGGGGTGGGCGAGCACGGGCGTCACGCCTTGCGTGCGGAACTGAAACAGGCGCTCCCCGAGGTCGAGCGGCCACCCGAAGTAGGGGAACTCGATCAGGATGCACTTCGGGTTGCCGCCGAGGCCGAAGCGACTCAGTTCTTCCGGCGAGAGGATCGCCAGCCGCTCGAGCGCGATCTCGCCGCCGGGCCGCACGTCGAGCGGAATCCCTTCCGTCTGCACGGCCTGCCGCACTTCCGCGAGGCGCTGCTCCATCTCGGCCGCCGTGGTCGGGTAGTCCTCGCGCACGTGCGGCGTCGCCGCGATCACCTCGATCCCGTCCTCAACCGCCGCGCGGGCAATCTCGAGCGACTCTTCGAGCGTGGCAGCACCGTCGTCGAGGCCAAAGAGGATGTGCGAGTGAAGATCGATCATTACCGCGAAAAGCGCTGCGCACTTTCCGCGGGCCTAGTTTGTCGCTTCGTTGGCGCTCGCGAGACCGGCAAGTGCGTGAACTAAGATGAGCGTTGCAATGCGTACGATGAACCCGATTCACGACGAGACCTGCTCGGTCGCCCGCTGCGCCGAGATCATCGGGGCGAAGTGGACCGCGGTGCTCGTTCACGACCTGTCCGAAGGCCCGCGCCGCTTCTCCGAGCTCGAGCACTCCTGCCCTGGGATCAGCCCGCGAACGCTCTCGGAGCGCCTGCGCGCGCTCGAGCATGAAGGCATCCTCGTCCGGCGGAGCTACCCCGAGTCGCCACCCCGGGTCGAGTACGAGTTGACCGACAAGGGTGCGGGCTTGCTGCCGATCATCGAGGAGATGCGGCAGTTCGGACACGCCTGGCTCGTGGACGAAGAGCCGGCAGCCGTCTAGGAGGGTTTGGCGAAATACAGTCTGTGCCGTCCGGCCACGCTGCTCGCCCCGAGGCCGTGTCCTCAGTCGCGCCGATAGTAGGGCTATCGACACTCCCTGCGTCCTTGCCTCGGAACGAGCATCGCGCCCGGCCGACGAGCGGCATTCCGCCAAACCCTCCTAGCGCAGCCCGGCGAACGCGGTAAAGAGCTCCCTCGCGGCGGCGACGCCGAGCGGAAAGTACTCGACAGGGATGTTCTCGTTCGGCGAATGGATGTTCGAGTCGGGAAGCGCGAAGCCGGTCAGGATCGTCGGGATTCCATTGTCCGCGAGCGCGGGCACAATCGGGAGGGTTCCACCCGAGCGAACGAGGAGCGGTCGCACGCCGAGAGCCCGCTCGAACGCGTCCAGGCCCAGCTGAACGGCCCGTGATTCGGGGTCGACGCGGCCCGGAGGTGCCATCGAGAGTCGCCGCAGGTTGAGCTCGGCTCCCTCCGGAGCAGCCTCGCGAAGCAGCCGCTCCAACTCGCCTGCGATCGTCTCGGGATCCTGGCCCGGAGCAAGCCGGATCGACAGGTTGGCCTCCGCCACGACGGGCAGGACGGTTTTCTGCAGGTGCGGTGAGCCGCCTTCGATCCCGTTCACGTCCACTGCCGGCTCGGCGAACGTGCGCAGGTAGAACTCCTCGGCCGCGCGCCCGTCTGCCGGCCGCGCCCCTCGGCCGGCAAGCTCCTCCGCCCCCGGCGAGAGCTCGCTCCAGCCTGCGAGCTCAGCGTCGGTCGGCTGCGCGATTCCGGCGCGCAACGGCTCGGGTAGCCGGCCGTCTCGCGGGACCACGGCGGAGAGCGCCTGTACGAGC
>WNGJ01005394.1_pt1 | contig 18500 bp, 17 predicted proteins | sample 5400611 | NCBI WGS metagenome assembly WNGJ01 (sample SAMN13153375, study PRJNA577476) | soil metagenome | isolation source: 40 cm soil or saprolite under Garry oak tree replicate 1 | place: USA:California | collected 2016-06-15 | reverse complement strand
GTTGCACATGTCGAATTTGCGACCAGTCAAACGCATCGACCTTCTATTGCGCGCGATTGCCATGTCGAAGGCCCGGGCGCGCCTTCGATTGTTAATTTTAGCGGGCGGCCCTTTTGATCCTTACGAACCACTGCTCGATGAATTGGGACTTCGCGATCGCGTCATTATTCGCCAAAACACGGCTGTGGTGGACGAGTATCTGGAGGCGGCGGACATGGGACTCTACACGTCCGAATACGAAAGTTTCGGTCTGGGCATTCTTGAGACGTTATTTTACGGCAGACCGGTTGTCGCTTTCCGCGTCGGCGGCATACCGGAAGTCGTCGGAAATTCTTCTCCGCTGTATGCTTTCGGTGATCTGACCTCGATGGCCGCTGCCATAGACGCGTTGGTCAAATCCCCCAGTTTGGCACAAGAGTTAGGTGAACGGGGTCGCGATCACGCGATCGAGAGATTCTCAGCCGCTCGCATCATCCCGCAGTACGAAGCGCTTTATCGCCGGATAATAGTCCCGCGCCCGCGCTAATGGTTCTTGCGATAAGTTTATCGGAGTGAGCTTGGCTTTTTTGCCTTCCGCTAACGGCGCAAATGCGCACGACGCAGAGTTCGCCAGCGGCTTTCCCGCATGTAACAGCATCCCCAGCGTCGTCACCGAGCAAGCAGGCTGCGCGTCCAATCCCGTTTCACGGAATGGTTTTGGCGGTCGATCAAAATGCAGGTTCTCCGACAGCTCCAAAGCCGTAACTTAGGGACAACTAAAAGTGAAGACCTGCGGCGACCGTTCGCCACCACAGGTTTTCAAGCCTCGCTGGCTGCCTTTACGGCAGCGCGAAGATCAACAACGAAGCGGTCATATTCACGTTCGCGCGATTCTTCGTCCGGCTGCCGAAGCAAAGAGGACGGATGAACTGTCGCCACGACTTTTTGCGCGAGCTTCGAAGATAGAACTTTGCCGCGCTCCCGCGTGACGCGGAACGACGGACCGAAAAATGCCTGTCCCGCAGTCGATCCGAGACAAACGACGAGTTGAGGTTTTACCAGACGCACTTCCGCCTCGAGCCACGGGCGGCAGGCTGCGATCTCGCGGGAGTTTGGTTTCTTGTGAATTCGGCGCTTACCTCGCGGCTCCCATTTAAAATGCTTCACGGCGTTCGTGACGTAAACATGGCTACGATCGATTCCCGCTTCCTCCAGAGCGCGGTCCATGATTTTTCCCGCGGGTCCGACAAACGGTTTGCCAGCGACGTCTTCGTAGTCCCCTGGTTGTTCGCCAACCAACATAATTGCCGCATCCTTGGGTCCCTCGCCAAAGACAGTTTGCGACGCGCGCTTGTAAAGATGGCACGCCGTACATTCGCGCGAAGCTCCGCGCACTTCGCTTAAATTCGATGTATCTGGCGGCGTGGCAGGCCGTGCGTATTCCTTACTGTCCGTTGGCATCGTCGATTATGGATCGAAAGTCGTACGCTATTTGTCTTCATTAATTCCATGGCCGTCCTTGAAACACCGCGATTAATTCTGCGCCAATTTGGCGAGGAAGATCTCGATCTTCTCGCCGAGCTGATGGCGAACCGGGATTTCATGCGTTTTTCGCTGGGTGCTTTTTCCCGCGAGCAAACGGCGGCCTTCCTGAAGAAAACCCTGGGTTGGAAAAGCGCGGGTTTGCCGTCGCTATTCGCGGTCATTGTCCGCGAGCACAGCAAGCTGATTGGCTATTGCGGTTTCTTTCATCAGGAGATTGATGAGACGAATGAAATCGAAATTGCTTATCGATTTCACCCTGATTATTGGGGTCGGGGATTGGCGACCGAAGCCGCGCGCGCTGTGCGCGATCATGCGTTTCGCGATCTCAAATTATCGCGCGTGATTTCACTGATTCATCCCGACAATCGGGCGTCGCGCCGGATCGCCGAGAAAAACGCAATGAAAGTCGACAAGAAAACCGTCCATCGTGGTTTTCCCACCCTTGTTTTTGCGATCACGCGTGAGCAGTGGCTGGCGACAGGTGCCGCCGGATAAACTCGCGCGCGAGTGCGCGATAGGCAATGGCGGCCGCTCCATTGGAGTCATATTCTAGGATCGATTTGCCGAAGCTTGGCGCCTCGCTCAAGCGGATGCTGCGCGGGATGACCGTTTCATAAACGCGTTCGGCAAAATGCTCGCGCACCTCCGCCACGACTTGCGCGCTAAGGTTAGTTCGACGGTCAAACATTGTCATAACAATACCGCTAATCTCGAGCCGGCGGTTCGCCCCGGAATCGCGCACCTGCTCGACTAATCGAACAATTTTTACCAAACCCTCGAGCGCAAAATACTCACACTGGATCGGCGTCAAAAGTTCATCGGCGGCGGCGAGTGCATTGCTCATGAGAATTCCGAGCGACGGCGGACAATCAAGCAGAACAAAATCGAACGTGCTGTCGTCCTGCAGTGGCTTAAGCGTTTCCGCCAGCCTTGTGAGATGATTCGGCATTCGGGCAATCTCTACTTCGGCGCCAGCCAAATCGATATCTGCGGGCACGATAAAGAGACCGTCGCGCCGCGTGGGCAGGATTTTTTCCGTAATGGACGCGCCGCCAAGTAACGGATCATAGAGACTGATTTCATCCGCTCCTTGCAATCCAAACGAACTCGTCGCGTTCGCTTGTGGGTCAAGATCGATGAGTAAAATGCAATGGCCAAGTTCCGCCAGTGCGGCGCCGAGATTGACCGCTGTGGTCGTTTTACCGACGCCACCTTTCTGATTCGCAAGCGCAACGATTTTCATGAGGGAGCTGGCCAGATGATGTTGCCGTCTGGTCTAAACCGAAACTAAATTTTTTCGAATCTCCGATTTAGGCTTGCCGCGGCGAGCGAATTGAAGACCACAAGCGAGACGCTTGTGCTACTGTGCTCGCAATTGAAACCCGTGACTTTCACTCTTCAAGAATTGGCCACGATGTTCGACGGTGAATTGGTCGGAGGTCCGGCGCTGAAAATCATTGGCGCTGCGTCGCTCGCGGAAGCAACTGCCGGGGAAATCAGCTTTTTTGCGAATCGAAAATATGCGGCGGCACTGCGCAAAACGCGCGCCTCCGCCGTTTTTGTTCCTTCTGACTTTTCCGAGGTCATTCCAGTCGCGCAAATTCGCGTCTCGAATCCGACAAGAGCCTTCGAGCAAGTCGTGCTCAAACTCGCTCCAAACCCGATCACGTTTGCCCCTGGTGTCCACTCAAGCGCCATTGTCGATCCAAGCGCCCAACTCGGAGAACGCGTCTCGATCCAGCCGCACGCGGTTATCGAAGCCGGTGCGCGGATCGGTGACGGCGCTGTCATCGGAACAGGAAGCTACGTTGGGCATGAAACGATAATTGGACCGGCTTGCGTGATTTATCCCAGGGTAACGATCCGCGAGCGCACCCGCATTGGATCGAGTGTGATCATCCATAGCGGCGCGGTCATTGGCGCGGACGGCTTTGGATTTGAGGTGGTCGATGGCCGCCAGGAAAAAATCCAGCAGCTTGGAATTGTTCAGATCGACGACGATGTCGAGATCGGCGCAAACACCACGATTGATCGTGCTCGTTTTGGCCGGACGTGGATTCAGCAAGGTGTCAAGATCGACAATCTCGTGCAAATCGCGCATAACGTCGTTATTGGGAAGAATTCCATCATCGTGGCCCAGACTGGTATCTCAGGCAGCACGCGTTTGGGCGAACGCGTCACAATGGCGGGCCAGGTCGGAATTGTAGGTCATGTCGAAATCGCTGACGGAACTGTGATCGCGGCGCAGAGCGGCGTCTCCAAGAGCATTTCGGGAGGTGTCTGGTTTGGGTATCCGGCTGCTCCGATTGCCGAAGCCAAACAACAGATCGCTTGGCTCCGCCGTCTCGGGAAACTTTTTGCGCGGGTAAAAGAGATCGAGGAAAAGCTCGGACTATAAGACCAGCTTGCCGGGCATCGTCAAACGCGCCTCTTCAACGGCTTCGCGCAGTGCCTCGGGAGAAATGCACATCGCTCCGGAAGCGTGCACTGTCTGTTGTTCCATGGAATCGGAGGTGGCCACCGTCAAATCGACCTTACCTGCGTATTTGCTCGCGAGGCGCTCGATGATTGCATCGGCTGTTTGCCCCTTGCGCGAATAAAAGATCTGCACGTCGCCAGAGTCTGATGTCACGCTGACTTGTGCGCCCTTGCCGTCGAAAACGATGACTACTCGTACGCCTGTCCAGTCTTGATAATCGCGCAGCTGCCTAATTAGCGCCTCACGCGCGAGCGTGGAACGTCTTTCGTGGACCTTGCGCAACTCAGGCCAGGCGAAAATGACGCTGTGTCCATCGACAATTAAATAACGTGTGCGCTGCAGCATTGTGAAAGTTTCCCCATCAGGCCTCAGACTAAATTTAGCACGAGCGAGTGTGCCGGTTATTCCACCGTGAGAGGCTGCTTTATCGCCCTTGGCTTGGCCCGTTCTCGACGCGTTGCGCGAAACGATGCTTTCTTGCGCTGCAAATAGGCTCTTCGCCGCTTACGTTTGGCTCGCGCCCGGTGTTGCTGCCCCATGGCGCGTCTATAGGTTGAAACATCGAGGCATGCAATCCGAATTTGAATTCCAATGGATCCCAGTAGTTCCACGAAATCGAAATCGGAATTTGCATTTAGGCGGCATTCGTTGTTACAAGAGCACGCTTTTATGATGCGTCCGAAATTCACGCTCTCTGCGGTGACACCGAAAACTGTGATCGGACTCTCCGTCCTGTTGTTAATACTGGCGGCGATTTTCGGCCTTCTCAACAGTCACAAAGTGAAAACGCTGCGCACAAATGTGGTTAACGCAAATGCAGCGCGCAATGCGGCCGAGCATCGGGGCGTGACTCAGAAGCGGAATCCCAAGAACCGTGAAACGACTGTTGCGGGAGGAGAAGCGAAAATCGCGGAAGCAGAAAGTAGGGCAGCAAAGGCTGAAGCAGAACTCACGCAATTGCAGAAAGATAAGACTGAGTTGCAAGCTAAATTGGAAGCCAATCAGAACGAGATCGGTTCCTTGCAAAAGCGAATCGAAGAAGCCGAGAAAACGGCCAAACCTGCGCCAAGTCCAGTAGTCCCCAGGCCGTCAACTTGATAGCGCGGAAAAAGAGAAAGCCTTCTTATCCGAAAAACTTCAGACTACTCAGGAGCGCCCGACGCAACGCCCGGAAGAGAAAAAACGCCGAGAAACTGGTACCCGGAGAACAGGTGTGCGCGGCACGGTGCTTGCCGTCAATCAGGCGTACAATTTTGTGGTTCTAAATCTCGGGGCTCGCCAGGGGGTCGAACCCAACTCGGAAATGCTTGTTTTGCGAGAGGGCACTCTGATCGGAAAAATTCGCATCTCTTCAGTTGAACCCGCGACCGCTATCGGCGATATCATCACCAGCAGTTTGGCGCGCGGCGTCCAAGTGCAACCTGGAGACACAGTAATTTATGCCGGCACTAGTTCTTAAACTTCGGAAAACTGTCACCTCTATTGTATTGTGTGCATCGGCGATAACCCTCGCCTCATGCGCAACGCAGAAAGACCCACCTCGTCTGGTCAGTGATCCAGACCAACGCCAAGAGTCGGCTATTCCTTGGAACCGGCAGGAAAAATGGGAAATAGCGCCTGAAGCCTCCGCGCTGGGACCTACGGGATCGAGCGATTCGCGTCATTAACATTTATCCTTCCGCCACGGATACGAATTCACCGATAGCCCGGTGGCGCCAAGCCGGCTAGATCCAAAAACCAGTTGGAATCACTGCGTTTTTTGGTATCACCACCAGCCCGTCGCGGATGAAGTAATTGTCTGCGTCGTAATTTGCCGGTTTCCCTTCCGGCGTGATGACGGCACCATCGGCAATGCGTGCGTTTTTATCGATGATCGTGTGGTCGATCACGCAATTGCGCCCGATGCCGATCGGCGGTTGCCCCGAATCAGCGGTTCGATCTTGCTCGAAATAATCAGCCCCCATCACGATGCTGTTACGAATGGTCGCGCCGCTTTGAATAATGCTGCGTATTCCAACCACGCAACGCTCCAGGTGAGCGTCCGAAATAATGCATCCGTCTGAAATGATTGCCTGGCGAAGCGTGGCTCCATTAACTTTGCTGCCAGGCAAAAAGCGCGGATGCGTGTAAATTGGCGCCTCGGTATCGAAGAAACTGTATTCCGGCATCAGATCGGTCAGATCCAGATTTGCCTCATAAAAAGCGCGGATCGTTCCGATGTCCTCCCAATATCCCTGATAAATAAACGCGCTTACATGTCGATCTTTGATCGAGTGGGGAATTACGTCTTTTCCGAAATCGACCAAATCGTTTTCCAGACATTCGATGAGCACCTTCCGGTTGAAGACGTAAATTCCCATTGAAGCCTGGTACAACTCCTCTTCTTCGTCTGTCCCGATCGCGCCCAGCAGTTCCCGGCTGATTCGCATCTCGTGAAGTACAGCCTCCTCAGTCGGTTTCTCGACAAAGCGCTTAATCTTGCGATCGACTCCGCTTTGCATGATGCCAAACTCGGAAACCTGTTGTCGATGGATCGGTTTGGTGGCTAGCGTGATGTCAGCGCCGGAACGAATATGCTGATGCAACAGAGCGCGAAAATCCATCCGGTAAAGCTGATCGCCACTCAGGATGAGATAATAATCGAACGGGCGCTCGAGGAAGTAGCGCATGTTTTGCCGCACGGCGTCGGCCGTTCCCTGATACCATTGAGAGCCGGCCGGCGTTTGCTGAGCGGCAAGAATATCCACGAAGCTGCGCGAGAAATTGTCGAATTTATAGCTTGCCTGAATATGTCGATGTAACGACATGCTGTTGAACTGGGTGAGCACATAGATCGAGCGAAGCCCTGAGTTCAGGCAGTTGCTGATGGGAATATCGACGATGCGATATTTCCCACCGAGTGGCACTGCGGGCTTGGCCCGATCTTTCGTGAGCGGAAACAAACGCGTGCCGGCGCCGCCGCCCATGATAATGGCGAGCGTTTGCTGAGTTGTGCCGGGTGGTAGCGCGGGGATCGCGGCTGATGGATCCTTCAAAAGGGAAGCCCCCTGCGGCCGGGTTTGCATTTCTACAATATCAATAGCCCAGCGTGGGCGCTTTCCAGCAACTTTTTTGCATCACTCATGTAAACGCGCTTCCGGCCTGCGCCCAGGCAATCTTGCGACTGAGGACAGCCGCCACTAGAGTGCGAACATGTGCGGAATCGTAGGCTATGTTGGTCGCGCGGAAGCAACGCCCATTTTGCTCGATGGGCTGCGGCGCCTTGAATATCGGGGCTACGATTCCGCAGGCGTAGCGATCGTGGATGGAGGGCATCTCGCGAGCCGCAAATGTTCCGGGCGGATCGCGGCACTCGCCAGACTGATCGCGAAGCGGCCGCTTTCGGGTTCGTTCGGGGTCAGTCACACACGCTGGGCCACGCACGGCAAAGTGACCGACGAAAACGCACACCCGCACTTCGACGCCAGCGGAAAACTCGCGCTCGTGCACAATGGGGTGATCGAAAATTACCAGGCGCTTAAAGACGATCTTGTCCGCGGCGGCGATATGAATTTCCGCTCTGAAACTGACACTGAAGTGCTCGCGCATCTGATTGGCAAGCTTTTCGACGAGTCGTGCGCCAGCACAGTTGACGTCCACCAAAAAAAAGCGCGACTTTTCGCTGCCGTTCGCGCTGCGCTTGAGCAGGTGATCGGCACCTACGGCATCGCACTGGTCCATGCAGACGTTCCCGATTTCATGATCGGCGCCCGCCGTGGAAGCCCGCTCGTCTTGGGTGTGGGTAAAGACGAAAACTTCCTGGCCAGTGATGTGAGTGCGATCGTCGCTTACACCCGCGATGCTGTTTACTTAAATGACTTTGATATCGTCGCAGTGGAGCGAGGCAAATTCGAGATCAGCTCGCTGGCCGGAGAAACCGGCGATCATCAGGTCAGCAAAGTCGAATTTACGGCCGAAGACATTAAAAAAGGCGTTTACCCCCACTACATGCTCAAAGAAATCTTTGAGCAACCGGATTCGGTGCGCGATGCGATGCGGGGTCGCCTCGGTTTGGAAGAATGCACGGCGAAGCTCGGCGGCTTGAATATGACGCCGGCGCAATTGCGCGATGTTGGGCGCATTGTTCTGATGGGTTGCGGCACCGCTCTCCACGCTGGCAGGGTAGGGGAATATTTGATCGAGCGACTGGCAAATATTCCCACTGAAGTCGAATTCGCCCACGAATTTCGCCATCGTAATACGCCGATGACGCCGGAGACGTTGGTCTTCGCAATCAGCCAAAGCGGCGAGACGGCCGACACGCTTGGTGCACTTCGTGAAAGCCGGCGCAAAGGCTTTCGCACGCTGGGCATTTGCAATAACGTCGCTAGCACAATTGCGCGCGAGAGCGACGGCGGCGTTTACATGCACGCCGGTCCGGAGATCGGCGTCGCGGCCACGAAGTCCTTTACATCGCAAGTTGTAATTCTTACGCTTATCGGACTGCTCCTTGGCCGGATGCGAAATCTTTCCACTGCTGAAGGAAGCCGGATCATCGAGGCGCTTGAAGCATTGCCCGAGCAGATCGAGATCGTTCTGAAGTTAAGCGATCAGATCAAAGCGATCGCAAAGAAATATGCCGACGTGAACGGGATCCTCTTCTTTGGCCGTCAATTCAATTTTCCCATCGCACTCGAAGGCGCGCTCAAAATGAAGGAGATCACGTACCTATTCGCCGAAGGCCATCCTAGCGCCGAGCTCAAGCACGGCATTATTGCGCTGATTCGTCCCGATCTGCCCTCGATTTTTATCGCCCCCGACGATGCTGTCTTCTCGAAAAACCTTAATAGCATTGAGCAAGTCAAAGCTCGTAAGGGTCCGATCATTGCGCTGACCAATGGCAACGGCGTGACGCAACTTAAAAATATTGCCAAAGAAATTATCTCCCTCCCTGAAGCACCCGATTGCGTAATGCCGATACTTACCGTGATTCCGCTTCAACTGCTCGCCTATCATCTCGCGGTCGAGCTTGGCCGGGACGTCGATAAACCACGCAACCTTGCCAAGAGCGTGACGGTGGAGTAACCAGGCTTGTCTCTTATCGTCACGTTTTTTCGTTCCGCGCGAGTGTGCCTTGTTTTGAGCTGGTCATGGTAAAGGAGAATCGTAACTTATAGGCGGATCACATTTGCGATTCTCCGCTCACTCGCGCATTTTTCACTCGTGCAACAGAACAACGATTACGTCCTTCGAGTGCTGCAAGAGGTAGGACTTGTGACATCCTCCCAGGTTGAAAGCGCGAGCGCGCGTTTGAATGGGGCAGACAACGTCGTCGATCGTTTAATCAAAGACGGGATCGTTTCCGATGCGGACGTTTCACGCACTCTCGCTGCGCAAGCGCACATGGACTGGATCGACATTTCATCTATGGTCATTCCGCCACAAATTATCAAACAAATCCGCGCAGAAGAAGCACGGCGATTCAAGGTCATTCCGGTGGCTTTCGCTGAAACGGGACTCATTGTTGCCGTCGGCGATCCGCTCGATATCGATACCATCGACAGTCTGAGTTTTCTGCTTCAGCGCGAACTCGAACTGGTCTGCACTAGTCCGCAGAAAATTCGCGAGGCGCTTATCAAGTATTACGGCACGGCTGACGAAGCCGCGGACGTCCTGCAAGAAAAAATCGGGGTAGATATCGATCTTGGTCTCGAAATAGGCGACGGTACGGAAGTAATTGAGGGCGATGAAACAGATGCTCCGATCATTCGCATGGTGTCAATGTTGCTGATCGAGGCCCATCGCTTGGGCGCGAGCGATATTCACTTGGAACCGATGGATAAGAAATTTCGCGTCCGTTTTCGGATCGACGGCGTATTGCAGGAAATGCAAGCGCCACCGAAACGCTTGCAATCAGCCATTATCAGCCGGCTCAAGATCATGACTGGTTCCATGAGCATCGCGGAAAAGCGTTTGCCGCAGGACGGCCGCATCCAGGTAAAAATCAAAAAGAAACCGATTGACCTTCGCGTCTCGACGATACCAACAAACCATGGCGAAACTGTCGTCATGCGCGTGTTGGACAAATCCAGCTTGCTGTTCGGTTTGCCTGAGCTCGGATTTTTTTCCGACGACCAGGAGACCTTCGAGCGTTTGATTAAGCTTCCTGACGGCATTCTTCTCGTTACCGGGCCGACTGGCTCGGGCAAAACGAGCACGCTTTACGCCTGCCTCAATTACATCAATAAACCGGACCGCAAGATCATCACAGTCGAGGAGCCAATTGAATATCAGATGAACGGAATTAACCAGGTGCAGGTGAATCCGGAGATCGGCATGACATTTCCGGCGGCACTGCGCTCCATCCTGCGCCAGGCCCCGAACATCATTATGATCGGTGAGATTCGCGACCTTGAGACTGCGAGTATCGCCACCAACGCCAGCCTGACCGGACATCTTGTTTTCAGCACGCTCCATACCAATGATGCGCCTTCCGCCGTTGCTCGTTTGGTCGATATCGGCGTGCAGCCGTTTCTGGTTGCTTCATCGATACGCGCCATCATGGCTCAAAGACTCGTCAGGCGCCTGTGCAAGAACTGCAAACAACCGGGGGAACTAACCGAAACCGAACTACGTGCGCTGCGGATTGAACCTGGACAACTTCGCGACGCGCAAGTGATGAAACCGATCGGTTGCGAGCAATGCCGTCAAATTGGTTACAAGGGTCGAATGGGCATTTTCGAAATTTTTGTGATCGACGATGAAGTGCGTCATATGATCAACAAGCGCAACTCGACTTTGATGCTGCGACAACGTGCCCGGGAACTCGGTATGCGAACGCTGCGCGAAGACGGCATTCGCAAGATACTGGCCGGCCTTACCTCTGCGGACGAAGTTATTTCCAGTACGATGGGCGACGTCAGCTGATGGCTGCGATTTAACGATTCAACGGCTTCATGAATAACAAGCAAATCGCCGAGTTTTTCGTTGAACACCGTGTCTTGCAGCCGTCACAAGCAGAAGACGTGCTGACCGAGGCAGATCTGAATGGAAAATCGGTCGCACAGGCGATGGTCGATGGGGGCTTCGTGGACGAGTATGGTTTTTATCAAACGATCGCCGACGCGCTTGGAACGGACTATGTCGATCTTTCCACGGGAGAAATCGCGCCGGAAATCTTGCGTTTGATTCCGAGCGGACTCGCCCGATTACACGGCGCGTTGCCGTTGGGAATCAGCGGAAATTGCCTGCGCGTGGCGTTGATAGATCCGCTCGAGTTGCGCGCAGTAGAGGATCTTCGTTTCGCGCTCGGCAAAGATATTCAAGTGATCGTTTCACCGGCCGAGCAAATCGAAGATCGGATCAAGCAGTATTACGGCACCGATACGTCGAGCATGGAGGAGATTCTCAAACAGCTCGGCGAAGCCGGCGAGCTTTTGCAATTACGAGAAGGAGATAGCGCCGCGGTTGAAGCGGAGGCGAACGCGACGCCAATCATCCGCTTTGTCGATCTAATCTTGTATCAAGCGATCCAGGACCGCGCGAGCGACATCCACTTCGAGCCTTTCGAAAACGAATTCAAAATCCGCTACCGCGTTGATGGCGCGCTTTACGAAATGTCACCGCCGCCCCGGCATCTCGCGCTCCCAGTGATCTCGCGCGTCAAGGTGATGGCGAACATGAATATCGCGGAGCGACGCTTGCCTCAGGATGGCCGCATTCAAAAATACATCGCGGGACGCAGTGTCGATCTTCGAGTTTCGACCTTGCCGACCCAGTTTGGCGAAAGCCTCGTGCTGCGCGTGCTTGATCGCACGATTGTGAACCTCGATCTCGGGGCGCTCGGCATGCCTGATTACATCTACGATTTTCTTCTCGAAACGATCAATCGCCCGAACGGCATTTTCATCGCGACTGGGCCGACCGGTTCGGGAAAAACGACGACGCTTTATTCCTGTTTGCGCAAGATTAACACGATCGATTCGAAGCTGCTCACCGCGGAGGAACCGGTTGAATACGATCTGGAAGGGATCGTGCAAGTGCCGGTGAACGAAGCGATTGGCTTGACGTTTGCACGTGTCTTGCGCTCGTTTCTGCGGCAAGATCCCGATCGGATCATGGTGGGCGAGACACGCGACCTTGAGACGGCGCAAATCGCCATCCAGGCCTCTTTGACTGGGCATCTCGTCTTCACCACTTTGCACACAAACGATGCCCCGGGCGCAGTCACACGTTTGATCAACATGGGGGTAGAACCGTTTCTGATTTCATCCACGCTCGAGGCCGTTCTCGGCCAGCGTTTGCTGCGCAGCATTTGCACGCACTGCCGCACTGCTTATCAGCCGAATGAGGCGTTGCTGACGGAATTAGGGATTGCGCATCGCGATATTGGCGGAAGGCAATTCTATTACGGTAAAGGATGTGACGCGTGTAACAATACCGGCTACAAAGGACGAAAAGGCATTTATGAATTATTGAAAATCACCGATCCGCTCCGCGAATTGATCAACGAACGCGCACCAACCGTCGTGCTGAAGCAAAAGGCCATTGAACTAGGCATGGTGACGCTGCGTCAGGATGGACTGCGCAGCATCTTCGCGGGAGACACCACAATTGAGGAAGTTCTTAAATACACATGATTTGCTGCGGCAGCTAATCCCTTCCTAAAAGCTCGACAGCAGCCTCGGGAGAGCTATCATCTAACCGTTTATGCCGCGATACAACTACGTAGCTCTCGATGCCCGGGGACAGGAAGCAAGTGGATTAGTTGAAGCCACTTCTCCCAATGAGGCAATCGGCCAGTTGCGGCAGGCCGGCTATTTTCCGACGAGCGTCTACGAGGAAGCCAAAAGCGGCCCTAACGGAAAAGTCTCCCGACGCGCGGCGAAAATGGCCAAAACGACGCGACCACGCGCGAAGGCCAATATTGTTCTTTTCCAGCGCAAAACAGTTAAGGCGAAGGTCATGATGATCTTCACGCGTCAACTCGCGACCTTGATCGATTCCGGATTGCCGTTGCTGCGAAGTTTAAATGTTCTCGCGAAACAGGAACGTGACACTGTTTTGAAAAATACGATCAACAAACTCGCCGATGGGGTGCAGGGCGGCAATACATTTTCTGACGCACTTTCTCTGCATCCGCGAATCTTCAACGATCTTTACGTTAACATGGTGAGAGCGGGGGAACTCGGCGGCGTGCTTGAGGTCGTGCTAAACCGGCTTGCGGAATTTCAGGAGAAAGCCGCCAAAATTAAGAACAAAGTCAAAAGCGCGATGGTTTACCCAGTCATTGTAATGGGCATGGCGTTTGCGATCATGGGATTCCTGCTCGTGTTTATTGTGCCGAAGTTCGAAGCAATCTTTCACGATATGCTGGGCAACAGGCCGCTGCCGGCGATAACGACCTTCGTCATCAACGTGAGCAAGCTGGTGCAATATCATTGGCTGGTATTGATCGGCGCGATCGTTGCTGTTGTTGCCGTTTACAAATTCCTCGCGCGCACCCGTGGCGGAAAAGCCGTGATCGATCGTTTCAAGCTGCGCATGCCGCTCTTTGGCGACCTGATCCGTAAAACGGCGATCTCGCGTTTTTCCCGCACCCTTGGCACGCTGGTGACAAGTGGTGTTCCGATCTTGCAGGCATTAAATATCACGCGCGAAACTGCCGGCAACGCTGTCATTGCCAAAGCGATCTCGCACGTGCACGACAGTGTGAGGGAAGGTGAATCGATGGTCCAACCGCTGGAAGCGAGCCGCGCGTTTCCGCCGATGGTTATCAGCATGATCGATGTGGGCGAAGAAACCGGTCAATTGCCCGAGATGCTTTTGAAAATCGCAAACGTGTATGATGACGAAGTCGACACCTCTGTGGCGGGTATAACCGCAGCGCTCGAGCCGATCATGATTGTTATCCTCGCGTTCATTGTCGGCACGATTGTGCTCGCGCTCTTCACGCCGCTCATCAGCATCATCCAAGGCTTGCAACAGCAAACCTGACGCGTGAAGCGAATGACGAAATCCGAATGACGAATGACGAAACAAATCTCGCACGCATTCGATCTTCCGGGTTAGCCAGTCCTTCGACATTCGACATTCGTGCTTCGACATTTGGCGCCGGAGGCGCCTTCACCCTCATCGAGTTGCTCATTGTCATCGCTGTCATCGTCGTGCTCACTGGGTTGATCCTGACCACAATCGGCTACGTGCAAAAAAAGGGGGCACGCGCCCGTGCCGAAACCGAGATCGCCGCCATGTCCGCCGCCTGTGAAAGCTACAAGGCGGATAACGGGATTTATCCACGGGGAAATGCAAATCTCAGCAATACGACTCCGTACGACACAGATAACCTTGACGCGCGGACAAATTTAGATCCGTCAGTTGCAGTTTATTCCGCGGCGTCGCTTTTCCTCTATGAGCAGCTGGCTGGCGTCACGAGCGGGAGCCGCTCAGCAATTCCGTCGGGGAAAACCTACTTCACATTTAAGGCAAATATGTTATTGCCGGCCCCGCCATCGACCGCAGACATCACAGCGATCCGTGATCCGTTCGGAAACAGCTACGGGTACTCGACGGCTAATCAGGCTGACCCAGTCACGCCCAAAGGCTACAATCCAACTTTCGATCTTTGGAGTACTGCTGGAATCGCGCCATCGCCCACCCCGACCCCTCCTGCTACGCAACAGAATCTTTGGATTAAGAGCTGGTAGGGGCTCGCAATGACCCTGTAGCGCCGCTGCAGGAAGGAGCGACGACTATCCTTCGCTTGTGTGCACTACGATCTCGACCCGCCGGTTTGGGCTTTGTTCTTCAATTGAGCCGTTTGGTGAGGTGCGAAATTTCGTCGCGCCGTAACCGCGCGTTTCGATTTGCGTGGGACTAATCCCCATCGCTTCAACCAAGTACTGCTTCACGCTGTCGGCCCGCCGTTGGCTCAGATCCAGATTGTATTCTGCCGTGCCGAATGAGTCCGTGTAGCCTTCCACAGTGAAGGTCCCTCTCGGATTGCGTTGGATGAGGGTGCCAAGCTTTTGCAGTTGCGCAATCGCGCTCGACTGCAACGTCGCGCTATCATATTCGAAGAGTTGATCGTCCGGCATCCGCAATTTCGTGCCTGATCCGAGCGGGCCTTTCTGCGCGAGTAACTGATCCAAATCGCTGAATCCCGGCGCGCGCGCTTTGTTCGGTCCAGCACTATCGGCTGGCATTTTGCTCGTAAAGGTATTTGGCCGCTTAATCGTGGTGCTCGTGGCAAGCTCGGTCCCGCTCAGCGCCGGCTGCGGCCGGCCAGAAACCGTAGCGTTGTTGAGTAACGATTGCTCGTGCGTTGCGTTTGAATTATTAGAGAGGTTCTGCGCGGTTGAGCGCTCGATCTCGGTGAGAACTGAATTCACATCAGGTTGTTCCACCTTCGGTTTGTCCGGCAAAACATCGCTAGTATCGTCGGGCATCGCCGCGCTCGCCTGGATGTCCTGCAACAGCTTGTCGAATGATTTCTTTTCGTCCGGCAACTGCACATCCGTTTTGTCCGGCTCAGGTTTCGCTGCCGGATTCGTTTGATCAATGCTGCTTCTATCGAGCTGCTGCGCAAGATCGACGCTCTTGACCTTGAAGGTCGGCGGTCGAGGTGCTTCCGCGAATATGGCGTCGGTAGTTTGAAAACGGGTGCGGTAGAAATAGGCGCAAAGCGCGAGATGCAATCCCACAGAGATAATCAGGCCAAACCAGAGCCAACTGCGTTCCCTCCTGCCGGTAAGCAATCCTTCGGTCTCGAAAGTGTCGAAATCATCGAAGTCGGAAACTCTCATTGCCACAGCAAGACAAACCGGTAACGCGACAAATTGTCAAACGCGCGGTGCGCCGTTTCAGGTGCCAGCTGAATTAGGCAATGCGTTGCCGCTTCGCGTTCGCTCAATAAAGGCAGTTGCCGCCCGTCGAATTTCGTCCGCTACGCGCGCTTCGGGGGAAACAAACTTGGGTGTGAACCACGGGAATAAACCGATCAGATCGTGCGTGACCAAAATTTGGCCATCGCAATGCTCGCCGGATCCGATGCCGATCGTCGGGATGCCGATCGCGTTTGTGATTTGTTTCGCGATGTCCGCGACCACAATCTCCAGCACCACGGAGAACGCGCCGGCCTTTTCCACCGCACGAGAATCGGCAATCAACGCCTCCGCTTCTGATTGTGTGCGCCCCTTGACTTTGTAGCCGCCCTCTTCCCGCACTCTTTGCGGCAGCATGCCGATGTGCGCCATGAACGGAATTCCCGCCTGCGTAATCGCTTGAATCTGCGCGACGCGGCTTGCGCCCCCTTCGAGCTTTACCGCTTGTGCGCCAACATCAACGAATTGTTGTGCGGTTTTCATCGCTTGCTCCGGCGTGTCGTAGGTGTGAATCGGCATATCGGTGACGAGCAGCGCGTGTTTTACCCCGCGCGCCACAGCGCGCGTATGATACAACATCTCGTCCAGTGTCACGTGCGTCGTGTCCGAATAACCAAGCACCACCATTCCTAACGAATCACCTACGAGAATAATATCGATCCCGCTTTCATCGAGCAAACGCGCCGTTGGATAGTCGTACGCAGTCAGCGCGGTGATTTTCTCGCCCCGCCGTTTCATTCCGCGAAACTTGTCCATCGGATCCAGCATCACCAGTTGTTCGTCAGGCACCTCACCTTAGTCGATTCGCTGAGATTCGCGAGCAACTCGCGAACAGTTTTGCTCTGGCCCGGCAAAATCAACTCCGGCCGAATGTCGGCAACCGGGTGGAGCACAAATTTCCGCAGATGCATTCGCGGATGTGGCAACTGCAATTCGTCGCTGTCCGTGCTAATGTCGCCAAAATAGAGGAGGTCGATGTCGATCTTGCGGGAAATGTTGCGCGGATGATCAGGCGCGCGGCCAAGCGTTTTCTCGATCTCCCGCAGGCTTTTCAAAAGCTCCAGCGGATCGCCATCGTAATCGAGTTCCAGCACGGCATTCAAAAATTTTCCTGCTCCTGGTTCGCAACCAACCGGATCGGTCTCGTAAATCGCCGAGGAAAGAATTGGTGGCTGGACACGTGCAAGATCGACAATTGCCTTTCGCGCCGCATGCAAGTTGCCTAGTCGATCACCGAGATTTGATCCAAGCGCAACGCCAATTCTCATTATTTAATCCCTGTAGCGGAGGTCTCTGACCGTCGCATTAGTCTTCCGGCGCTTACAGAGCGCCGCTACAGTCCGAGGACATCTTGCATCGCGTAAAGGCCCGGCGGTTTACCTATGACCCACTCCGCTGCGCGCAAAGCGCCCCGTGCAAAAATGTCTCGACTGCCTGCTCGATGTGTCAATTCCAACCGCTCGCCCGGTCCGGAAAAAATCACCGTGTGCTCACCGACCACATCACCTTCGCGGATCGACTGGATTGGAACTTGATCGGAAATGTTTTGGGCCTTGCTCAAGATTTCAGCAAGAGTTTTCGCGCTGCCGCTGGGCGCGTCCTTTTTCATGCGATGGTGCGTTTCGACGACCTCGGCACGGAATTCGTCACCAAAAATATCGGCAGCTTTCTTTGTAAGAGCAAAAAGCGCGTTTACCCCCACACTGAAGTTGGATGCGAAAACAACAGGTAGGGACTCGGCAGTTTCTTCAATTACGCTTCGTTGTTCCGCCGAATGCCCGGTGGTACCGATGACAAGTGGTTGTCGATATTGCAATGCGACACGGCAAATCTCCTCGATTGCATCGTGATGACTGAAATCAATCGCTACGTCAGATTTTTTCATCGCAGGTTCGATTGCGTCGCCGAGATCGCATTGCGACACGATGTCGATCTTCGGATCGTTGCTGGCAAGATCGACAATCGTTTTTCCCATCCGGCCGGCTGCGCCAACCAGCGACACGCGGACCGGTCCTTTCATCGGTCCTGCTCGAAATCCTCGAGCGTTTTCCGCAATCGTACCTGATTTGCCTCCGTCATTTCGCATAACGGCAATCGGCATTCTCCCGATATCGCGCCGCGCCAGCCGAGTGCTGTTTTGACCGGAACCGGATTTGGTTCGATAAACAGGGCCTTAAAAAGCGGAAACAATTTGTGGTGCAATTTCTCACCCTCCGTCATGTTACCTGATTCAAACGCGCGGACGAGCGCACAGACTTCCGCCGGAAATAAATTGGAAGCTACGCTAACGACTCCAACCGCTCCGACGGACATGAAAGGCAGCGTGAGCGAATCATCCCCGCTTAAAATCGTGAATGCCTCGGGCAACCGCGCGCGCAACTCGCTCACACGCTCGACGCTCCCGCTCGCCTCCTTGATCGACACGATATTGCGGCATTCTGTTGCCAGACGCACGACTGTGTCGGGTCCAATATCCACTCCGCAGCGGCCAGGGATGTTATAAAGCATGATCGGCAACGAAGTCGCATTTGCGATCGTCTTGAAATGGCGAAACAAACCTTCCTGGCTTGGTTTGTTGTAATACGGTGCAACAAGGAGGGCGCCGTCCACGCCGATTTTCTCGGCCATCTTTGTGT
>WNGJ01002539.1_pt1 | contig 18501 bp, 14 predicted proteins | sample 5400611 | NCBI WGS metagenome assembly WNGJ01 (sample SAMN13153375, study PRJNA577476) | soil metagenome | isolation source: 40 cm soil or saprolite under Garry oak tree replicate 1 | place: USA:California | collected 2016-06-15 | reverse complement strand
TTTGAGGGCTTTCAGCACGGGCAGCAGCTCCTCGGCCAGGTAATAGTGCTCTCCGTCCTGCTCGACTTTGACGTAGGGCAGGTCAGGATGCACGGCCGCGGCAACGTTGGCAGCCAGCGTCCAGGGCGTGGTTGTCCATACCAGCAGGTATTCACCAGGGTGGTCTATCAGCGGCAGGCGTACATAGAGGCTGAGGTGGGTGGTCTCTTTGTACCCCTCCGATTCTATCTCCATGTTGGAGATGCCGGTGGCACAGCGCGGACACCACGGCATGACATCGTGGCCTTTATAGACCAGGCCCTTCTCGAAACACTTCTTCAGGAAAAACCAGATGGTATAGTTATTCTCATCTGAAAGCGTGTAGTAATCGTGTCCCCAGTCCATCCAATAGCCCAGGCGGATCGATTGCTCGGTCTGACGTTGGGCAAAAGTGAAGACACGTTCTTTACAACGCTGCACAAATTCGGCGATACCATAAGCTTCGATATCGCGCTTATTTTGCATGCCCAGCTCTTTCTCAACCTCAACCTCGACCCACAAGCCCTGGCTGTCGAAGCCATTCTGATAGCGCTGCTTGTAGCCTTGCATGGTCTTAAAACGCTGAAACAAATCTTTGTACGTGCGTCCCCAGGCATGATGAACGCCCATAGGGTTGTTCGCGGTGATGGGGCCATCCAGGAACGAGAATTGTTTGTCGCTGCGCTCATTGCGGCGCAGGTACATTTGCAGCACACCTTGCTCGTCCCACCACTTCTGGATGGTATGCTCCAGCGTTGGATAATCAACACGATCGGCTGCTGTAACTGGTCGGAATACACTGGATTTTACTGGCACATCTGCCTCCTCGATTTAATCCGTTAACATAATTTCTAAGCGTTTATTGATTTTGCCTTTATTTTCCGTTTTGGTAATTTTAATGCCGCCCACTTCTTTCGTGTGGTTGACGTGTGTGCCACCATCGGCTTGTAGATCAAGCCCTACAATTTCTACGATGCGCACATCCTCGATCTGTGGTGGGAGCAGGTTAATCTTGGTACGTATCAGGTCAGGTATGGCGAACGCCTTCTCACGGGGCAGCGTATATACTTTGATCGGGTAGTCTGCTTGCACTGCCTCATTAATTTTCTCTTCAATATAGGCAATGCGCTCTTTGTTCAAGTTCTCCATAGCGAAGTCCATCCTGGCCCTGTCAGGATACATTTGACCACCGGTCACCTGGACGCCAAACTCTCTCCAGATGGTGCCACAGAGTATATGCAGGGCAGTATGGGTACGCATCATCCGGTAGCGAAAATCCCAATCAATTGTCCCGACAACTTCCGTACCTACAGGTGGTGGTGCGCAACTGAGCATATGCCAGACGACGTCGTCGCGCTTGTTCATGGCGATTACACTGGCCTCGATTTGATCTTGATAGTCGTACCAGGAGATAGTTCCTTGATCTGCCATCTGGCCGCCGCCACCAGGGTAAAAAACGGTAGCGTCAAGTGCCACCTCGTCGCCTTCAACGGCGATAACTTTGGCAGTGCATTCATAAGTAAAGCTATTTTCGTGATAGAGCAATTTTGTTTTCATTCCGATCTGCTCCTTACTCAATAAAAAATCCCCTCGTCCAAACATTATAGATAGGGACGAGAGGAACTCCCGCGGTACCACCCTGATTAGCCACGTTGCTAAAAAAGATGCATGGCTCACTTGGTTGTGTTGCAACTCCTGGAATCCTAGAATTGCAATCCTTCGTGATAACGGAAAGGTACCGGCCAGGTCTAGTTCTTTGTTCGGCTGGCGGCTCGGGAATGATTTTCAGTGCGCGCCTTTGATCCGGTTACACCACCCCCGGACTCTCTGCAACAAGAAAGCGCGGCCTACTCGTTCCTTCATGGCCTATACTTTGGTTTGACTGCTTTCCTCTCTGCTCGATATGTTCAACTTGCAAACACTCGGCAACGAATGTGTGAAGTATAGCGAATTTATGATACCATAGAAGGGAATAAAATACAATGGTTGGGAAGTCGGAAGATAGCCCGATGTTCTCAGTACTTCCTTATGTCACCAATTAAGAGGAATTATATATGCGTGACCTTGATACATTTTATGGACCAAATGCAGGCTATGTCCTGGAATTATATGAGCGATATCTACAGAATCCCGCAAACGTGGACCCTCAAACACGGGCCATTTTCGATACATGGTCACAAGACCGTGAAACCCCACTAGTAGAAGAGACAGGGGAGATGGATGGCCATGTGCCTTTTCAGGTCTCTGATGTTGTTGCAGCTTCCGCCCTTGCGCACTCTATTCGAGAGCGGGGGCACCTGGGTGCACATCTTGACCCATTGGGCACACAGCCTTTAGGTGATCCGGCCCTTTTGCCTGAGACCCATGGCATTACGAATGAAGACCTAGCGCTTCTTCCTCCCACCGTGGTGGGTGGGCATGCCGCTGAAGGTGCACGAAATGCCCTCGAAGCTGTTAATAATTTACGTGGCATGTACTCGGGCACTATAAGCTACGAATTTGACCAGGTGAAGAGTCCGGTTGAGCGGCGCTGGCTGCGTGATGCAGTAGGCTGGCATTTGTTTCAAGCGAAACAGAGCCCGGCAGCCAGGCGCAAACTTCTCCAACGACTGACGCAGGTCGAGGCGTTTGAGCGCTACTTACACCAGACGTTCCCAGGCCAAAAACGCTTCTCCCTGGAAGGGACAGACACACTGGTGCCCATGCTCGATGAGCTTATTAACGATGCTATCGAATCTGAGACTCGCGAAGTAATCATTGGCATGGCTCACCGCGGACGCCTCAACGTCCTGGCGCATGTGCTGGGAAAGCCCTATAAGGATATCCTCTCGGAGTTTAGCCATTCCAGGCACGAGGAAGGGGTTCCGCTAACCGATACCTTTGGTTTCGGTTGGACCGGCGATGTCAAATATCACCTGGGCTTTGAACACATTTTAGGAGAAGGGGCTTCGGTTGATCTCAAGGTGATACTGGCACCCAATCCGAGCCACCTGGAGTTTGTCAACCCTGTTATTGAGGGTATGGCGCGAGCTTCCCAGGAGATATCCAGGGTTCCCGGAAAACCCATACTGAACGTAGATGCTGCCCTGCCTGTTTTAATTCATGGTGATGCCGCTTTTCCAGGTGAAGGAGTTGTTGCTGAGACCTTAAACCTGTGGCAGCTCCCTGGTTACTGGGTTGGTGGTACTATTCACATCATTGTCAACAATCAGCTTGGCTTTACAACTGGACCTGAAGAGGCTCGATCTACGCATTTTGCCAGCGATCTGGCCAAGGGTTTTGAGGTGCCCATTATCCATGTGAACGCTGACGATCCTGACGCGTGCCTGACAGCTATACGCTTAGCCCATGCCTTCCGCGATCAATTTCATAAGGATATCCTGATCGACCTGGTGGGCTACCGCCGTTGGGGCCACAATGAAGGTGATGAACCTGCCTTCACTCAACCGCGCATGTATGAAATCATTCGTTCACACCCGAGGGTGCGTGAATTATATGCTCGCCGTCTTGAAGAGGCAGGCATTATCACACAAGAGGAAGCTGATAAGATGGTGAAGGAAGCCTTTGCCGCGCTGGAGGAGGCCAAGCGTGAAGCCGATAGCGGTTTACACCTGGCAGATGATGAGTCGGATGGCTACGAGGAAAATGGAAGTGATGAGGAGCCGGAGAGACCGCCCGCCGTTCCTGCTGAACAATTGATCAAGTTTAACAATGAACTGCTGACTTGGCCTGAAGGTTTCACTCCCAATGCTAAACTGGCTCGCTTGCTGCAACGTCGCGCGACAACGCTTGGCGCAGAGGGTGGTATCGACTGGGGGCAGGCAGAGGCGCTGGCTTTTGCCTCTATCCTTACAGATGGGACGCCCATTCGCTTGACAGGCCAGGATGTTGAACGTGGAACCTTCAGCCATCGCCATGCCGTGCTGCATGACCAGCATACTAATGAAATGTACGTTCCGCTGGAGCACCTTTCAGAGGCGCGTGCTTCGTTTTCAATATACAACAGCCCCCTAAGCGAAGCAGCTGCCCTTGGTTTCGAGTATGGCTATAGCGTTCACGCGCCCGGTACGCTGGTATTGTGGGAAGCCCAATTTGGCGACTTTGCTAATGCCGCCCAGGTCATTATTGACCAGTTCATTGCCTCTGCTCGTGCGAAATGGAAACAGAAATCGGCACTCGTGCTCTTACTGCCACATGGTTATGAGGGACAGGGGCCGGAGCATTCAAGTGCGCGTTTGGAACGCTACCTGCAGCTCTCGGCCCAGACAAACTGGCGTGTGGCCAATTGTTCGACCGCTGCGCAGTACTTCCATTTATTACGGCAGCAAGCCTTTTACCTGAGTCGCGATCCGCGTCCCCTGATCGTTATGTCGCCGAAGAGTTTGCTGCGTCATCCTCTGGCAACCGCCAGGCTGACAGAATTGGCAGAGGGTACGTTTCAACCCGTCATTGATGATCAGATGGCGCTTACTCACGCGGGCGATATCAGGAGATTGTTGCTCTCTACTGGGAAAATGGCTATAGAGCTTCTTGCACATGAGAAAAGAGCACAGGCCGAGGATCTGGCTATTGTACGGGTAGAAATGTTGTATCCGTTCCCGGCCAATGAATTGAAAAAGGTCTTTGCTAACTATCCAAATATACATGAGGTTACCTGGGTGCAGGAAGAGCCAGGTAATATGGGAGCCTGGAATTACCTCTCTCCCAAACTCTCTGCACTTGTGAATTCTAAGATTAAAGTGAATGTGATTGCGCGTCCAGACCGGGCAAGCCCTGCTTCAGGCTTCATAGATTTGTTTATGGCGGAGCAGGAGCATATCCTGGAAGAGGCCCTGGGGTCATCGATAAAAGCGCATGGAGGCAAGCATGTCCGTTGAAATACGTGTCCCAACCCTGGGAGAATCAATCGTTGATGCTGTCATTGCAGGCTGGCTCAAACACGAGGGCGATAGCGTGAACCAGGGTGACGCCCTTGTAGAACTTGAGACCGATAAGGTAAACGTGGAAGTAACCGCTGAGCAGAGTGGCGTCTTGCAAGAGATTGTCAAGCAAGAAGGTGACACGGTTGCGGTTGGCGAGGTACTGGGCGTCATCGGTGAGGGTGTTGCAGCAAGTAATGGACAAAAAACTTCTGCGCAACAACAGCCTCCAGCACAGGCAGCAAGTCGGGAACAGCCTTCTCCGGCGCAGGTAGCAAGCGAGGAGCAAAAGACTTCCACGGGCCAGCAGCCTCCGCTACAGGTAGCAGGTGATGGACAACGGCCTCCTTCTCCACTGGCTCGCCGTATTGCCGCTGAGAACAATGTTGATCTTTCCCAGGTCAGGGGAACGAGTCCTCAAAGGCGCATCACCAAGGATGATGTAATGCACTATTTAGAGGAGAATGCACAGCAGGCCGCTCCTACGCAGCGGGTTGCGTCTCCTCCAGGTTCCCCTGAACAGGCATCAGCTTTCCCTGCCCCGGCTCCAGCGCCTGTTCAGGCACCCGCAGCTGCCCCGGTCCCCCCGCCGGTTCAACCTGTGCCACACAGACGTGAGGAGCGTATCCGGCTTTCGCGGCGGCGGCAAACCATTGCTCAGCGCCTGGTCGAGGCCCAGCACAACGCGGCTATGCTCACAACGTTCAACGAGATTGATATGAGCGCTGTCATGGAGTTACGCAACCGGCGTAAAGAATCATTTAAGGAACGGCACAATGTTTCTCTTGGCTTCATGTCGTTTTTTACCAGGGCGGTTGTGGGTGCGCTCAAAGCTTTTCCGCGTCTCAATGCAGAAATTCAGGGCAATGAGATGGTGCTTAAATACTACTACGATATAGGTATTGCTGTTGGGGCTGAGGAGGGCCTGATCGTGCCGGTCTTGCGTGACGCTGACCGCAAGAGCTTTGCGGAGATTGAGCGCGAAATTGCTGAACTGGCCAGGAAGGCCAGGGAGAATAAGCTGGCGCTCACCGAACTACAGGGTGGCACTTTCACGATTACCAACGGCGGTGTATTCGGCTCGCTGCTTTCCACTCCCATTTTGAGTGCGCCGCAGGTGGGTATCCTGGGCATGCATAAGATCGAACAGCGCCCCGTTGCCGTCAATGGTCAGGTAGTCATTCGACCTATGATGTACGTTGCCCTTTCATATGATCACCGCATAGTGGATGGTCGGGAGGCGGTACAGTTTCTTGTAAGGGTCAAGGAACTGGTAGAAGATCCAGAAACGCTTCTATTAGAGGGATAGAAAACCTGGCACAGTGTTGTCTGCCAATATTAGTTCAACCTCTCGACAGGGACGATATATACCTGTATAATCTAGGTGATTACATCAATTGGCAGGAACAAAGGGAGAGTCGCCTTACTATGCAACCATCAGAAAATCTATACCCTCGTCAATCGGGGAACAACGACGATTTGAATGCCCTGACCGGCAGATCGTTGGGTCAGTTTCGCATCGTCGAGCGTATTGGTGCTGGCGGCATGGCAACCGTCTTCAAAGCCTACCAACCTAACCTTGATCGCTATGTTGCGATCAAGGTTTTGCCTGCCTATCATGCGCGTGATCCAGTTTTCGTGAAACGTTTTGTGCAAGAAGCTCGTGCGGTTGCCAAGCTGGTTCACCCCAATATCCTCCAGATTCATGACTTTGGCGAGCAAGAGAACATCACCTATATCGTGATGGAATACGTCGATGGCGGCACGCTCAAGGATCGCTTGAACGTGAAGCGGGCCTTGCCTGTTCCAGAAGCGGTGGACTATATGATTCAGGCTGCCGAAGGTTTGAATTGTGCACACAATCATGGGATTGTTCACCGTGATGTGAAGCCTGCCAATATGTTACTGCGCAAAGATGGCTACCTGTTGCTCTCCGACTTTGGTATTGCCAAAATCCTCGAGGGAACAACCAATCTCACGCGTGTGGGTACAGGTATAGGTACACCCCAGTATATGTCTCCTGAACAAGGGACGGGGCAGCCTGTAGATCGCCGCAGCGATATCTACTCGCTGGGCATTGTTTTATTCCATTGTTTGACCGGTCGTGTCCCCTTTACCGCGGAAAACCCGCTGACCATCACGGTGAAGCACCTCAACGAGCCCTTGCCGCTTGAAATGCTGCGTGTGGCGGGAGTACCGACCCCCATCGAGCAGGTCGTTGCCAGGATGGCTGCTAAGGCACCGCAGGATCGTTACCAGACAACCGATGAATTGATTACCGCTCTGACGAGCGCGCTGACAGCTTCGCAGCTCTCTATGCCTTCAAGGTGGCGACCGGGTATGTCCTCTGCCATGCCGCAGCTGGATGCCCAGGGTCAAATTGCTGCCAGACCCGCGTCTGGCTCTTCTGAGAGCCTGGGGCCGTGGCAGAGTATTCCTTTTGCGACGCCATCCTCTGCCGGGCAACAACAGGGTAATTTACAACAACTGGTAACGCTTCCTTGCTTCCGCTGCGGGACAGCTAACCGGAGCACGCAGCTCTATTGTACCGCTTGTGGCTATGAGCTAGCCGATAAACGTGCTGTGGCCGACCGGTACATGGGGCCGAATGGGCGCCCCATTCTTGCTCGTCTCACCATCCAGAACGGACTAATGGGGGGGCGTTCCTACCTTTTCCACCAGGATGTGACAACTATTGGCCGCACCAATGGCAACGACCTGATTATTTCTGGCCGTACTGTTTCACGGCGGCATGCTCGCCTGTGGTTTGACAATGGTCGCTGGTATTTAGAAGATTTACAGAGCGCCAATGGAACGCTGGTAAATAATGTGCGGGTTTATCAGCCTGTAGCATTGAACGATGGCGATGTCATCAACTTCGGTGACGAAATTGTCGTGTTTAACACCACTTACTAAGGAAGGATTATATTGATGAGTTCCATCAATCCCATAGTTGCAGCAGCGCAACAGATGTTATTAGGTAGTGCCGTCAGGCAGAACCATGCCCTGGAGCACGCCACGATTGTATTGCTCAGTAAGAGGTTCCCCGATGTGCGCCTGGCCGGTGTCTCTTCTGCGCTTGGCTTCTTCGTGTTCGGCGATGTCCCGACCGAGGCTATTCTCCCCGCGGCACAGGAGGCACTATCCTTGTTACGTACGACACAGCCGGAACTGGCAATTCATGAGCGCTGTGGTACAAATGTGGCTGTAGCGGGTATGCTGACCGGGCTCTCCGCCATGGCTGTAGCCAAAATGCGCCGGCCATATAATACCGCTAATAATGTGATACTGGCATCTACTGCCGCGTTAATACTGGCTCGTCCTTTGGGCTTGACGGTGCAACGTTACTTCACGACGAAAACTCCTAATGCATCCATGGTCATTGAGAAAGTTACCCCGATGAAATTGTTTGGTACACCGGCTCACTTTGTGAGTACCGACAATCCAGAATCGGCAGGACTGTTCTCTTAGGAGAAGCAGAGAAATAGGGGTGATGCATGGAACGCGGCCAGTTTTTAGTAGAGAGCTCCTGGTTGGCTGAACACCTGGATGACCCGCATCTGCGTGTTGTCGATATGCGCGGCTATGTGCGTACGGTGGAGCACGATGGCGTGCAGGATGCACAATACGTTGGCGCTCGTGATGAATATGACCAGGGCCACATTCCTGGCGCTCTGTACATCGACTGGAGCAGCGACATTGTTGATCCTGACGATGTTGTGGAGGCACAGGTGGCTCCCGCCGCCCGCTTTGCCGAGGTGATGGGACGTTTGGGTATCGGCGATCAGCACCTGGTTGTTGCCTATGATGCGCATCCGGCTTCACAATTTGCTACCCGCTTGTGGTGGGCCCTCAACTACTATGGCCACGATCAAGTGGTCATACTGGATGGGGGCCTGCCCAAATGGCAGCGAGAGAATCGACCCCTCGTAACTAGCATTCCCAGCTATCCACCAGCTACCTTTACCGCCGTACCTCAACCACAATTGCGTGCCACGGCTGAGGATATTCTATCTTTCCTTGGTCGACAGGATGTGACGCTGGTTGATGCACGTGAACGTGGACAATATACTGGTGAACTCGTTCGCGGTCATGGACGTCCTGGGCATATTCCAGGCGCTCTGAATATACCCCGTGAAGAGCTGATTGATCCGGCAACAGGTACATTTCGCAGTAATGAGGAACTGGCTCATATCTTTGCTAATTCTGGTGTGAAGCCAGAAGACCATGTTGTTGCTTATTGTAATGGCGGTGTTGCTGCCACCACGATACTATTCAGCCTGGCTATGCTTGGCTATCCCAAATTAACAAATTATGACGGTTCCTGGAACGAGTGGGGCACGCGTCAAGATTTGCCGGCTGAACTCTAATGGTTGGGCTAGACTACATACAGGAACCGCTTTATGGACGAGCATACACCGGCAGAGGAAGAGAAAGACCTGCTTGATCTAAACGAGGTCATGCAGGCCTTTGGTGTGAGCGAGTGGAAAAACCTGGGACCCCTAGAATCTCCTGCTAATGATGGCCTGAGCTTGCTGGTTGAAATCCAGGGCCAGCACTACGTTCTGAAGGAGCGCGTTGAAGGGCTGATAGAAGAAGACAGCAATCATCGCTATGCCTTCCGTCGTTTTCTGCAACAGGCAGGCATTCCTGTTCCATCCCTCTGGCTCACCCCAAAGGGAGAACCAGCGGTGGTGGTAGGTGATGATTATTTTGAGCTGGAACAGGAGGCAGAAGGTGAGCGCTTCAGTACAGCAAGCCCTCGCAGCCTGGAATGGGCAGGAGCTGCCGGGGCCATGCTTGCTCGCGTACACCAGGCATCACGCCGCTATCCTGGTCCCGTACATCGCTGGCCGTCCGAGGCCCACGCGGGCGGTGTCGTACAGGGATATTTAAACCTGGCACGCAGCAGAGCTGAAGAGAGTGAGATTGCTGCCATTGCAGCGGCGCTCTCGAACTGGTGCGATGCATGGGAAGCAGTGCTGCCGTCAGCGATGGTTTCTATCGGGTCTGTACGTGGTTTACCGGAGTTTCATATTCACGGGGACTATCACGCCCTCAACCTGCGCTTTGGTTCCCAGGGCGTCACTGCTGTACTTCACTGGGAAGCCTCGCGCTGGGAGAAGCGTATAATCGAACTTGCTTATGGCCTCTTCTATTTCAGTGCCCTTGAGTGGCGATCCAATAGCAGCCTGACGCGTCCGCTCGTCAAGCGCGGTTTAGATCCAGAACGTGCCCACCGCTTCCTGGAGTCATACGGCGCAATCTACCCACCCGTACCTGGAGAAGCCTCAATACTGGGAGATGCCCTGACACTGATCTCCCCCATTGCTACGATCAATGGCCCCTTAGAGGATATCTTTTTTACTCCGCACGGTATCGATGAAACGTTGATCGATGACGTGATGGAGCGCCTGGCGTGGGCAATATCACTACCCGCCTGGTTGGGGCGCGTGCGCCGCTCGTTGGGAGAGATGTGGGGATGAACCTTCCTGAGTAGAGTCTAGTAGCGCCTATACGGCCAGTGTTGTCATCTCTTAAGCGCAGCCCTCTGAAATTCGGCGGCCATCTCCCCCGCCGACTGATAACGCTGCTCTGGTTGTTTGGCCAGAGCCTTGACCACGACTGCTTCGATGGCAGGGGATACCTGTACACCGAAAGTATGCATAGCGGGTGGGGGTGACTGTACGTGCTCAAAAGGTACTTTGAAAGGGCGTTGACCACATAACAGTTCGTAGATGACAATACCCAGGCTATAGATGTCAGTACGATAATCTACTCTGAGCCACTGGTGTTGCTCAGGTGATGCATATGAGGGCGTATATGGACCGTAGTGTTTGTTGCTGGTCAGCGCTGTATGTTCGTCATCCTCGAATTGGACAATGCCGAAATCAGAGAGGAGGATGCGCCCATCCTGGTGCCGGAGCAGGTTGTGTGGTTTGATATCTCGATGAACAAGCTGCTGCTGGTGTGCAGCATCGAGAGCCGACGCCACTTGATCGAGGATGATGGCTACACCATTGATGGGTAGAGGACGATAGCTGCTTGACTTCATCTCATCCGCCAGGGAACCACCTGCCACGTAAGGCATGACAATATAGGGCAGGGGTTGGCTTTGGTATTCGTAAAGAGCGAGTATATGCGGGTGATCGAGCCGGGCTACGGCCTGCGCCTCGCGTTCGAAGCGCAGCTCCATATTGCGACGTTTTTGCGCGTCGATGTTAGAGATTGTGGCCAGAACAACCTTGACGGCTACGAAGCGATCAAGGTGTGCTTGCCTGGCACGGTAAACTGCACCAAATCCTCCTTGCCCCAGTAATGCTTCAATCTGGCAACTTCCCAGGCTCTTGCCTACCAGGTCTTCGGGCCTCTGCATAAAGGCTCCAGGTGGCGCTGTTTCTGGCGTGGGAGCAGGCTTGTGGGAAGTTACAGGCGTAGGGGGCGTAGTTTGTGTGTATGGCAGCGTGGAAGCTGCATAGAAGCCGTGCTGTGTTGTTCCCGCACCGGGCGATTTGCCTGTCGTGGGTACCAGAGAGCGTATGGGTATACCAGGGAGATCGCCATCGTGTGCGACGGGCAGGCGGAAGGCCATGCTTGCCATCCTATCATCTACCAGGTAGCGTAGGCGAGCTCTCCCTGCTAAGTCCATGCCGAGGTTTGCTCCCCACGGTATGCAGACTGCATGGGACAGACTGCTGCAAGCCCACTGCCACTCTTGTTGATTTTGAGGATATTGCAGGATAGGACTTGATGCGGCCAGTTGGGATGTATGCAACTCATCCAGAAAGATGCGCCCGATATGTAGCAAAGCCTGAGATGTAGCTGCCGCCAGGCCGATGCGCAGCAGGTATGGCTGGCGTAGACGACCTGCGTAATCCGCGTAAATATTATAGACCGCCTGCCCGTGAGGGCCGCTGCTGAGGAGCATATTTTTCAACTGCATAGACGTGGCACGGCTGAGGTGCATCTGTTCTTGCTGGCTAAGTTGTGTTGGCTCTAGATTGATGCTAACCAGGCAATTGCTCTGCCTGTGGAGGAGTGCCTCAAACAGGCGCAGGCGGTTCTGGATACTCCAGGGCCAGGGATAGGTGACATAAACTTCGTACTCGGTATAGGCATTCTCGAAGGTGAGCAGATTTTCTGCTTTGCGTACCTCACCTACTGCTTGAAATTGAAACGGAGTGAGATAGCGAGTAAGCGAGGTTTCGTCAGCTAGAGGTAAGAGTTCATAGCCGTAGTCGGCAAATAACTGCTGCGCTTTTTGAGCAAGGTCCAGGCAGTAGTTCTGGAATTGCCTGAGATCTAATTTCGCCGGACGACGAATACGGCAAATCAAGCCGATAGCAACGCCTGGCAGTTCGTCTGTTCCCACAAAACGTAGATCCCAGGCGGTAATACCCATGTTCCACAACGCGCTAATGAGGTGAACTTGCAGTTGCAGAGCCTCTTCGAGTCGCTTGTGTGCGTTTGGACTACTGAGCCAGTGTGATGTGAGCATATCCGGTAAAAAAGGGAGAGCAAAACCCAGTAATGCATCTGGCTCAGTCCCATTACTTAGATTGATGAAACGAACGAAAGGGAAAGCACGTGTCATCTCATGGCATCTTCCTGTTCAAAGTGCACGAATCTTTTGTTTTGGTTGATAACCCTGGGTGGGCGGGACAATCTTAGTGGCATCTAAACCGACTTGTTCCACCGCATCCCGCACAGTATCGTCTGTGACATGTTCCAATAACATAAGGTCATCCAGGTTGAAATAGTTTAAGAAATTTGGACGCAGGTACTGCCAGAAGTCCTTCTCTCTCAACCAGTAGATGAACGATCGAATGAGCAACCAGATAAAGAAAAGCCAGAGAGGAAAAGTGATAAAAGTAAGGAGGGATCCAAGCACGATACCTGCAGTATCTGGCAAAAGACCCCGCACAAAAGTAGGTCCAAACAAGGTTATTAGAAAAAGCAGACTAAAAACTACGATACGAAGATTACTAATGGCTGGCAGAACTGTGCTAGCTCGTGATATATAGAGATCTTGACCAGCAGGAGCCACATAGATAAAGACCGTACAGATACCTCGCTGTGCTACCAGGTAATCGCGTTCTTCCATCAGAAGACCGCGTTCCATCAATGTTTCTGGATTGACGGTTAACTTGGCAATCCCGCGCTGTTGGAGCTTATCCCTGGTAGCATTGCGTACTGCCACTGCCTGTGCATGATTACCATTCAGTAGCCAGGACTGATGTGCGATCAACGTACCGTGTCCGGCAAATGCTCGTCGCATCGAACCCAGTCCCTCTGCCATTCCCATTTGTGTCGCTGGTGGAGGTGGTGGCTGCATGCTTGTTGGCCACTGTGGAGGTGCTAAAGATGAGGAACTCTTATTCGCCGGGAAAGCAGGCGCTGAAGGTGTCGGGTTTGGAGGTGGAAAAGAAGGTGCCGAGGGTGTCAAGTAGGATGACGTTGGAGGAGCCGAAGGTGTGGGGGAAAACGTCGATTGAGAAGAACTGCTTTGCTGTAGTCTATTGCCACATCTAACACAAAAGCCAGAGTTATCAGGGTTTGTGTACGAACATTGAGCGCAGGTGATTGACATGAATAATCTCCTACCAGAATATTGAAATAACATCCCGCTCAAGGATTTCCTTGAGCAAGCATTATTCTAAACGTATCATTCGTGAAAGTCAACAATATTGTGGTGATGTGGTGATGGATTTTATTGGTAATGTTGGAAGCGTTGTAGAAATGATATGCGAATGGAAAATTTTAATCTTGTATAATAATTGTATACCTGGTATTACTGCACAGCATGGCGATGCCGGAGCACCGTGACCAGGTCACTCAGTACGCCATAAGCGGTTTGCAGAACGGTAGGTTCATGTTCGACCAGGGAGATGGTGCCCATTGCTTCTGTCTCCAGTGAGATAACGCCGGTGGTACCCTTCCCCAGTTGCAAAATATCGTCTTTATTAATTTTGCGCGGTCGCGCTCCGGCGATGAGCACACCACGAGTACGGTTGGCTTGACTCACCAGGCGTATAGGGGTACCGGCTGACGAGGCGGCGCGAATATCATCCGGCGTGAGGTCACGAATACCCTCACGCTCAACCATCTGTGGCGTGAGTTCACCTTGAAGCAGTGTATTGGCCAGGATCGTTGTCTTCATGGCGGCATCCCAACCATCCAGATCGTACCAGGGATCAGTCTCGGCAATACCAAGTTGTTGTGCCCTGGCAATCGCCTCATCCAGGCTGTAGCCCTGTTCGATCATACTCAGGACGAGACTGCTGGTGGTGTTTAACAAAGCGCGAAATGAGCGAATGCCCACCCCTGGTAAAGTGAATTGTGCGAGGTTAATGAGGGGAAGACCATCCATCACTGTTGCTTCAAAACGAAATTGTACATTATAGTGGCGTGCCAGTAACTGGAGTTCAGACTGTGCATAGGCTACAGATCCCTTATTGGCCGTGATCACGTCTAAACCAGCCTGGAGGCCAGTACGCACATGCATCAGTGCGGGTTGCCCGTTGTGTGGGTTGAGGGTGGTAAGCTCAATGAGGATAGATGCACCTGCAGCCTTGCCAGCCTGGATGAATGCCCCCGCGTTGTCAGAACGGGAACTCGCGCTGCTGAACCAATCTAAAATATTCTTTTCATGCACGAGCAGGTCGACGTCAATGCCATAAGGATGGATGTAATAGCCTCTACTACGTGTTCCAATGCCGCTTATCACCGGGCGGATACCCAGTTCAATACCTAACCAATCACTGTGAGAAGCCAGCAATGGGAGCAGTGCCTGGGCGACATGTCCATATCCCAGTAGTAACAGCCGTAGTGGAGAAAGCAATGCTGAAAGAGGATGTTCGCTCATGATACATGACCTGTCTGGCAAACCCTGGGTTGATAGTGTGTAGTGCCTGGCTGGCATGGCCGTGGATGATGAGAAGTAATACCAGGACCACTATTAATATGGCTAAAACCACCGCCAAAATGATTATTGCTTTTGGTTGTATAGTGAAACCGCTGTTCCCGGCAGGTGGATTACTGGTCGTTGCAGGCGGAACCTGCGGAGTATTTCCAGGCACAGACGTATTTCGTACTTGTTTTTTAGAAGGTGATGGTGTCACATTTGCTCCAGGCGGAGTTTTGGTAGATGGATAGAACTCGGGTTTTGGTTTCGGGATAGTCGAAACGTGTGTTTGCACTTTTGCCTGCGCCTGGGGTTTTATTGCCATGGTCTGGTCTAAGCTGATATCGCGTGCAGGTGGCTTGCTTTGCGACGAGGCTTTGTGAATGTTGGCGTTACCCGCTTCTGTCGAATTCTTATTGAGTAAACTATTTAATGATGAACCACAGCCGGGACAAAAGGTTGCCTTTTGTACTAAGGCTGTACCACAGCGAGGACATGCCATGGGCTGGGTTGGTTGATCGGATACTGTCCTGGCTGATGACTGGTCGGCATTAGCCTTGGCTGCCTGGATGGTGTCATACAGAAGAGGCAGGTCAGGCTGAGTACTATTAGGATCGCCTGGGCGTGGCGATGGTGAAGTTGCCGCAGGTTGTGCGGGCAACGCTGCCATGACTTTTCTCAGATCGCTGCTAAATTCGGCAACCGAGGGATAGCGATCTCTTTGCTTCATGGCCATGGCTCGTTTGATGATACGGTTGAGCTGATCGAGTACCTCTGGTGGTAACTTTCCAAGTTGTGCCAGGTGACGGATATGACGTGGTGCCGGTTTAGTAGGCTTGGTGACCCCAAGTCGAAATTGGCGACCGGCATTGGCATCTGGGCTGGCTTCGGGGGGATTGTTTGCCAGCAGTTCTTGTAGCGATGGCAGGTCAGGCAGCCCCTGTTGAATCGACTGGTTGCGAGTAGAGACGCTGGGTGGCTCTTGAGAGGTAAGCGCAAAATAGAGAGTGGCGCCCAGGGCGTAGACATCTGAGCGCACATCAGTGCCCGTGCCGCCCGGATATTGTTCTTGCGGCGCATAGCCCGGCGTACCCTGGTGACGGATGAAAAAGAGCGTGCGAGCACCGTCCGCTGTTGCCTTTGCATTTCCCATGTCGACCAGCATGGCTGTACCGTCGGGGGTGATGCGGATATTGTCGGGTTTGATATCGCGATGAATAACTACCGGCTGTTGGGAATGGAGAAATTGGACTGCATCACATACTGAAAGCATCCAACCCATGATCCGTGCTAACGGTATAGGTTCATTACTTCGCCGAGCAATACGAATAAGATCAGTGAGATCACTACCTTCAATATAGCTCAGTACGACAAAGTTGTGGCTACGTTCACTGAAAGCCTCCTGAAAGACAGGAAGATTGGGGTGATGTAACTGGCTAAGTACCTTCGCTTCATGCTGAGGTTGAGCCTGCCCGCTAGAGCCGGTCACAAAATATTCCTTAAGGGCGTATTGCTGGTTGGTCTTGAGGTCTAAGGCTAAATAGACATGTCCAAAGCCCCCACTGCCCAGCACGCGCTCGATGCGGTAGCGTCCGTGCAGGACTGTACCGGGCGGAACCGTTTCCATCATCATAGAAGGAGTCTCCTTCGTTCTTTGTTGTCTGATTTTAGTATGGGCAATGGGGCATGTTAGAACAATGATCTACGTCACATTCCAACAATGTTAGCTTACCTACCTTCGCCATTATACACTAAATGGGTGGACATGTCATCGGTGAGTTTACTTGATAGAATCCCTGAAAAATGTTTCTTTTTATTGCTCCAGGGAAGGAGTACGCTGCAGGTGGGAAGGTGAAGGCGAGACCCGCGCCTGAGAAAGGAAGGCCCAATCATTTTGCTTGCATACGCGCAGATACATGTAGGTTTCGGCCTGTTGCACCCCCTGAACTTTGTAGAGTTTCTCGGTGAGAAATTTCAGTAAGTGGTCGTTATCACGACAAACTACCTCGGCTAACATGTCGAAGCGGCCAGTACAGAGAATCAGATAAATAACCTCGTCAAATGCTGAGACTTCCTCGGCTACTTCTAACAGGCGATCACCTGTGACACGAATACCTATCATGCTGGCCAGGGAGAACCCCAGCTTGATAGGGTTGGTGACCGCGACAATTTGCATGACCTGGTTATTGATCAGATTTGAAACACGCTGGCGGACACTTGCCTCAGAAATCCCTAAATCTGCGGCTATTTTTGTAAATGGGCGACGCCCATCTTGTTGCAGCGCTTCAATGATGCGCTGGTCAATTTCATCTATTGGATTTTTATGGTTGTTATGCTGTTCCATGTGTGACTATACTATCACGTTCAACGTGCATACGCAATCTTTAAGGGGAAAGTCCAGGGTACTAGTGGCAGCCACTAAGAACCCTGCTGAGCCAGAAGGGATATCTTTTATGCCGACCTATTCTACCGGACTTGTCTTCGATGAGCGTTACTTGCGCCATGACAGCGGCACAGAAAGCACGGTGACTATGCGTAATGGTTCGTTTACACTGGCACCGGAGCCACATCCTTCGGCCTTATACATAACACAGCGTATCAAACAATTTCTTGACGGTTCAGGCTTGACTGCGCAGATGCATCCTATCGCGGCTCGTGCTGCAAGCGAAGATGAACTGGCCCTCTATCATACTCGGGAGTATATCGCTGGTGTGCGTGCTCTTTGTGAGGGCAAAGGGCCTGCTAAAGGGGCCTGGGGTGAGGTAGAGCTTGATACCGCGCTCAGCCGCGACTCATTTGAAGCTGCTCTCTACGCAGCCGGTGGGGCAATGAATGCAGTCAGTGCGGTAATGAATGGGGAGGTGCGTAACGCTTATGCACTGCTGCGTCCTCCAGGCCACCACGCCACTAAAAATCGAGCGATGGGTTTCTGCATCTTTGGCAATGCGGTTGCAGCTGCCCACCACGCGAGGAAGGTTTACGGACTAGAACGTGTGATGATTGTCGATTGGGATGTGCACCATGGCAATGGTACCCAGGATGCCTTTTACCGGGACCCCAACGTGTTATTTGTCTCTTTGCACCAGCATAACTGGTATCCCAAACTCGCGGGAGAATTAGAGCAAGTAGGCAGTGGTGCAGGTGCTGGTTATTCGGTCAACATTCCACTACCGGCGGGAACAGGGGACCGGGGCTACCGTGCCGCCTTCGAACAGCTGGTCATACCCATTGGACAGCAGTACCGCCCGCAGTTGATCATTGTCTCAGCAGGCCAGGACGCCAGCTGGCTCGATTCGCTCGCCCAAATGATGGTAACCATGGCAGGTTTCCGCCAGATGTCTGAACTCCTGGTAAACCTGTCCGAAGAGATCTGTGAAGGACGGCTGGTGATGCTGCAAGAGGGTGGATACAGTGCCGCATATGTTCCATACTGTACCGTTGCCGCCGTTGAGCCCCTTTTAGGAGTTGACCTTGGCATAACCGATCTCTATGAAACCTCTTCAGAACTTGAACGCTGCAAGACAATTATGACAAATGAGACCCGGGATGCCTTGTCGGAGGCGCGAAGGTGGCATAAGCAGTGGTGGAAGATATGATTTCCTATAGCCATCGAATACAATACAAAACTCTTCAAGCCTACCCCAAATTTTCCTGTCCCTA
>WNGJ01002538.1_pt1 | contig 18503 bp, 24 predicted proteins | sample 5400611 | NCBI WGS metagenome assembly WNGJ01 (sample SAMN13153375, study PRJNA577476) | soil metagenome | isolation source: 40 cm soil or saprolite under Garry oak tree replicate 1 | place: USA:California | collected 2016-06-15 | reverse complement strand
CGGGTACTCGCTGAGCAACCAGGGCAACGAGTCGTTCGGCAGCCACCGCTCCGCTACCCGAGTTGCCCGCTCCGTCTGCGAGCGCGAGGAGGTAGCCTTGTGCCGTCGGCACAGCGAGGGCGCGATCCGCTCCGAGACCAGAGGCCTGGAGTACTGCGACGGCTGCTTCCACGTCATTTGATGTACGGCGCTTCGCAGAGGTCGATGAAGGCCTTCACTGCCTCCCGGTCATCGCCATGCAACGCGAGCGCGGCCACGTTGACCAATTGAAGCCAGCGCGACCGGGCGTCGTCATCGCCGTACAGATCGCCAGGGCGATAGTCTCGGATCGAGTCCGCGAGCGCCCTCACCTCGATAGGAGCTTGTTGTGTTGGCATGCAGATACGATCTCGCGAATCACAACTCGGAGCAACGGGCATATTTCGCCGCGGTTAGCTCTACCTTCGCGAGCGCGGTAGAATGTCGTCATGCCTCCGCTCACCCAGGGCGCCTACGCGACCGTCACGACCGGCCCCTCGGCCGGGACGATCGTGCGCCTCCTGTACCGCAGCTACGCGCCCCCAGGGTGCGACGGGTGCGCGGTCCACACCCTGCAGCCGCCAGGGCCAATCTGGGTAGTTGATGAATGGTTGGAGTGGGACGTGGAGCGGCCCGCGGGCCTGGGCTGGCGCCGCTACCGGCTCAAGCTCGCGCCGTGGACCGCGCTCGCGCCAGTCACGTTGCACTGATATGTTGAGACGCAAGAAACAACCGTGGCACGAGCCCGTTGACGCCGACGCGATCGACGGCCTGTACGTTACCGACGCCGCTCCGCCGGATCTGGCGGACATGGATCGCTTCCACCGTATGGTCGCCACGGGCGAGCTGGCCGAGGCGCTCACGCAGTTCGCTCTTCTCGATCCCGAGCTGTCCGCGCCGCGGCACTGAAACCCCTGCCAAATCAGGCGGCGATTGCCACCCGGCACTTATTAGTAGAGTCGAGCGAAATCCTGCCCCCGCTACCAAAGATCTACGCTTCCAGTCCTAAGTAGCGGAAGTTCCGAAGGCTCGAGCCTTGCAAAGAGCAGATCCGTGTCGGGTTGTAGCGGACGATCACGACGATCTCGCGGAGCAGCTCGCGCGCTTCGATTACGTTCCCGCCCTGAACCATCACGGTACTTCCCGCGCCGGCGGGTGCGATGGGGTCGGTAACCGCACGATACCCGTAAGCGTTTCAGCGTGTAAAACGCTCTCTCGGAGTAGAAGCGCTGGGTTTGGCGGAAAGTGGGCGTTCATTCGTCCCGCGAGGTCTTCGACTTGCCCTTCGAAAGCAATCGCGCGGTGGAGTTGGCGGCATTGTTAGAACCCGTGCGCTGCGTCCCAAGCTCTTTCGCAATAGTCTCCGCGCCGCCTTTCAACTCGCCACCGGCACGAAATTCTCTTTGTGCACGGTGCGGCGGATTTCCAGGCAAGCATCGCAGAGCCGCATCGTCGAGACAGGGCTAGACGCGGCCCCGTCGTTTACCAGCTTGTAGTCCCTGTTCGACTCATCGCCGCAGACCGAACACACGGCATCGCTAACCGCGAGCGACAGAATGTGCTTGGTGTGGGCTGCTTGCCGTGGATTGACGGTCTCCAAGGCCTTGAACCATTCCGCGGTATGCGGCTTCAGATGGGAGGCCATCCCGTACTCCTTGCCAGAGTCGCCCGGCGCCGTGCCCTGTTCTCCCGCATCGTATCAATTGTGCCCGCCCGGCGCACACGGAACATTCGCACTTCCTCCCAACGCCTGGCAACGCGTTACGAAGTTTCGCAACCGATGCGATGGCCAAGAAATAGCGACCGATATCGTGGGGGGAGGTCCGGCCGTGCGCCCCCCCTGTTTCCGTCCGCCTTTAGCCCTCGGGCACGCGCATGTCGCTGCGCACCTGCTGCATGGTGTTGTCGACCTCAGACTGGGCGTCCGCTCCGGGCTTCAGCTCCTGAATCGCGGCGCTAAGTTATTGGCCGCAGGCGCGGCGCAATTGGGGTCAGCGCGGCTGTCGGTTTACCTTAAATCGCAGACCCGGCTACCCGACCCGATTGAGCGCGAACCATCACTGACCGGATCTGCGGTCCCACTAAAGAGGCGGCCTGATCTGTATTCCGTCCCCCGTAGGGCGTGAACATTCGCCGAGTGAACGCCGCGTGGCCTGTAAGCTAGTGAGCGCAAGGCTCAGGCGGACTCGCGGCAGTTGGTAGAAATCGGAAGCGTGCCATGCGGATCGGCGAACTCGCAGTATCAAGCACAAAGAATCATAAATGTGAATGTGCCTCTTCCGTCAATGAGAGTGCGTCGAACATGCACGCCGCCGCGTATGTGTCCGGAAGTCGCCCGCTGGCCTGGACTGCCGCAGTCGACCTCTTCCTGCCGGCTGCAAGCAGCAGCTTTGAGGCGAGGACTCTGCTCGCAGTTCCGAGCCAGCCGGACGTAGCTGTGCCAATCACTCCTCATCGAGGTGGTATGCAGGCAACGTGGTGAGCCGCGTGTCCTCGACGTGGCCACCCACGGTGAAGTGATAGAAGCTCTGCCACTCCCGCGACGTGATTCCAAAGGCCTCATGGACGGGATCGTCAAAGTAACAGCCGATCCCAGTCGAGCGAATACCCGCCTCTTCGGCCTCGAGGTAAAGCACCTGGCCCACCATGCCGGCCTCCCAGAACAGGTTCCGGTAGAACGCGGCGCCGTACGTGGTTAGGCTGTCGATGTAGTCGGCGATCATCCCCAGGCTGAAAGCTCCGTCGCCGGCGATGTGCTGGCCGCAGGAGACGGTGGCCGCGAGCGCCCGACAGTCCCCTTCTTGGAGCAGGTACAGCGGGAGCCCCGGCGGACAAGAGGGCAAGCGCTGCCAGCGAAACTCCCGCCGCATCACTGCCTTGAGGGCCGCGAGCTTGGCGGGGTTTCGCGCCAGCGCATAGAGGCCTCGAGGGACGCCTTCCACGCGGTGGACGAACAGACCGAGATGGATGCGCGGCCGCCACGGGATCGCATCCCAGGGCATCGATCGCCCGTCGCGCGTTGGCATCAACCGAGCGAGCGTTCGGAAGAACGCGTCCTGCGAGATCGCCGTCAAGCCGTCCATCGCTACCGCGCTTCGGCGGCCCAGAATTGCCTTCTCCGCAGTGAGCGGACCCTGGCGGACGGGTATGCCGAAGAGTTCCTCGTACGTGGGGAACCCGGAGAAGTCTTCCGTGATCGGCGCGCTTGCCGATCGTCGCGTGGCCTGTGCAACCACGTCAATCACGGGCCAGTCGCCTCTGTGCTCGGGGCTCAACGTGTTGGCCTCGCCGCGCCATTGTGCGCCGATGCTGCCTGCCGTCAGCCCGTTCAGAAGCCGCGGAGACGTCGGTGGAAGACCGGGTGTGACCAATGCGAGAAGCTCAGCCTCCTCACGCTCCGCCGTCCCGTAGTCATCAGCGCGGCTGAGCCCGAAGAGAGCCGCGATGGCGGTGTTGCCGATCCCGTCGCAGAGCACCAACCCCCAGCCAAGAGCCGCCGCCGCAATGCGCAGGGTTGCAAGAGCGTGCCCCGCATCGTGCTGGCAGTAGCGGAACGCACGCTCGCCGTACTTCCAGGCTTCCCGCCAATGGACCGACGAGAGGCCTACGAGGAAGGAACCCTCGGGAAACGGCGCGCCGAGCTCGCTCCACGCCTTCGCGTCGAGGATCGCCCGCCGTTCGAGAGCGTGCTCCTTGGGTGCGTAGTGGTACACGGCGGGCGTGTCGCCGAGCCGCTCGATCGCCGGTAGAACCGCATACCCCTCTGTCGGATGGAGATTCCCGCTCGAGGGGTTCGCGCGGAGAGACCACGTCGTATCATGGAAGCGCTTCCAGGCCGTTAGAGATAGCGCGTACCGGAAGAAGAGAGAGATCGACTCCAGCGATAGCCGCTCTGATGGCACATCCCCGAGCGCGTAGAGCTGCCAGTAAGGAAGCGGACGGCCCGGTTTGGCTAGCGAGAGCCGAACGAGGTCCGCTCCTTGATAGCGTCGGAACGGATCGGGCTGCGTGGCCCAGTCCATGTAGCCGGGCGAGGCGGCGTAGCGGTGAAAATGGTGCTTCGTCCGCTCATGGTAGGCAACGACCACCTCTTCGGGAAAGGCATCTGCATCGAGCAGACCCGCCGGCTGTGCTGGTGCACTAATCGACACGAGCGCAAGGCGATGAGAAGCCGAAGGGGTTTTTCGCGTTGGGTTGAGGCATCCGCTCGTCTGATATCTTCATCGCGCCTCTCCTGCGCGCGCGTAGAACGGCGTCTTCCCTGCCGCGTGATCGGTCGTGTCGACGATGTTCACGATCTCCGGTGCGACCCTGCGCACCATGAGCTCGAACCCGTCCTTCAGGGTCACTTGCGACGCGGTGCATCCCTGACATCCGCCGCTCATCGCAATCAAGAGCGTGCCGTCGCGAACATCGACGATCGAGATCTGTCCACCGTGGCTCGCGATGGAACGATTGACTTCCCGGTCGAGCAGGCCTTGAACGACTACACGAACCTCGGCGTCGGACCGTTTGCTGGCGCCGGCGCGCAACGGGCTTTCGAGGATAGCGCATAGTCCCGTGAGCAGTTGGCTCCGAATGACTGCCCCGATCGAGGCGTTCAGCCCCGACCAGGCGCTGTGGCTCTCTTTGCCTACGGTGACCACGTTGCCGGCGACGAGCACGTGCGCAACACCCGGCAGCTGGAACAGCCGCTCGACGAGCGGTGACCCCGCGGCTTGGTCGCGGCTCTCAAAAAAGAACGGGCCTCCGGGATGGACCGTCCGGCTTACGGTGAACTTGGACGTGTCAGGATCCGCCAGCGAAACCTCCGCACGGATGCTGACTGGCGGCTCAACAGACCGAGTGTCAGACATCTTCGATACTCTTTCCTGCAGCGCGCTCGCCCAAGGAGCGCAGGTGGTCGAACGAATAGATCCCGGAGTTATGCCCGTCGTTCCAGTCGATCCCGATCGCATAATTACCAATGCTCGAGATCACGCGCGGGCTCACATCGGGTCGCACCGTCTTCGGATCGAGCAGCTTCCGGCCACTCATCTCTTGGATGCAGAGGGCGCAATGACACGCCAAGCGCAGGTCGCGGACATCGAAGTCGTCGCGACGGCCGTCCTCCCAGAGCACGGTGAGCGTCCGAGCGTCGCGCTGGCGAAGACCTATCGCCATGGTTCGAGAGCCCGACGGCCGCACGACGCTCTCCATCCAGCTCGGCTCTCCCTCATTGCGGTCCCACCTCCACACAAAGGGCTTCACCGCGGTCGCCGGAGCGGCCTGGAGCTGTTCCACGAGCGCTGCGGCAATCGCAGCGTACGCCTGGGCGGTGACCGACTGCGGCTTGTCGAGCACGATGGGACGACCCTCGTCACCGCCGGTGACGACATCGGCATCGAGGGGTATGGCACCCAGGAACGGAACTCCGACCTGCCGGCTCATCCGCTCACCGCCGCCGAGACGAAAGATATCGGTGCTCTTGCCGCAGTGCGGGCAGGTGAAACTGCTCATGTTCTCGACGATCCCTAGAATGGGGACGTGCACCTTCTCGAACATCCGCAGGCCGCGGCGGGCGATTTTCAGACTGACATCCTGCGGAGTTGTGACAATCACGGCGCCTGACAGTGTCAGGCTCTGCGCCAGTGTCAGCTGCGTGTCGCCGGTACCGGGCGGCAGGTCGAGAATCAAGTAGTCGAGGTGCCCCCAATGTACGCCGCCGATCAACATGCGCAGATACTTACCCACCATCGGCCCGCGCAGCACGGCCGGTGTGTCCTCACCGGTGAACATGCCCATCGACATTGTCTTGACGCCGTGTCGTTCCGCCGGGATCGCCTTGCCATCTGGGGTCGCGGCCGGCGGCCGGTCGGTCGGGATACCCAGCATGCCCGGGATACTGGGGCCGAGGACGTCGGCGTCCACGAGCCCTATGCGCCCCCCGAGTCGCTGCAACACGAGTGCCAGATTGACGCTCACGGTCGACTTGCCAACGCCGCCCTTACCGCTGCCGATAGCGACGATATGGCGGATCCCGGGCAGTTTCTCAGGCACCGGGGGACCCGATTTGATCCGTGGCCGTGTTCATGGTTCATCCTTGCGCTGGGTCGCTGATCCTCCAAATCTTTAGACCTACAATCCGTTCCAAATCATGCTCCGCGCGCGAATCGGAAACGGCACACGTGGTCGCCTTGCGCCATGCACTCGTGCAGCTCGAGGCGGCTCCCGCTAGCGGCGGACAGCAGCGCGAGATCAAAGTGACAGATCTGTGGGTTCTTCATCGCGAGTTCGTGGAAGACGCAGTTGTCTGCCTCGATCGTCGGTGCGCCGCGCACACCTTTCGCCAGGTGCGTGTCGTAGCCGAGTTCGTCCATCAGCGCGGCGAGCTGTTGCACTTTCTGCCGCGAGCTCTGCCTCTCGGAAAAGCGGCCGCGGAACTTCGCCGCGACCGCGGAGGCGATGCGCCCGAGCCGAGCGCGCAGGCCCGTCGCGCCGTGCTCCCGAGCCATTGCATCGATCAGCAACTGCGCAAACCACGAGTAGTGGCGAGGGAACGCCTCCTTGCCCACATCGGTGAGTAGGTAGAGCTGCTGCGGGCGGCCGCCCGACGGGCGCGTCGCGCCAGGACCGACGAACCCGTCGCGCATCAGCGCTGCGAGGTGCTGGCGCACTGCGGTGCGTGTAACCGCAAGGTTTCGCGACAGTTCATTCACGCTCAGCCCCGCCTTGTTCCTGAGAAGCTGCCGCAGCAGCTGCTCCTTCCGGTCACGGCGCACTCCGACCATAACGAGCCTCCCCGCCCTCGAAGGGCTTTTGGCATATTAGCCATGCTTTAGTGTTGTTGCACTCGTGCGAGAAGAGACTCACTAGAGCCTCGGGGCGCGCTGCAGGGAGCAGCACTCCGTGTCGGGGCTATTCGCGCCCTTACCTGCCTCGAAGACCAGGCTGAAGCAGCTCGCTGGCCGCAAGCAGTGACACTCCCGGCATTTTCAATCGGGACGAGTAGGATTCGCAGGTTCACAACCCATGATCCTGAGCAAGCCGATCAACAACTTACCGCAATCTTGAGGCGAGCCAACGTGCTCGCTGCAGGCAGACGCGGGTAACGATCGCGACCGGTCGATCATCCGTCCGCTAATGCGTCACAGACGGGGCTCGGGCGTATAATCAGAGAGTGTGATGTTTGCGGACGATGGTCTCCCCCGCAACCGTGAGCCAGTGGGGAACTGCCATGGCCAAGATCGTCTGTGTGCTCTACGAAGATCCCGTTACGGGGTATCCCAAGACCTATGCGCGCGATGACATTCCGGTCATCGAGGGCTACCCCGGCGGTCAAACCACTCCCACGCCCAAGTCGATCGATTTCAGGCCGGGCCAACTGCTCGGGAGCGTGTCCGGCGAACTCGCCCTGCGCAAGTTTCTCGAGTCGCAGGGTCACACGTTGGTCGTCACCGCCGACAAGGACGGTCCGAACAGCGTATTTGAAAAAGAACTGGTCGACGCCGACATCGTCATCTCACAGCCATTCTGGCCGGCCTACCTGACAGCCGAGCGAATCGCCAAGGCCCACAAGCTGCGGCTCGCGATCACCGCCGGTATCGGCTCGGATCACGTTGACCTGCAGGCAGCGATGGAGCGGGGGATGACAGTCGCCGAGGTGACCTACTGCAATAGCATCAGCGTATCCGAGCATGTCGTAATGATGATTCTCGCGCTGGTGCGCAACTATCTTCCCTCGCATCAGTGGGTGGTCGACCGCGGTTGGAACATCGCCGATTGCGTCGCACGCTCGTACGACCTCGAGGGCATGGACGTCGGCACGGTCGCGGCCGGTCGCATCGGCACGGCCGTGCTCCGGCGTCTCAAGCCGTTCGACGTCAAGCTGCATTACACCGACCGGCACCGGCTGCCCGAGGCCATCGAGAAGGAACTGGACCTGACGTTTCACCCGACCACTGAGTCGCTGGTCAGAGTGTGCGACGTCGTGACGATCAACGCACCGCTGCACCCGGAGACGGAGGGCCTATTCAACGATGCATTGATCGCGAAGATGAAGCGCGGCGCCTACCTCGTGAACACCGCGCGCGGCAAGATCTGCGATCGCGATGCCATCGTTCGTGCGCTCAAGAGCGGACAGCTCGCCGGCTATGCCGGTGACGTCTGGTTCCCGCAGCCGGCGCCGCGCGATCATCCGTGGCGAACCATGCCGTTCGAAGCAATGACCCCGCACATCTCCGGCTCGTCGCTGTCCGCGCAGGCCCGATATGCTGCGGGTGTGCGCGAGATCCTCGAGTGTTGGTTCGACGGTAAGCCGATCCGCGATGAATACCTGATCGTGCAGGGCGGCAAGCTCGCCGGTGCGGGGGCCCACTCCTACAGCGCGGGTGATGCGACGCGGGGATCCGAGGAGGCGGCGCGATTCAAGACCACGTAAGGCGCGAGCGAAGCGTCTCAGCGCTAAGGTGAACATCGGCTCTGGAGGGGAAGAACGAGGAGGCTATCATGACTATCGCGGCATCCGTCCAGGACTGTCTAGTCCGCGAAGGCGTGCACTACGAAATGATCACGCACGAGCGCACGCCCGACAGTAACCACAGTGCGCAAGTCGCTCACATTCCCGGTGATCGACTGGCCAAGTGCGTCATGTTGGAGGACGACAAGGGTTTCCTCATGGCCGTGGTACCGGCCAGCCACAAAGTGGACCTCGGTGCCGTGCGCCGTCAGCTCAATCGCGAGCTCGGGCTCGCGACCGATCGCGAGCTGGTCGAGCTCTTCAAGGACTGCGAGCCGGGTGCCTTGCCGCCGCTAGGGCTCGCCTACGGCATCGACACGATTCTCGACGAGAGCCTGGTCGACGTGCCGGACATCTATTTCGAGGCGGGCGATCACCGGGTACTGGTTCATGTGAGTGGCAGCGGCTTTCTCAAATTGATGGCCAACGCGCCGCGCGGCCAGATCAGCCATCACGCGTAGGCATCGCGCCGAGCGAGGGCATTCGCCGAGCACTTCGGCTCGAGGCTGTGCAGCGACGTGGCATTCTGATTGTGGCGAGCGCGAATTGCGGCCACTTGATTCAAGAAGGAGGCAACGGGACGAACTTCCGGAAGAGCAACCAACAGTTGGGGGCAGGCCGCGCCCAATGTTCTCCTGGCCCGTTCGCCTGAAGGGGCCGTCAAACGCCTCTTCAGGCGGCAAACTTGGCCGTTACCGGAGGTTTCGCGGACGCTCGAGCGATTCTCACCGCCCCGCAACGCCCCCTAATTTGGTTGTCCTCCGCTTAGCGCCCATCGTTGCACGCTCGAGGGCGCAGGGTGACGCGTCGACCCGAGGGCCGCCGCCCGGAACCCATTGCATACCGAGGAGACCGAAATGAAAATGATGCTAGACTTTCAACACCTGAGGGAACGGATCAGCCACCTCACGCACGATGCGTGGAACTCGATAGTGACAACGACGGATTACGTGAGGACTACGACTCTGAATATCCGCCGCCGCACAAGTGGCGCGCCGAAAACCACCTCGCAGGACCAGCACAACCGCCCGCACTAGCGGCGCCACGCGTTGGCTCAGACTTCCGAATTCTGGAGGTTGTCCGGAGTGAGGTGTATGCAGCCGAACGCGTCGCGTGACTGATGATCCGCGATGTTCGCGGCAGTCCTCGCGGCTGATGATTGCCGTTGCACCGCCTCCCGAGGCGGCACGGGCGAATACTATTGGTCTTCGTACTTGCTCGTGACCAAATGCGCAAGCAGCCCCGCGCAGGCATGCTTGACCCGCAGGTGGCGCGGCACCTGGACCTGTGGTCGGCTCTGACATTGAGTCCAGCACGATCCCGGTTGCACCCGAGGCTCCGCCTTCTCTCGCATTTTGTTGTTCACTATGTGTGAACGCGGGCTCATCGCTGACGGCTTCACGAACGAAGAGTCGATACTACGTGATGCATTTTGTCGCAGAGCGCTGCAAGTCGTTGCACGTTAGGCTCGTCGGCTCGTCGATCTGGTGATCGAGTCGCGCAACATGTGAGCCGCAGCGATTGCAGCCGTCCCACAAGTAGGCATCCCCAAACCGATTGGGTTATCGTCTTGGCCATGAAAGGGAACTCAGACCACCCGTCGGTGGCGACCCCTGAATTCAGCAGCGCGCTCGCGACCACATTGTCGGCAGCGCCAGCGGCGTTCGCGCTGGTCTATCGTGACATTGTCAGGGGTGAGCGAGTGCCCGTTACCACAGCGATTTGGAATCTCAATGACGACATTCTTGCGGCGGCAATCAGCGCTCGGGAACGGGATCACGGCCGTGCTATTACTCGGAAGCACGCCCCTGATACCATTTGCAACGTTTTGCATCGCTATGCTCCCGGGTGCAACGTCCGTGAACCCTGAGGCAGGCTCCTGTCGAGCAGACGGAGCCGACAGTTACTCGTCGCCTGTCAGGCTGCTGTTTCCGTCTCTCGCGGTTCGATCGCGCGTACGGCTTTTCGCGTTTCTGCGGATCGCTCCGCTTTTCGAAGGTCGTAAGCAGACTGCAGGTTGAGCCAGAACTGCGCGCTGCTACCAAAGTAGCGCTCTAGGCGCACCGCGGTATCCGCGCTAATACCGCGACGCTCTAACACAATGTCGTTCACTCGCGAAGGCGACAGGTGTAGGGCCTTAGCGAGCGCATTCACGCTCATGCCCAGGGGCTTGAGGTACTCCTCGCTGAGCACCTCGCCCGGGTGCACCGGTCGCATGCCGTTCTTGAAACCCATAACCGTCACTCCTACTGGTAGTGCTTTGTGATCTCTACGTCCGTTGGACCCGCCTCCGTCCAAACAAAACAGATTCGCCACTGATCATTAATCCGTATGCTGTGTTGTCCCGCTCTATCCCTGGTCAACGCCTCAAGTCGGTTTCCCGGCGGCGACTCCAGGTCCTTGAGTGTCGCCGCCGCATCAAGCATCCCGAGCTTTCGCGTCGCAAGCTTACGAATAGATCCAAACTGCTGGGACCTGTCCGTTTCAAAGAGTTCCTGTGTATCGGCGCACTTGAACCCTTGAATTGCCACGCGAGTGATCGTATCCCGTTTACCGGTATGCAGCAAGGCCCTCGGCCTAGCCGCCAAAACGGCCTCGTTACCATGGGCATAATCGTGCATGCCCTAAATTTCGCCAGCATCTCGGCCATCGCCGACTTGGACGGGCACCAGCGATTGCGGCCGGTGGTACTGCTTACCCCTACCCGTCCGCCAGTTCCGCCATCGCTCAGTTAGCCGGCGGACGCGGGAGGGCGCGTGTGTGCCTGTTCTCCTGGCGCACGTGAATGCGGGACGTTGCAAAGCGTCTCATCGCGTCGCGAAGACGCTGGCCGGAACCGCCGGCACCCGGATGAAATAGGCGCTATAAAGCTCGAAGCGGCCCCCCGCTACCATTTGCAACGTTTTGCACCAATTTGCACCCAAACGCACCGCCTGAGCCTCGCGCCAGACGGTCGGCAACGTTTTGGGCTTCAGATACCGGATCATGCTGTTTCTGTGGTGGGGCTGCCGGCGCCCCTTGACCGGCTTTCCACCGCTCGTAGACGGGGCGCGCCACGAGTTCTACGAGCAGTGAAATTTCCGGTCTCATAACGCGAACTTTGCGTAGCAATTGATCTTCGCGGCGGACGCGGGAGACCTGCTGACGGTGCAACGCCTCCGAGATCGAAAAACGATGTCATCGATCGTGCGCCCGCCTGCGCCCTAGCTTCAAGGTCGCGGGCGGCTGGCGCTATTGTCCCTTCCTTGGTCATCTCCATCGCCGTCTTCTTCACGATCGCCGCCAACGCCGGATCCGCGGCCAGCTCAGCACGAGCCTTAACGTCTTGTTGCAAGAGCGTCAGCACGTAGAAGTTCTTGTCTTGCACCAGCGATCCACTCGATACGCGCTGATAGTCGGGGCTCGGTACGTCACTGGCGGCGCAGCGCTCTCTGCCATCGCAGAGAAACCACTCAAAACAATCAGCCAAAACGCCCAAAGGACAGTTATTTTCCGAGTGAGATATCGAGTCAGGACGAACGCACGAGCGGTGACTCTGGCGATGAAGATGAAGACGACGACTGACGCTCACAGAACTTTGCCGGCGGTGGAACCGCATGCATAGGCCCCAAAGTGTTACTGCGGTAACTGACACGTCGTGCCGTGGCAGCGTAAAAACACCCACAAGTCAAAGTCGAAGATCCCCATGAGGCAGCACATGAAACGCAGCTTGGTCTCTGCGCTCGTAACCGTCGTCTTCACAGTCTCCGGAGCGACGATCGCAGGCAGCGACGCCCAACCTGGGGCGGCGCCGGATACCGACGTCGATACGCCTGCGCAGCGCACGGTGGCCGAAGGGCGGCAGACCTTCCGCTTCGATACCTTCGGCGACGAGGCCTTCTGGGGCGACACCATCAAGCTGCACCAAGCCATCGAGGGCACCCGCTTTGGCGGAGTAGGCCCCGGGGTAAGCCCGAAGACCGCCCTGGCGGTCGGACTTAAAGTAGACGTCGATGCACTACCCAGCGCCTTGGTCTCGAGTCTAAGGAACGGTCAGGTCAATTTGGATGACCCGGCGACCACACTCGCCTTGCTGAAATTGAACGCCGTCATCGGTGTGACAGGATTTTTCCAGCCGAACGGAAATCTCCGTTCTATCGGCATTCAATGCGCTCTGTGCCACTCGAGCGTAGACAACTCGCTCGCGCTGGGCATCGGCCACCGCCTTGACGGTTGGGCCAACCAGGATCTCAACGTCGGTGCCATCGTGAATCTGGCACCCGATCTGAGTGTTGTAGCGACACTGCTTGGGGTTCCCGAATCGACGGTTCGTACGGTTCTCACGGCCTGGGGTCCGGGAAAGTTTGACGCCGAACTGCTGCTCGACGGGAAGGGCTTCCGGCCGGACGGAAAAACCGCTGCGACACTCATCCCGCCGGCGTTCGGATTGGCCGGCGTGAACCTGCACACATGGACCGGCTGGGGTTCCGTGACCTATTGGAACGCGTTCGTGGCCAATCTAGAGATGCATGGCAAGGGCACGTTCTTCGATCCGCGCCTGAACGACGCGAGTCAATTTCCCGTTGCAGCTCGCGCGGGCTTCGGAAACGTGCGCAACGATCGCGACCTGATCAGCGCCAAACTGCCAGCGCTACACTTCTATCAGCTTTCTATTCCCGCGCCGAAGCCCCCCGAGGGTAGCTTCGACCGAAGCGCGGCTGCGCGCGGTAAAGGCCTGTTCGAGAACCAGGCCCACTGCGCGGCCTGCCACGTTCCACCGACGTTCACTGAACCCGGTTGGAACATGCATACCGCCCAGGAACTGGGTGTTGACGACTTCCAGGCGAACCGTGCACCGGACAAGCGATACCGCACCTCGCCTCTGAAGGGGCTGTGGACGCACCAGACTCGCGGTTTTTACCATGATGGGCGTTTCCCCACGCTGCTCGAGGTAGTGAATCACTACAACACCCAGTTCGGGCTGGGCCTGACCGCGCAGGAGAAGGCCGACTTGATTCAGTATTTGAAGTCGCTGTAGCGGCACCAAGGAGATTGTCCATGAAGCGAATCGGCATCCCAGTACTTGCAAGTCTTTTACTCACTGCGTCAGCGGCCGCCGCGCAGCCCAACGACGCTCAGATTGCGGCCATCGTGGTCACGGCCAACCAGGTCGATATTGACGCGGGCAAGCTCGCCGCCTCCGTGTCTCACAACGTGGACGTGAAGAGCTTCGCCGAGCGGATGGTCACGGATCACACCGGCGTTAACAAATCGGCTGTGGATCTCGTGACGAAACTCAAGGTAACACCCGAAGACAACCCCACCGCCCAGAGCCTCAAGGCCGCTGGGGACCAGAACCTCCGGAATCTCAAGGGCTTAAAACGTGTTGCGTTCGACAAGGCCTACGTCACCCATGAAGTCGCGTATCACCAGCAGGTGTTGGACGCCATGGACCAGGTTCTGATCCCGAACGCGCAGAATCCCGAACTTAAGGCTTTGCTGGTCAAGGTTCGTCCGGCATTTGTGGCGCACCTCGAGCATGCCAAGAAGATCGAGGCCTCGCTCGCTGGGAAGAGATGAGCCAGCATCCATGACTCAAGTCCGTCGGTACGGACTGCCGTCTGCGGCCCTCGCACTGCTATTCGGTGGCACCGAGAGCACTCCAGCATCGGGCCCCAGCCCCGCGACGCACACGGTGATCATCGAGGGAGTGCAGTTCTCTCCACCGGCTCTTACCGTCAGGGCTGGCGACGCAGTGATCTGGATCAACCGCGACCCATTCCCGCATACCGCCACCTCCAACCAGGGGCGGTTCGATTCACACGCAATCGAGCCGGGACGATCCTGGACGTTCACCCCCAAAAAAGCAGGTGTGATCTCCTACGGATGTACGTATCACCCGACGATGAAGGGTACATTGCGCGTGGAGTAGCCAGCCCCCAAGCCGAGGGCGGGGGCGACGCTGCGCGGGACCCACTCTTTTGCGGACGGTAAGCGTATGACCTCAGGCGAACGCTCCGCGCTCGATATTGCGACTGTCTCGTCAGCGCTCGCCGCAGTATTTCGCGGCAAGTTGTGCGACGTTCTGCTCGCCACGCGCGCCCCGCGTACCTTCGAACGGCACGCCGTACTCTATGATCTTGGTGAAACAGACAGAACCCTCTTTTTTATTCGCAGCGGCGTCGTCAAGACCGGCACCATTACTCAGGAGGGTCGCGAAATCATCTACGATGTCCGCAAGGATGGCGACGTCGTGGGCGAGCTGTGCGCCCTCTACCCATCGCGACGCGATCGCGCCGTAGCCGTCGAGAGGACAGCCGCGATTGTGATCGGATTTGAGGAGGTGGTGGCGACGCTCGCCGGGAACACCCTGTTACTCACCACCTTCATTGGCGCGCTTAGCGGCGTACTCGCAGACGCGCACGAGCAGCTGAATCATGTGGCTCGCGGCGAAGTCAGTCACGGTCTCATCGCCGTGTTGAAAACGCTCGCGCGCAAACTCGGGCGACCGAGTGGATCGTTGGTGGAGATCGATGCGTACCTCACACAGGAAGAGTTGGCGCAGATGGTCGTGGCACGTCGAGAGCGTGTATCAACCGCACTCAACGCCCTGCGCCGCGGTGGCGCCGTTCACTATTCCGCCGACGGGCACCTGCTTCTTGACCTCGATGCGCTCGACCGATGGGACCCGCCGGCCGCCTAAACGCTGTCATCGGCTCGGCGTGCCGGTTCCCGGTCGTGGGCGCGGGCGCAGGAGGCGGTCAAGCACCGCGCCGGGTACCCGTCAAGACGGGCTGTTTAGCACGATGACGACTTCGGCAGCGTTGAGCGTGTGCTGGTGCACAACGTGGCTCGCAATCGTTAGGAGATAAGCTTCGGGGCGGCGAATTTGGTCGTGGCGCTCGACACGTAGCAGGCGTAGGAAGACCTCCTGCGCGAGGTCGGCGGCGTCCGCAGCGTTGCGCAGTCGTACCGCTAGAAAGCGCCGCAGGCGCTCCCCGTGCTTGGCCGCGACGTCGGCTACGAAGGCTTTTCGGCTATCAACGGCCAACGCGTCTCCCGCGCTTAAGTCCCACTGGTGGCATTAGAGCAGCGGTCGCGGAAAACGGGCTACCTGTATTTTGCATGCAGGAGTAGGCACTTACCTTGAGCTTTAGGAATTCAGGAATCGGCCATCTCGGGCTGAAACGCTCGTGCGATCGGACGATTCACCGATCAACGGTGCGTGATGCGTTTGGGTGCAGACCGTTGCAAGACGTTGCGCCACCGTACGGGCGCCTCGGGCAGTCTTCGCGTGCGACAATCGGGTCCAGGCGATTTCATCCGTTGCGAAAGGCGGCATACCGATCCGCTGGGAGCATGCTCCTGACCATGCGAGCGCACTCAGCCGATCCGTTGCCGATCCCTAAATGCCGCAGCGCGGTCGTTACCACACTGCCGGCACCGCCATCGGCGCTCCCGCGGGTCTATTCGGACATTTCCAACTGTCAGCCGATGGCCGTTACCACAGTGGTCGGGAATCTGGACGCGGGCAATCTTGCGGCGGCGGTCAGCGCGCGAGAACGGAATGACGAGCGTGCTATTAGTCGCAATCGCGCCCCCGCTACCACGATCCCTAGACCAGGCGGGGGCCCGTCTTCGCAGCCGGCCTGGCGACCGGACGGGGCGCGACCGATCCGGAACTGATGCTCGGTCGCTCCGACCCGCGCTTACTGTTTGTCAAACACCGTGACGCTCTCGGACTTCTCAGCCTTCGGTGTGGTCCGTTTGGATTTCAAGGTCAACGTCTTGCCGTCCTTGGAAACCGTACGGCGGATTGTGCCTACGGCCTTGCCAGCCTTCTTCAACGTGAAGTTGGCCGTGTTGCTGTCGACCTGCTTCGCTGAGAGGCTGTCGTAATCCGTACCCGTCACCGGATAGTCCTTGCCGTCCAACTGGTACGTCGACTGGACAGTGGTCTCCTTGCCGTCCGCACCGACTGTCTTGATGGTCACCGCTATGCCCTGTGCGGACTGCGAGTACGTTCTCGTCTGACTCTTGGGTGCCGGGCCAGGCGTGTACGTGGACTTTGAAACGTTGAGCTGCCAGGCGCCGATTACTGGGTCAGGAGCGGCCGGCTGGGCGATCGCGCCGCCGCCGGTCGCTGATACAGTTGCAAGGACTGCAAGTACAAGTAGCTCTCTCATGTTCCTCCCCCGTTACTCGATGATGTTACCTGACAGTCCACCCACGATCTTCGAGTGGACACGGCGTGCGCAAGCATGCGCCCGCATGTTTCCGCGGGCAAGCCCGTGCAATGTCGGAGGTGCCAGGCCGGTGGGCGACGATTCTCGCGATCTGCAGCGAGTGTCAGCGCATCAGAACGGACTGTCGGATGACCTGAGCGGCCCCCGGCCCTTCGTGCTGCAGCGCAACGTTACACCAGATCGACCGTGAGATAATTAACGTAGCGGGCCCCCGCTACCACTTTCGCCGACTCTGAGAGAATCAGAGAATCGGGAAGGTTTCGGCGATATCCTCTCGATCAAAAAGCGGATCGGTGCGGTCACAACATCAGACAAACAATGGATTACCGCCCTGGGTATGCGTTTCCGCTGATTGAGGAACCGTCAATCGAAACACGCCGGCGAATACTTCCCGCTGCTGTATTCACCGCGTGCGATTGAAGCAGCGGCGGAAGCGCGCATAGTGCTGGTGCCGGCCGGCCCATGAAGTCCGGCGATGCCCATGCGGTCAAGGCCTGCGTGCCACAATTCTCGCTCCCTATTTCCCTTCTTGCGATTATTAATGGCGGCTCTCTGGCAAGACTAGAGTGCAAACAGCAGGTCGAAAGCAAAGGTTCGCGCGGGCGTACGAGTGCGACGGCAAGATTGGGGTCGTAGTTGGTTGCTTTAGCAAGGTGTTGCGGCTACCGTTCGCGCAATTGGTGCGGTGTAGATTGGCCAATCTCCTGTTGCCCTGACAAACATAACCCTAAAAGATGCCCACGTAGAGCACGATATGACGACCTTCCAAGCAGTTCTTCTTTCGGCGACGTTGTTTGTGACTCCCGTTGTCATGAGTCAGGACGACACGCGACAGGAACTCATTGAACGCGCCAGGTCCCTTGAATTGAAGACCTCGTACGTGCCGCCTCCCGGCGATCCGCTGGAACATTACGCATCGGGGTACGCGAAGATCATGTGCTCGTCGGTGTTCATCACGGGTCTTGATCCCGCGTTCGCCGCCGAAAACGTGGGCTACTTCACCGCGCCCTACGAGGTACGCGCAAAACTTGGGGTGCCGAAGATCGACCGCGAGAAGCGCACGGTGGAAGTCAGGATGCCGAACGGCATAGTACGCATTGCAAAACAAGTTGGCAGCCAGGGGTGCGTGACTCTGCCGATCGGCAAGACCGACGTTTTCTTCAAGCCGTCACTCGTGAAGAGCACTCTGCCGGACGCGAAGACGCAACAGTGGCCGATGGGTGACTTGCCGCCTCCTGGTGTTTTTCCGCCGGAAATCAACCGGGCACTGATTCAACAGGCGATGGAGGCAGCCTTCGATCCTCGGGCCATGACGGCGGCGTTCCTGGTCACATACAAAGGACGAATCATCGCAGAACGCTACGGTAAGGACATTACGTCTACGACGCCGCTCGAGAGCTGGTCAATGGGTAAGAGCGTGACCGCTACGTTAATGGGCGTCCTCATCAAACAGGGCGCGTACGATCTATGGCAGCCGGCGCCGATTCCAGAATGGCAATCCCCTGGCGATCCCCGCGCGAAGATCCGGATCGCCGATATCCTACATATGTCGAGTGGCCTGCGGATCCGCGCGCCACTGGATCCGGACTTTGACAAGAGCGGTCCGTACCCGGATCATTATTATCTCTACACCGGCAGCATTGATTCGTTCAAGTACGCTGCGACGCGTCCTCTCCAGTGGCCGCCGAACACGGTGGGCCGCTATCGGAATACCGACCCGGTTCTCGCGAACTACCTTATTCGCCTCGCCGTCGAAAAACGCC
>WNGJ01007628.1_pt1 | contig 18505 bp, 17 predicted proteins | sample 5400611 | NCBI WGS metagenome assembly WNGJ01 (sample SAMN13153375, study PRJNA577476) | soil metagenome | isolation source: 40 cm soil or saprolite under Garry oak tree replicate 1 | place: USA:California | collected 2016-06-15 | reverse complement strand
GACGTCACCTTCTTGAAGGATGCTGTCGGCGCGACAAGTTGGGAGGCGCAACGCGCTGCGATAGAGGTCAACTATCCAAGGTACGCGAGCGCTATCCTCACTGTGGATGAGTTTTTAGAGTCTCTCTCTGAGAAAAGCGTCACTGTTTGAACCACTTGAGACGGCGACGCCATAGAGACGAGCAGAGTGTCACAACTCACACAAGAAGTGAAACCCTGCGTCGGACGGGAGCGCTTGAGCGTATCTCAGCCGAGACACGTACCGTTGCAAAAGACTCACTGCTGAGCGATAATGAGTACAGTTCACGCTCTGTGTTGATGCACAGCGTACGAGAGAGGCGCGAAACCCTGACAGCGCGCCACATGCACCGTCGAACTGCTGCGCGAAAGCGATGAAACGAGTTCGATGGGTTATACCAGGAACAACGTTTTCGAATACGAAGGAGGAAGGCACCAATCAGGAGGCGCTCCCGTCGGACTGATGACGGGACAGGTGCGTGCCTCTCAGGATGGAGCGACTCTGGTCATCTGGAGTTCTTGTAGAAAAAGTGAACGGGACAATCTCCCCGATTGACCCGACCAACACACCTAAAGGAGTACACTATGACAGTTCTCACGACCCATGAACAGCAAGAGATCGACCGCGCCAACACCTCGGGATTGCAGCCGGTCGTGTTCGTCCACGGCCTGTGGCTCCTCTCATCAAGCTGGGACCGCTGGCGCGCGCTGTTCGAAGAGCAGGGCTACACCACCCTCGCGCCGGGCTGGCCCGATGACCCGGACACCGTCGAGGAGGCCAAGGGTGACCCGGAGGTCTTCGCCCACAAGCGCATCAAGCAGGTCACCGATTACTATGTCGACGCCATCGGCCAGCTCAAGAGCAAGCCCGCCGTCATCGGCCATTCCTTCGGCGGCCTCATCGCGCAAAAGGTGGCCGGGGAGGGCGTGGCCGCCGTGACGGTCGCCATCGATCCCGCGCCGTTCCGCGGCGTGCTCCCTCTGCCGCTCTCGGCGCTGAAGTCGTCGGCAGCGGTGCTGGGCAATCCCCTCAACTACACCCGCGCCGTCCCGCTGACCTACGCGCAGTTCCGCTTCGCCTTCGCTAACGCCGTCGACGAGAGCGAAGCGCACACGCTGTACGAGACGTACTCGGTGCCCGGCTCCGGTGTGCCGATCTTCCAGGCGGCCACCGCCAATCTCAACCCGTGGACGGAAGCTCAGGTCGACACGAAGAATCCCGAGCGTGGACCGCTGCTGATCAAGAATCCCGAGCGTGGACCGCTGCTGATCATCTCGGGCGAGCATGACCAGACCGTGCCGTGGGCGATCGCTCATGCCTCTTACAAGCAACAGGAGAAGAATCCCGGCGTGACGGAGATCCACGAGATGCCCAACCGCGGACATTCCCTGACCATTGACCACGGGTGGCGTGAAGTGGCCGAGACCGCGCTCGCCTTCATCGCGCAACAGCTGAAGATCGGCTAGGAGAGGACGGAGAGCTGGGCTCGGGAACGTATCTAAGGGCTCATTTGAGCGCTTCGTAGCATCATTACTAACCTCTCGAAACGTGCAGAAGGGAGACAACGAAATGAAAGCGATCCGTATTCATGGCCGTGGCGGTCCAGATCACCTCGTCTATGAAGACGCACCACAACCACATCCAGGTCCAGGAGAAGTGTTGGTTCGCGTCTATGCGACGGGGGTCATTGCAAACGAGTTGAGATGGAGCGAGACCTATCAAAGCAAAGCGGGGACTGTGCGTGCTCTGCCGATCCCGGGACACGACCTGTCAGGAGTGGTGGAGGAGATGGGACCTGGTGTCAGCACTCTCACGAGAGGATCAGAGGTTTATGCCCTCACGGCCTTTGATCGCGACGGTGCCGAGGCGGAATATGCCATTGCCTTGCCCAGCGAGCTGGCCCCCAAGCCACGCACCCTCGACCATGTGCAGGCGGCAGCCGTTCCCCTGACAGCTTTGACGGCCTGGCAAGCTCTCTTTGATCACGCGAGCCTCGTTGCAGGACAAGCCGTCTTGATCCACGGAGCGGCAGGGGGCGTTGGAGTCTTTGCCGTCCAACTTGCTCATTGGGCAGGGGCGCATGTCATCGCGACCGCCTCGGCACGCAATCGCGACTTCCTGCGTGACCTGGGAGCCAACGAGATCATCGACTACACCACCACGCGCTTCGAGGAGGTGGTTCATGATGTTGATCTCGTCTTCGATACAGTTGGTGGTGACACCTTGGAGCGATCCTGGCAGGTGGTGAAACCAGGAGGGGTGCTTGTCTCCGTTGTCAGCCCACGACCCTCTTTTGAAGAGGCGAAGGCACATGGCGTGCGCCCAGTCTGGTTTGTGGTCGAACCCAACCGGGAGCAGTTGATCCAGATTGGCGCATTGATTGATGCGGGACAAGTTCGACCGATCATCGAGACGATACTGCCCCTTTCCCAAGCGAGCCAGGCGTACGAACAAGGAGCGAGAGGGCACACACGAGGCAAGATTGTCCTGCGTGTGGTGGACTAATGGTCCGCTCAAAGAAGAAACAGAACAGATGGAGATGAGCGAAGGCACATTCATCTCTAAGACTTTTACAGCCACCGAAGCCAGAGCATACATGTCAAAGAGGAACAGATGTCATATATTGTGAAACCGCCGTGTGATGAGGCCGTGATTCAAGCTACACCTGCCCATGGTACAAAAGAATTGTTTGTAGTTCACTCAGTACGCTCTTGCTCATCGAAGGCAAGAAGCAACCCATTGACAAGAAGTCATCGTAAACAATCGGAAGGGAAATGACCTATGGCTACACAATGTACACATCTTGACCAGATACGACAAGTCACACCCAGTGCCAATGGGTGTGAGGATTGTCTAAAAACCGGAGATACGTGGGTACACCTGCGCCTCTGTCTCGAATGCGGGCATGTTGGCTGCTGCGATTCTTCCAAGAACAAGCATGCCACCAAACACTTTCACACGACTCACCACCCAATTATCCAGTCGTTTCAACCCGGAGAAGACTGGGGTTGGTGTTACATCGACCAGGTGATGCTCGAGTTTGCTTGACCGAGGCTTGATCCATGTTGATATCACCTCTGGAGTTTTTCCAGAGTACTTACGGAGCTGGAGCCACGCCGGTTCACTTGAATAGCAGGCCCCTGACGACCTTTCCGACTGCGTTTTTCGGCAGCTCAGTGCGAAACTCGATCTGGTGCGGCACCTTGTAGTCCTCCAGGCGCTCACGAGCATAGGCCAGTAACTCATCGGCAGTAACTCGTTGACCACGTTTGACGACAACAAAGGCCTTTATGAACGGAGCTGCCGGGGTACTGGTGGCTCCAGCAGTATCCTTTTCTGCTAGCTGCGGCATGCTCACAACGGCCACCTCGAAGACTTTGGGGTGTTCGTACAAGGCTTCTTCCACCTCGCGCGGATAGATCTGGTGTGTGCCAAAAAGGGTCAGATTCTGTTTGCGATCAATGATTGTGAAGAAACCATCCTCGTCCATCTGCGCCACATCGCCTGTACGCAGCCACCCGTCGCATAGTCCCAGGGCCGTCTCTTCTGGCATCTGCCAGTAGCCCTGCATGACCTGTGGCCCACGAATCAGCAGTTCTCCCACTCCTCCTGGTGGGAGGGGTTCACCCGTCTCCAGGTCGACAATGCGTGCGTTCGTGCTGGGTAAGGGAAGACCGATACTGCCAACGCCCCGTTCGCTTTTGTAGGGATTGGCGTGGGTCAGGGGAGAGGCTTCCGTCAGGGCATACGCCTCGTTCAGGTGTCCGCGTGTCAGCTTCTCAAACGCCTCGTGCACCTCAACGGACAATGGAGCTGAGATGCTGATACAGATGCGAATGGCCGAGACGTCGTAGCTGCGCACGTTGGGATAGTTCGCCATCTCAAGAAGGAGACCCGGATAGCCGATGAGCATACTTGGCTGATAGCGCTTTATCGCTTCGAGGACCACATCTGTATGCGTTGTCGGTACCAATAGAAGTGAGCCGCCCAGGGCAATCGCCGCGTTCATTCCGGTAGTAATGCCGTAGATATGCGAGAGAGGGAACATCGAGAGGATTACCTCGTGTCCCCGTGAGGCATCGGTCATCAAATGGCACAGCTGAACCACGTTGACCACGAGATTTCCATGCGAGAGCATGACTCCCTTGGGAAGACCGGTCATTCCTGACGTGTACTGGATGAGTGCCAGGTCATTCGAGGTTGTTCCGCTCTCAAGTGGCGTCGTTGGCTGCCGGCGCAACAAGTCCCCAAACGAGGATACACGAAATGGTGGCCGCTTGAAAAGAGAACGAGAAGCCTCTCTGGCGTCCTTGTCTCTTGCTAATAAAGGAGTATAAAGTGCTTCAGCCAGGGGATTCTCCTTGATGAGTTGTATTAGCAGTTCACGCTGGCGCGTGGGGAGATACTCACGGACATCGGTATAGATCACCTGCGTGATACTCGTGTCGGCACACACCCGTTCGGCGACATCTCGAAGGGACTTCAGGGTAAGCAAAACTCGCACTCCGGTGTCTCGAAGCTGGCGCTGAAGCTCCTCTTCTTGCAAAAGAGGATTGCCAAAAACAATGACCGCTCCAACCTTGAGCGCACCATAAAAGGCGATCACACACTGTGGTATGTTTGGCAGGACAATCGCAACACGATCACCCGTCTTGATACCCAGGCCGCGCAGGGCATGAGCAAAGCGCGTACTCAAGCTATCGAGCTCACGGTAGCGTATCTGATGATCAAAGAAGAAGATGGCGGGACGACGCGGAAAAGCGGCGGCACTGGTGCTGAGCATCTCGTGGAGGAGCTGTTTCGGCTGTGGGACCAGGGCTGGTACATTGCTATCATAATGGTTGAGCCAGGGCATGTCGCTGTGCTGTGCAGCGAACGAAACCTTGCGGGCAATACGCTGGAAGATGTTTTGCTGTTTCTTTCCGGTACCTTTGATAGTCTTAGCATCCAGCTGTTGTTTCTCAATAAAGCGGTTGATGGCTCGATTGACAGCATCGGGCCGCTCGAGTTGTACGAGATGTGCTGAGACCGGAATATCGACCAGTTGTGCGCCAGGATTACAGCGTAGTACATCTTCATACAGTTTGCGTCGGAAAACCCGGTCACGGTACCCTAGCACGACGAGTGTGGGAACGGCGAACGGTGGCATGTGCCAGGAAGACATGATACCATCATTAATCCCCTTGAGTGTCCGTTGTGAAGCAAAGAGCGCAACGCCCACTTTTTTTGCCGCGAAGCTAAAAAGTGGATCAGGAATGCGCAAGAGTCTGCCCAGAAGTGGGATCATGGTGAAGTGCGTGGTCACACCGATCAACACCAGGCTGCGTACCTTCTCAGGATGACGAACAACGTATTCAGTGGCAATGGCTCCTCCAAAAGAGTGTGCGATGAGATGGACAGGCTCCTGGACCTGTAAGGCGTCCAAGACCACCTCCAGATCATGGACAAAACTCTCCATCGTGTACGGGAGTCCGGTAGGATCTTCGCTTAATCCATGTCCACGTAGGTTGGGGGCAATGACATGCATACTCTGTCCAAAGAAGCGCAACTGGTAGAGCCATTGCGAAACATTGCCACCAAAGCCATGCACGAAGAGGAGAGTCTGTGTGGCCCCCTCAGGATGGATATCGATCACGCTGATGCGCCGGAGACTCTGGGTACCGCGTCTAGCAGGCACATAGACGGTGCGGCGGTAGAGCTCGATATCGAGTGCCATAAGGTACCTCCATTAGGGAAACGTACCGTTATTTTTTGTGCTGCTGCTTGCGGTAGTCAAGCCAAAAAGACTGAGAACATTTTTAGCAGCTAGAAAAATTTTACCATGTACCAATGGGAAATGGCTACACCCGCACCAGCACCTTCAACACGCCCCCCCAAGCCCCCCCAAGGTTGACCGCAAGGGTCAACCTCTTAAAAAAAGTACCTCCCCCTTGCTACTTAGCCAACACCATGATACACTTTATACAGAACAGTAATTACAACTTTGAAAGAAACCGTTCGTAATTAGTCATATATAACCTATTTTCTGTTTTTCTTACTTACACGTACTCATCGAATGAATTAAATAGAAACGAACGAGCGGTGATAAACATGGAATCGACGCTATCAGCTTCAAGTACAATGGGCGCTATCGGCTCAATTGCCCAGCCAGCGCGCAAAACACGCCGCAGAAATGCCACCGGCGCTCTGAGCAGCTCGCAGAGTACTTCAAGCACAGAGCGATCTCTTACTAGCCAAACAATAGTGGGGGCAGAACGTACGTCTAGAGTCTATGCGCGAGAGGCTATCTTGGAGGCGATGAGTGATATTGCGCTTGTCGAGCTTGTTCTTGCCGATGACCAGGACGCCTTCACGGTGCTCGTCGAGCGATATAAAGATGCTGTGCAAAATCTTGCCTACCGTATGCTGAGTAACACTGCGGAAGCAGAAGATGTGACGCAGGAAACATTTGTCCGAGCTTATACACAGCTTGCTACTTATAAACCTGCGCATAAATTCAGCACATGGTTGCTTTCCATTGCTTCTCACCTGGCAATTGACCAGCTGAGAAGGCGCCGCTTTCTGGCGCTGCCACTCGAAGATGTTCCTTTCCTTGAATGGATTGTCGATTCCGGCGCCAGCCCCGAGCAATCCACCCTCCAGGGTGAGCAACAGGACGAGATCCAGGTCTATTTGCAACGATTGCCGGGCAAGTATCGTGCAGTTATTGTGCTACGATACTGGTATGACTTCTCCTACGAAGAGATAGCCAGGACACTCAATCTGACGCCTCCCCTGGTCAAAGCTCGTTTACATCGTGCTCGCGAGTTGCTGGCTCGCTACATGAATCAAATTTCATCCAACGAGGAGGAGCAAACAGATGCGCTGCAGCGAAGCTAAACAAGCACTAGCAGCTCAGCGTGATGGCGAACTAGCGCAGTCAGATATCACCGCGCTTCAGGATCATCTCAGGCAGTGCCCGGCCTGTCGTGCTCACGAGCGGAGTCTAAGAAGTCTCAATACACTGCTTTTGTCTCCGACCCCGCGCTCGTCCTCCAGCATCTCGACGGATCGCATTTTGCTGGCAGTAGAGCACCAGAAACGGATTTCACGGCAGCTTCAAGACATTCAGACGCAACAGCAATCACGCATCGCACGCCTGCGCGTCGTCGGTCTACCTTTAGCCGCAATTGCCTTTCTTGCGCTAGGAAGCATCCCTCTACTGGTACTCGCTCTGACCATTATTCAACCTGATCTGTTGGTGAATACACTCTCATTTCTCGGTGATCTCGTTTCTGTGCTGGTCATCCTCGCACAATACGTACAAACAGCGCTGATACTCGTCACACGTGATAACAGGCTTCTGCTCGTTGTGGCTTTCGTCTTAGTGGTAATGATGGGGATGTGGCTTCGCTTGATGCGCCATCCACAAGAGGCGTAGCTTGCGAAGGTCATGGTCATTTGGAGAATCGACCGATCAAACCGTTGACCATGATAGGGAGTTCCAATATGCGACACGTCAGATGTAGACAATGGGTAATGCTTGCTCTCAGCGGACTTTTGATGCTGATAGCATTTTTCCTGGGCGGGGGCAGGGAACTTATCGTAGGGATGATACCTACAGTATCCGCTGCTAATGGTAATGTAGCTCGTCCGGACAGCGACTGCACCCTTGAACATCATGGTCCATCATTTGGCGGTGCTGTTGTTGTCGATACAAATGAGGTCGAGTGCGGCAATCTAATCACTTTTGGAGGAACGGTCGCCATCAACGGAGTGGTCAAAGGTAACCTCACGGCCTTCAATAGCGATATCGTTATTGCGGGAAATGTCTATGGGAATATTGATCTGTACGGTGGCAACGTCATTTTACAGAGCGGTTCCTACGTTCATGGCGATATACATCTCTATGGTGGTCATTTCACGCATGGGCCTGGCACCAGGCTCGACGGCTCGGTGATTGACCGCACCAGGAGTATAGACTGGCTGATTAATACCGAAGGTGGCTTTCGGTTTTCTTTCTGGTCTCTGGTGCTTTGGGTAGCAATCGGCATATTGCTCACCTCTTTCTTTCCAGAGCATGTAATGTTCGTTCGTACAACCGTAGTGCATAAGGCAAGAAGAAGTCTTGTCATTGGATTGCTCAGTATCTTACTCGCGCCACCGCTACTCATCGTACTGGTGGCACTCGTTTTATCTATTCCATTAGCAATAATAATAGGATTAGTTCTCTTAGTAGCCTGGGGATTGGGTACGGTAGCAGTTGGTTGGCTTGTCGGCGAATATGTCTTGCGCAAGATAGCGCCACAACACAATACACGCCTGTTACAAATAGTGGTAGGACTGACGGTGTTGGTACTGGCAGGATCTCTCCCCTATATCGGCTGGCTCATCAGTATTGGAGCAGGGTTGCTAGGGCTTGGAGCCGTTTTCTTAAGTCGCTTCGGAACACGGTTATACAGCCAGCCTAAACAACCACTAACACTTTAAAATTCGCCTATTCATACTTCGCACAGAGGTCTGGCTTCTTGTGTATGCATTCGGCAATCGGAAAGTAGGGACCCGATTTATCGCGTCCCGCGTGGGGTGGGGTGGGGCAAACAGTTGCACTGGGAATTGCTACAAAAATACGTTGGAAAGATGTGACGGACACCAACGACTTTCAAAATCGTCAGGTGGCCGCAGAGGGAAACATGAGCATTGACGTTGAACTAACAGATCTTGCCTACGGAGGAGACGCCGTAGGCCGATACGAGGGACGAGTTCTCTTCGTTCCTGGAGGTATCCCAGGAGAACGTGTACGTGTAGACATAGTCGAGGAACGTCGGGGACATGCACGCGCTGACCTCCTGGAAATTGTGCGTCCCGCACCTGAGCGCGTCGAACCGAGTTACCCACTACTCACAGACTGCGGCTGCCAGTGGCAACACATCGCCTATCCCGCACAACTCACCTGGAAAGCGCATATTGTACGCCAACTCCTTGTACGTATCGGTAAGCAGTCCGATGCCGTCGTTCATCCGACACTTGGCATGCCGAACGGTATTTCTCCCTGGCACTATCGCAATATCGCCCTTTTCTCTGTAGGCCCCAACGGCGAAGTTGGCTTTAAATTGACTGATAGCCACGACGTACAGGATCTCGAAGACTGCGCCCTATTGCATCCTGCCCTGGATATGGTTTACCAGCGTGTCCGCGAGAAGCTTATGACTTATTTTGGCGAATCCCTGAGCGAAATGATTCAGGGCTTCACTATTCGCGGTGCCATCGGGACGGCGAGCAATGGGAACTCAGCGGGCGCCAACACAGCGAAAGCAGTGCCCACCCTTTTGAGTCTGCACGCCCGTCCAGGTTCAATGATAGAAGACCCACAGCAATTAGCAAACGAGTTGATGACAATCGCTCCCGGTATGGTCGGTGTCATCGTTGAGCGCGTTGGTGGCCGCTATGGTCGTGTAGTCGAGGGACAGGAGTTTTTGACCGATATGGTCCTGGGCCGCCGTTTTCGCGTCTCCTCCGACTCATTCTTCCAGGTCAACTTAGTGCAGACCGCCGTTCTCATCGAGAAGGTCTTGCAGATGCTCGAGCCACAGCGCACCGAGATAGCTCTCGATGGCTATAGCGGCGTGGGTCTTTTCTCAGCCTTCTTAGCCACCCGTTGCGCGCGCGTCGTTGCCATTGAATCGCAGCCAAGTGCGGTAATGGATGCTCGTGCCAATGCCTCGCTGAATAACCAGGAAAAATATATCACCACCCTCGAAGGTACCCTGGAGCGCATCCTTGGCCAGCTCCACTATCGCCACGAACGCCTTGATATCGCTCTAGTCGATCCACCCCGTGCAGGCTGCCATCCCAAAGCACTGCAGGCCCTGCAAATACTGGGACCGCGCAATATCTGCTACGTATCCTGTGATCCCAGCACCCTGGCTCGTGACATCGCTACCCTCTGCGCCAATGGGCGCTACCGCTTGATCGCGGCCCAACCCATAGATATGTTTCCCCAAACATACCACATCGAGTGCATTGCGTTGCTAGCCCGTGTCGGCTCCAGGTAATACAATGTGGGGGAATGCAAAATACATCATGAAAACCAGAATAGAATGCATCAAAACCAGATAAAAAACAACAAACCTGCAACTTCCCACAACGAGATAAATCGGCCTCAAGCAAACCAGCTTGAAATGTTGCAAGAACAACTGAACACAATCCTTGCTACAAGCTCAGACGGCATTGCCCTTGTCGATGCCAAAAGCCGCTTTATCGAAGTAAATGCCGCCTTCGCCAACATCTTCGGCGTTAACCTCGATCAACTTGTGGGCACCGATTGCCTACCCCTCTTTCAAATCCAGGACAAAAACTCTCACGAATCTGATATTTCTCGCAATGCTTACACCATACAGCAGGCACTTGAACAACACCAGCCATTGCCCTATCTTGAGCTCGATCTCAAAATCAAAGGCCTGCCACATACCGTTGGCCTGACGATAACCCCTCTTACCTCGACCCCTTCAGCCCAGCAGCACCTTAGCTTAATCGTTGTCCACGACGTAACCGCTCTTCGCGATACTGCTCGCTTGAAAGCGAATTTCCTCTCCATGGTAACTCATGAACTGCGTTCGCCACTCAACGCCATTCATGGCTACCTCGACCTGGCCTTGACGGGTATGGGAGGTGACCTCAACGAACAACAACGAGAATTTGTGCAGCGTGCCCGTTCCAGCAGCGAATACCTCTATGCCCTTATCGAAGATATCTTGCTCATTTCGCGTGCCGACTCAGACCAGATTCGCCTCAATCGTGCACTGATGAGTCTGCAAGAAATTGTTGACAATGCTGTAGAAGAATTGGAGTTGATGGCAATCGACCACAAAATCGCCATCAATGTCGAGATTCCCCAGGACTTCCCGCCCATCTATGCCGACCCCGTACGCATGCAGCAAGTATTGCGTAACTTAATCAACAACGCCCTGCGCTTCACACCTTCAGGGGGCAATGTCACCATTGCCGCGTCCATCACAAATCTCTCGAGTAGTGACAAGCTGGATTCACTACTCGCTGCAAAGGGCGCCAGGCTGCTAAAGCTAGACGTGATTGATACTGGTTATGGCATTGCCCAGGAGCACCAACAGCGCATTTTTGAACGCTTTTACCAGGTTCCTCAGGCAGCCTCTGGACGTTCAAGCGGAATGGGTCTCGGTCTCGCCATCGTCAAGATGATCGTCGAACTCCACGGCGGCCAGGTGAGCGTTGCCAGTACACCGCAACAGGGCAGTACCTTCACCTGCTTGCTACCCTGCTTGCTTTCGTGACAAGCCTCTTATCACGCGCAAACCCAGTATCCAGAAACATGGACCTTGTTCGCCGACCCGTCGAGCGTAATATCCATGGTGCCAGATTTCGTATCGCCATAAATAATTGCCTGAGCTGGCGCATTCCCGGAATTGCCCCAAACGGTCGTTGCCGAAATAGGCTGCCGCGCAAAGACAACAGATATTTGCCCTGCACTGTAGCTGGCCGGGCCTTTGTAGACAGGAATCCTGGCAACAAAGTTATACTGTACCCCATCAATCGTCCCGCTGAAATAGAGATCGTACTCCGTTCCCGCAGTCGATGGACCGCACCTGGCGAAGCTTGTTACACTCATAGATCCCTGTACTGCCCCAGAAAAGTTGATAAGAAATATAGCTTTAGTGCCCGCCACAGGCGTCGTGCCTGCTATGCGGGTAATACATGCACCTGTTGAACAGGTAGTATCAACTGGAGTGACACCAGAATTATTACTTGCGCCAGGGCTTGCTCCTATAGCAGGCGTAACTGTCGTCACTGATCCCTGGGAACGCAGCAAAAACAGCAGTCCACCCGCAATACCGGCCAGCACAAGCAGGCCTACGACCGCTATGATGATCCATCTCGCGGCAGAGCCACGCCTTGCCTTTGGAGCAGGAGAAACAGGGTGTTGCACCCTATCATCTTCACTGAACCCCGAGGGCACACTCGCCTCCGCTTCTGTTTCTTCTGCTTCAAGCACCTCGGGCGCTTTGCCTTCTGATTGTTCTCTCTCTGCGGAATGTGCAAGCCCCTGCGTGCTCAACTCCGCTACATCATCTGCTTGCTTTCCATTCTTAGACTCTTCGGAATGCACAAGTCCTTGCGTGCTCGTCGTAGCTACATCTTCCGACTGCTGTTCATTTTCCACGCCTATAGATGTCTCCTTATCGATCGTGCTGACACTACTGAACACATGGCCGCACTTCCCACAGAAATGAGCATTATCGGGTATCTCTGACCCACAATTAGTGCAATGTTGCAATGCTACCTCTCTTCCAGGTTCAGAAAATGCTACATGGAAGTATACCATAGTCCAAAAATTTGTATAGAGAAAGTGCCGGAAGCATGGCATGATTGTAATACTTCCGGCACTTTCTCTATAGAACAAAAACTATTCACGACGCCATTCTATTTTGGCTCCCATCCACGGGCGTCGCATTTCCCTTTAACCCGGCAGCTTTTTTCCGCTTTACAGCCCCAGGGCTGCTCTCACACATACGCTCAAGAACTGGTAAAGCGACTCCTCGCTGCTCCGCCATCGCCAGGTCGTACCACTTCTGCTGCATACGCTTCTGTGCAGACTCAAGCTGTGCTAAGGTCATACTATCTGCTTTCTAGGAGGCTTTGCTGCGGCTCTGCCGGTACTCCTGGCTCAGTTGCCCAATCAATTCCTTGGCGCTAGCAAAGCTCATGCTCTCTGCATGCTCAGGTTCAGGCTTGCCCAGGTGTTCACAAAGCTTACGAATACTACTCAACTGCTGCTCCGTAGCGCCCGCATCCTTAGCAGCCTCCGCCGCTGTAGTAGCAGCGGACTGACCACTATCATGAGAGACACTACTGCTCTTTGTCGCGGCAGGACGGACCGTTGCCAGCATCTTGCGACCGTTGCCAGTATCGCTACCCTCAACCGGCGAAGTACCTCGCTCTACTGGTGAATCCACGATACGGTGCTCCTCGTCCAATTCTGGCGCAAATTGAGTTCCAAATCCCAACCCTGCCAATGCACGCCCTATAGCTCCTGTCTCAGCCTTCTCTCCGTAATCTTCAAAATTAGCTCGACACTCTGCCTTTGTACCTGTGGCTCGTCCCCCTTTCCCATCGGTAACTACAGCACGATAGCGTGCATAACCTTTGGCGGTTTTAACTACTTTCTCACTTCGCCTTTTCTCGCTATTCCAGACAAAAGCCTCAAGAGAACACTCTTTCTCAGTATCATACTCTAGTTCTTCTGTTTCGATGGTGCCGTGTGGACACTCCTGTCTGAACCAAACTAATCTCCATTGAACAGGCAAATAGTCAGATAAACCTTGCCTGCTTTTAATCTTCATCAGGTGATCGCTGGGATTGAATCCCTGATTTACTTGCTGTTCTTCCTGCATTATTCACCTCTCTCGCGATACTCTATAATCTTTGCCTTTTTTCCTAGTATTCCAAGAAAGACAAAGAGATTGAATATGATCAATGAAATTCGTTCCTCCCATTGCAATGGGAATAACATGCTCAAACATCGCCTCTTTCACCCCATAATTTAGAAAATTTGTTCTAGTTTATTATACAAGGTACAACATTTTCTGTCAAGTTGCGGCTTTGCATCTACATACATATATTCTTTTTAGGAGGGGAAAAGGAGGTATTTTTTGACTGCACACAAATACGCAAGTAAGCACTTGCAGTGAATTTATGGGAAGGTACTATAAACTATATGGCCCTGACCCTTCTGGGTAGTTATTTGAATTTTTGATTTCTTAAGTTTATACTAAATTTCATGCCGTCTTGTCATTTGCTTCACGTACAGTGATGAGGCAATAAAACTGTACACTGGTTCCTGTGATGGAAAGTGTTCCATCACAGGGCAATACGGTAGGTGTTGTTATAGCGAAAGCTACGCAAGAAACAAAAAGGAAGAACAGCATGGAACAGAAAATCGCGTCCCCTGTTTGGGTCAAGCCAACACTTGAAGTCATTGGAGTCAGTCTGGAATGTACAGCGTATGCTGGCGCCAGTGAACTCGAGGAGTAAGTCACCACTCGTCTCAACCTTTTAACGTCGTATTAAACCTCGGACTGCATGGTTGTCTGTTAAAACTGGCTTCCGTGCAGTTCGAGTGATTAGAGTGAAGAGCATGCGTGTACGCTTGTTGGGAACAGCAGCAGGGGGAGGCTTTCCCCAGTGGAATTGTAATTGTGTCAATTGTCGTGGCATGCGTGATGGCCTGATTAAAGCACGAGCAAGAACACAGTCCTGTGTGGCAATCAGTGTGGATAATCAACGTTGGTTTCTCCTAAACGCTTCGCCAGATATACGCGCTCAGATCGAATCCTTTCCACCCCTTACGCCTCCTGCCGATAGCCCAAGAGGAACAAGTATTGAGAGTATTTTACTCACCGATGCCGACCTCGATCACACGCTTGGTCTCTTTATCCTCCGCGAGGGAAGTCCCCTCAATGTGTTTGCTACTTCAGCGGTACAACATGCTCTGACTACTGGTCTCACGCTTGGTCCAGTCCTTGAATGCTACAGTGGTATTACTTGGCACGAACTGAGCAGCGAATTGACACCATTACCTTATTCCGACGATTCACCTAGTGCATTGTTGTACGCAGCCTATCCAGTTGCGGGAAAGCCGCCGCGCTATATGGAGGCTCACGTGAGCCCCCAGGCAGGGGACCGAGTAGGCTATCGCTTTGTTGACAAGCTAACCGGAGGACGCCTCCTCTTCCTACCAGGACTTGCCTTCTTTGATGAGAAAACCAGAGCCTACTTACAGGATTGTGATGCTCTCATGCTCGATGGAACGTTCTGGAGCGAGCACGAAATGGAGCAGCGACATGTTGGTACAAGCTCTGCGACACAGATGGGACATTTGCCGATTGGCGGTCCTGATGGAAGTTTGAGCCACATTGCCTCGTTACCCATTTCACGCAAAATTTATACGCATATTAACAATACTAATTCGATTTTGATAGAGAACTCCCCTGAAGCTATGACTGTCAAAGCCGCTGGAGTGGAAATCGGCTGGGATGGGTTAGAATTCGTCTTGTAGGAGTTGACAACTATGGAAACCATAACGATTACCGAGCCTTGGGACAAAGAGACGTTTCTCGCTAATTTGCGAGCCATCGGCATGACCTGTTACCATAATAAACATCCCTTTCATCAATGCATGAATGAAGGCAGCCTGACGCCAGAGCAGGTGCGTGGCTGGGTTGCTAACCGCTTCTACTATCAGAAAAATATTCCCCTTAAAGATGCGGCGATTATCTCTAATTGCCCCGTCCGTGAAGTGCGCCGTAGCTGGTTACACCGCATCACCGATCATGATGGTCTGCGTGAAGGAGAGGGCGGTATTGAAGCATGGTTCAAGCTGGCAGACGCTGTTGGTCTCAGCCGGGAGGAAGTGTCGGACGAACGTCATGTCCTGCCTGGTGTGCGTTCTGCCGTAGATGCCTATGTTAATTTCACGCGTACGAAGCCCTGGCCTATCGCCATAGCCTCTTCGCTGACAGAGCTATTTGCACCTGACCTGATGCAAACACGACTCGCGGCTTTCGAGAAGTACTATACCTGGGTTGCACCGGGGGGACTCGAATATTTTCGTTCTCGGATTACGCAGGCACGTGTCGATTCTGACCAGGGACTTGAACTGACACTCCACTACTGCAATACCAGGCAAATGCAAGAAGAGGCGGTCAAGGCCTTGTCATTCAAGTGTGACCTGCTCTGGACCATGTTGGATGCAATGATGATGGAATATGGTGGCCTGCTTTCTGCTACGATAAAAGCAGAGTAAAGCATATTGTCCGTAGAGAGGATTTGGCATGGATAACAAACAATCACTCACACCGACTGTTCGGCCTCTGCTGGCACAAAAGGCGCGCGTACAGACTGACAAAGTGAGTGGAGAACCAGTTCTTCTCTATCCAGAGGGCGTCGTGATGCTTAATGAGACAGGGGTAGCCATTGTCAAGTTGTGCGATGGGCAGCACACCTTGACAGAAATTATTGCTGAACTCGCGCAATATTACCGGGTCACACCGGATGTATTGCAGGACGATGTGGGCGAGTATATCATGCGTCTTTACAAACACAGCTTGATTGATCTCCGCCATACTGAGGGCTCCCAGTAGTTAATGACTGTGAAGGACAAGAGATGGAACAGCAGAACCAATTGCTCATGAAAGTGAGTACCCCCAAAGTCCGCTACCGTCCATTTGGGCTACTTGCAGAACTGACCTATCGTTGCCCACTTCACTGTCCATATTGCTCTAATCCAGTTGAGCTAGCACACACGAACAGCGAGTTGACGACTGAGGAGTGGAAGCGCGTCATGCAGGAGGCAAGCGACTTAGGGGTCCTTCACATTTTGTTCTCTGGTGGTGAACCACTTGTGCGGAAAGACCTGCCTGAATTGGTTGCCTACGCACACGAGCTTGAGATGTACACTAACCTCATCACCAGTGCCATTGGCTTCACGCGTAGCCGCGCACTAGAGCTGAAAGAGGCAGGCCTTGATAGTGTACAGATCAGTTTTCAGGCTGATGAGGCGCAGTTGGCCGACGCAATCGCAGGAACGAAAGCGCACAGCAGAAAGCTAGAGGCGGCGCGTATGACGCGTGAACTCGGCTTTCCACTCACCATCAACGTCGTGCTACACCGCGAAAACATGGGACATCTCAGCAGGATGATCGCTCTAGCTGAGGAGCTAGACGCGCAACGTCTCGAGCTAGCAAACACGCAGTTTCTCGGCTGGGCCTTTAAGAACAAAGAAGCCCTGCTACCGACTCGTTCCCAGGTGAAAGAAGCACACGCTATTGCTGAGGCAGCCCAGGTACGGTTGCGTGGCAAAATGGAGGTGCTGTACATTTTACCCGACTACCTCGGGGATCGTCCTAAGCCCTGTATGAACGGCTGGGGTAGACGCTTCCTAACGGTGAATCCTATGGGAGAGGTGTTACCTTGTCAGACTGCAGGAGTTATCCCTTCATTACTATTTGACAGTGTTCGCCAGCACTCATTACAGTGGATTTGGCATGAATCACCAGCATTTAATCGTTTCCGTGGAACCGAATGGATGCCTGAACCATGTCAGAGCTGCACACAACGAGAGATCGATTTTGGAGGCTGTCGCTGCCAGTCTTTCTTGTTAACAGGTGATGCTGCAAATACTGATCCCGCTTGTAGTCTCTCTCCCTACCGAAATCAGCTCACGGCGCTCGTAGAGAACATCGAGCAACACTCCATTACCCCGCCTGCCTTCACAGCTACTACTACTCATACTCGCCCGATTCACTTTCGTACCAACCCAAAGGGCCTGCCAGTGCGATTGGCACAACCTACGGCACCTTCTCGGGACCGAATATCGACGGGCGGGTATCCGATAGTCTCCATATAAATGACGATACAGTTGGTCTGAGGGTCGCTCCCCAGGTAATTAATCAGGTCGCCCCAACCGACATCTACCATCGAGCCAATGGAGACAAAGGCACTGAATCCAACGTTTTCGCTCAAGCTCCAATCAAGCACGGCGGTACACAGGGCACCGCTTTGGCTGATGAAGCCAACATGTCCGGGTGAAGCCATGGCACCAGCAAAGGTGGCGTTGATGCCGGTCGGGGGACACATCACGCCAAGGCAGTTGGGCCCGATGATGCGCATCTTCCCCCGGCGTGCTCGCTCCAGGATTTGCTGCTCCAACTGGGCACCCTCTGCACCGGCTTCCTTGAAACCGGCTGAAAGGATAATGGCCCCTTTGACGCCAGCCTCGACACACTCAGCAATAATCCCTGGCACGGTCGGTGCCGGTGTAGCAATGACAGCCAGTTCGACTTGTTCGGGCAGGACTGCTAAGTTGGGGTAAGCTTTGATGCCCAGGATGCTAGAGCGCTTCGCATTGACGGGAAAAACCGTTCCTCCAAACGGGTTGCTGATCAGGTTCCAGAGAACAGTACGGCCCACGCTGCCTCCTTTTTCCGTCGCGCCAATGACTGCGACGGCCTTGGGTGCAAAGATGGCATTGAGGGGATGCTGTTGCTTGGGGGAAAATACAGTGGTGGGAGTTACTTGGTCAGATGATGGTTCTCCAATTCTAGTTGTGTCCATATGCATTCAGGTCCTTTCATTCCACTAGCCCGATGCGAAAAACACTTTTATGCAAGGTTCAATTTAGGATCAATCAAACCTGACGTCTGAATAGCTCAAAATAAATGCTACTATAGTAGAGTACGATTGTGGTAACAATTGAGTTGCAGGAAATTGGGTTCTTCCACAAATTCGGGGCAAGATCACTCCCTTGTCCATTTTATGGTATAGTAAATACCATAATTCATCGAAAAGCGGCAGGGAGACCCGTCTCCCTTTAGGGGACGGGAGGAACTGCCGCAAAAGTTCCCTTCTCACCCTCTTGGCTTCTCACGCCTACTGTGGTAAACTACCTGTGTGAAACAAATACTCTCGGCAAAAC
>WNGJ01017623.1_pt1 | contig 18513 bp, 15 predicted proteins | sample 5400611 | NCBI WGS metagenome assembly WNGJ01 (sample SAMN13153375, study PRJNA577476) | soil metagenome | isolation source: 40 cm soil or saprolite under Garry oak tree replicate 1 | place: USA:California | collected 2016-06-15 | reverse complement strand
CCAGCGCTGCCGTGAAGACCTCAAGGGTGAGATCCTCAGCGTCCTCCCAGGAGGGCGTGTGGAGTCTCGCGTAGGCGAAGATGCTCGCGGCATAGCGTTTATAGAGCGCTTGGGCTGCGCGCTCGAGCTGTAAACGTTCGTCTTGTTGGTGCATGCTCTCCTTCCCTGCTCCAAATGATCTCATACTAGAGTCGCAAATTAGGCAAAAACGTGACAGGAACAGTACCTGCTGTGTTGCTCCCTACGGGGCTTGCTCTTGCTCTGCCTGAGAAGTCGGCTCAAGCAGAGAGCGATCATTGTACCTGGAATACCGCCGAAGATATGGTGATCAAGTGGTTCGATTGCTGGGACGTACCGTAGCTCAGTTTGACGCGATAGAGAACTGGCATCCACTGTTTGGGCGGTGCAACGAGTCTCACCATGAGGCTGTGCCCGGCGTCGAGCGAGTGCATCCTCGTCACAATCATCAGCTTGCACAGATTGATGGATGTCCAGGATTCGTTCACATAGCACTACTTGACAGCCGCTTTGGCTTTAGATCGGGTAAGAAATGTACCGGCAATGCCTCCAAGAAGGCAAAGGAGGCCTGCTCCAAGCATGATGTAGGCACGTCCGTGATAGCCCAAAGTGGTCAGGAAGTAGCCACCTACGCCCAGAGCAAATACCCCAAGTGCCGTCACACCAGTGAACGCAGCAACTTTGGATCGGGCAACAAGTATGCCAGCGATGCCACCGAGAAAGCAAATGATACCAGACCCAAGAACAATGTAGGCACGTTCATGATACTCCAGCGTGGTTAAGAAATAGCTACCGACGCCGAGGGCAACGATCCCAAGTGCAATCACACTGGAGGAAACGACTGCCTGGGTTTTGGGTCGAGTAACAAGTGTCCCCACAAGGCCACCAAGAAGGCAGAGGATGCTTGTTTCAACTGCGACATGGCTACGTTCGTGATAGTTCAAGAAACTCAAGGAATAGGCACCGATGATCAGAGCCATACACTCAAGTGCCATCACGACAAAGAACCGTGCAGAATGCTTCACAGGATGCTATTCCTTCCTCTCTTCAAAAATCTCTCCTGATCTCGTCAAGTAGTTTCAAGGTGTCAAACGTATCAGGTTTTCAAGGTAACCAGGGAAGGTGAAGATGAGCCAATGAGATCACTCTCCTCCAGAATACTACACATGTATCACAGCACACGTTATTCATCTCTCTTTTCAGTCATGGGTAATCACTCCACAGCAATCTGGGCTCCCACATCCACACGTCTCTGTTGTCGCTTGAGCAGTCGAGGGGCCTTGTGGACTCATGGCAGGAGTAACCCCTGCTGTCATTGGAAGTTTCTGACGAAGCAACCGCGACGAATTGGCGAGAATACCGAGATCTGGCAGGGATTGCGCTGCCGCTGCCAGAATCGGCGGGAGGAAACCGAGCGCGGCAAGCGAAAGGCCAAGCAGATTGTAAAGGATAGTAAAAGAAAGGTTCATCTTGACGACCCGCATGGTACGCTTCGCAATGGTAAACAGGTCAGGCACCAGGTGCCAATCCTCGCGCATGAGCGCCACATGAGCAGCCTCTAGAGCTATGTCTGATCCCATCACGCCCATTGCGATACCCACATCAGCCTGTGCCAGGGCAGGCGCGTCGTTCACCCCATCGCCGATCATCACGACGGTATGACCCTGTGCCTGGTACGCTTTGACGATTCGGATTTTGTCTTCTGGCAGCAGTTCCGCGCGATAGGTGATGCGTAATGCTTTCGCCTGCGCTTGTGCCGTCCGTTCATTGTCGCCGGTGAGCAGTTCGATCTTGCTGATGCCAGGCGTTCGGAGACGCTCAATTGCAGCAGGCACTTCAGGGCGGATGGTATCGGCGGCAGCCAGGACTCCGATCAACTTGTCCGCTTGCTCAACCAGAAGCAATGTCTTTCCCTGTAGTTCTAATGCCTGCGTGATGTTCGCTGGGGCAGATGATGCCATCATGCGTGCATTCCCAACGGCGATGGTGACCCCGTTCACCTCGGCTCGCACCCCAAGTCCTGGGACAGCCTCAAAATGCTCCGTTGCATCGAGTGAAAGCGCGTGTTCAGCAGCAGCTTGTCGCACAGCTTCAGCGAGCGGATGTTCTGAGTCGCGCTCGACACTGGCTGCAAGAGCAAGCACTTCATCCTGGGTGTGACCAGGTAGCGCGATCACATCAGTGATCTGGGGCTGCCCTGTGGTGATCGTGCCAGTCTTGTCGATGAGCACCACATCGGCATGCGAGAGCGACTCCAGGTATTTTCCTCCTTTGACCAGGATACCACGAGAGGCAGCAGCCCCAATAGAAGCGAGCATAGCTATCGGCGTGGCCAGCGCAAACGAGCAGGAACAGGCGACAACCAGCACCGACGCAACAGCCAGAGGGTTCCGGCTCACGAGGAAGGTGACCAGTGCAATGGTTGCTACGACTGGGAGAAAGTAGGCCGAGAAGCGATCCGCGATGCGCTGCACTGGCGCTCGATGTGCCTCGGCTTCCTCGACCATCGTGATGACCCGCCCGAAGGTGGTATCCGCTCCTACTTGCGTGACCTTGAGGCGGATGCTGCCAAGGGTCGCTATAGTTGCTGCAAAGACGCGACTTCCGAGGCTCGCTTCGACCGGCATGGACTCCCCGGTAAGAGTCGCCTGGTTGACGGTCGCCTGCCCGCTAATAACCTCTCCATCGACCGGGATCGACTCGCCTGGACGGACAATCACCATCTCACCAACCTGCACCTCTTCGATGGGAACGACCTGTTCTAACCCATTGCGTTCTACCCGCGCGGTTTGGGGAGCAAGTGCGGTTAAACGTTTGACCGCCTGGCGTGAACGCTCGGTCGTAAAGTGTTCAACGTAATCGCCGATATGCATGAAGAACACGATTACCAGTGCAGTCGGCCACTGTCCAACAGCTAGCGCAGCTAAGACCCCGATGCTCATGAGTGTGTGTGAAATGACCTGGCGGTGGAGCGCGGCTCGGATGACATTCCAGAAAATCGGATAGCCTGCAAGCAGCACGAGACCCCACCCGACGTACCACGGAACCCAGTCCGTCACCCGTTCAAAGAAACCGAGCCACTCTCCCACAACGACCACAAGCAGCACCACTCCAAAGACGACACCAAAAAGAGTGAGAATCGGACGGGTGAATGTCGCGAGCGATTTGGCGGCAGGTTGAGCTTCTATAGAGGGAGCATGTTCAGGAACCGTGTAGCCCGCTCCTTCAACTGCTTTGCGAATGGTAGCAAGATCGACCAGTGCAGGATCTATCTGGAGCACGGCCTTCTCAGAGGAAAGCAGCACATGGACATCATCAACACCGGGAAGAGCAGCCAGGGCATGTTGCACATGCATGCTGCATTCCGCACAATCCATCCCTTGCACGGGGATTTCAAGCGTTGTCCAGGCCATCTCAGTCCCCTTCCTCTCCAGAAGTCTCAAGCGGCTCGTAGCGTGTGCATTCATAGACGCCTCGTGCCACGTCACTCAGTAATTCATCAGCGAGTGCAAGCAAATCGGCGACCCGCGTATCACTCAATTGGTAAAGCGTGTAACGTCCCTGTGGAGTGGAGACAACGAGATCGCAATCTAACAAACAGCGCAGATGATTGGAGACGTTTGATTGGCTGAGGCCGGTTTTCTCCACGAGAGCGCTGACGGTAAGTGGCCCATCACGCAACGTTTCTAAGATCGCGAGTCGAGACATATCCGAAAAGCCGCGGAACAGTCTGGCTTTGATTGCTGTCGCCTGAGGTACGTGCGTGAGCATAACATGTTCTCCTTCATATTATCATATCAACAACTAATGATATGATAATATGAAGTGTGAAAGAATGTCAATGGCTGAAATCACGAATGAATCACAAATGTATTAGCATGTAATCACCCGTTCAATTTCGCCCGTGCCCTCGCTCTGAAGATCAGGAACAGGCTGCTGACAAGACTGAACAGCACCACTGCCCACAGCACCAATTGTGGGGTTCCCATCGGCATTCTGGGTAGCCATGATGAGAGCTCGTGTGTCGCCTGGCCATCAACAACAGCCATTGGAGATGTGCCAAAGGGAGCCAGCCGTATCACACCCGTCGGACTGATGCCCAAATCGTAGGTGACGACCGAACTAGGAGCATTTAGGCTCAGGTATGTTAGCCAGCTATCCTGCCAGACCCAGCCCATGTTGCGGTCGGTCGACAGGTCGTGATAGAGCGTTGGATTCATTTTCTCCTGGAATGCTAGCTGGAACCCTGGAGCACCGGGCACTTCAGTGCCCACTGGTGTCTGCCCCACAAGTGTGCCCATATCGCTCGTGTTGACCGGCCCATCGGTCAGCAAGTACAAGTCAGCCTGGACTTGCTGATCGTCGATTGCCAGCACTTCCAGCGGTACCCATAGATGAGGCGTTCTCATCGTAATCAGGATCGGCGCTCCGTCTCCCTGAAGCTGGTGGCGTGCCCTGGCAGTAACGGTGTCGAATTTCGCGGCCATAAAGATGGGGCTGCCCTTGGCGTAAATGAGCAAATGGCTACGAGTATCCTCGTTGAGGAAAAAGCCGTTGCTGGTGGCCCAATCTAGTACTGCCTGCCCGCTGCCTCGCAGCACCGTAATATTGAGCGCTTCGATCTTGACTTGCTGTAGCACCTGCACAGAAGCAGCATTCTCAGCGCCCGCGAAGAATACAGGACTATGCACGAGGGGGTGAGTTTCGCGATTCAGTCGTTGCAGTGTCCATGCTCCACCCTCCTCAATCTTGAGCGGCACTGCCGGGAGCGGCACGATCCAACCCAAATTGGAAACGTCGCCCTGGTAGGTAAAGGCCGTCAGGTAGCGTTCGATCCCGTCGTGCCATGCGACAAACGTCGTAGCACGCGCTAGACGAACTGCCCCATTGGGAGCGACCAGCCCGCCACAGGCAAACGCTGGTAGAGCTTGGAATGCGAATAATCCGAGGGCAATTGCGCTAGCGAGTGCAGGGACAAGAAACTTCCTGCGCATTTGAGTCATAGTGGGTTTCCTCCTTATTCTCTTTTCCCTTATCGGGATACATCCACTATGACGCTAGCAACGCCGAGAAAGTTCCCTACGCGTCCCTGGCTCTCGCCGCAGCTAATCCTGCATTCGTGCGCTCTCGAATCAGGTCGCGCTCAAGCTAGCCACTACCCGATTATCCGGGAGATACCTCTACATCGACATGTGGTGTGGACGTGCGAGATCTTCTGTTTCAAAGTACAACTCGATGCCCACTCCCATCGTTAGGTCTATGCTCCCGGGGGCATCCTGGACGACTATCCGGGCCTTGCCCAAAAGCTGCTCTCCTTCCTTGATTTTGCTCGAGATGGTATTCGCTCGTCCGGGAAAGACCACCCGCACTCCTTGGAGCAGGTCTTCATCCGTAAACTGATGGTTACCGATCTGTACCGAGAGCACCTGATCAAAATCGGGGGGCTGCGTGATCACGTGAGCCAGAAACAGCTCCTGCCCCTTGCCAAAGAGCAAGTACTCCAGGTCTTGTAGCCCCGGCCCCTGGGCATGAAGCTCTTGAAAGTACACGACGTTCTCAACGTGAACCTCAGCATCTTGCGCAATCAGGAATCTCTGGCCGGGGTGCGTGACTGGGTGATCTTCAAAATGATTGCGCCAAATCGTCGCCTGAAATGACGAGCGGCTCGGCAAACGCTGCGGACCGGTTGGAGCAAGCTCTCTAATATCCCATTCCTCTCCTGGGCTCAAAGTATAGAGTCTCGTTCCCGTTGTCTTGCGGTCGTCAACATAGCGGGCTTGTGGCTGGTCAGGCCCCCTGAAAGTCACCTCCAGGATCACCTGAAAATTGTGAGGGGCCATCCACATCGGGAGATGGGACACATAAATCGTCTCTTCCCCAACAATCAGCATTCCATGATGGCCAATGGCTGGCCTCTCTGCCTTCGTGTCCTGGTGGGGAGAAGGCATATCCATGCCGGGCATATTGTCCATAAAACATCCTCCTTTACGTAAATTCATTCGAGCCAGGCGTATTGCTCTTAGCCCCGAATGAAGGTCCACGGTGCCAGGAAATCCTCTTGCATTCGCTCTCGTTGCCCGTAAAGCTGCGGAACGCTAACTACATCTTCGGGTGGTAGAGCACCCTACGCTGCATAGACTGTTTGTTGCGCGCCCTCGGCCTGATGAGGATGCCGAACTCTTTTCCCCATTTTACCACTAGTTATGGACCTGTTTCTTTACTACCTGACTCTCCTGACCATATCCTCGTGGCTACCTCATAATAGAAAGGAGATGGTGCTGAGATGAGGGTACCGGAAGATTCCAACTTCTGCCGTGCATCTGCTATGTCGGTAATCGAACGTTCTGGACTCAGTCCATCCCACGTGATTACCCAAACATACTTATCTGCCGCTCTGGTGGTGAGCAGATGGAGCTCTACGATCAAACCGACCCTCGTGGGGGACATGGGGACGGCAGGAAACACCTCTTCTTGGACAAACCTGACAAAATCCTCCTGCGTCATTTCTGGAGGAGGAGTAAGTTCATAAGCTACCCACATGATAGTCTCCTTGTCTTTTGCATGTAACTGTTTAGCAGTACAAATGGATGAACTGAGCCTAATTTGTTCCATTCATTCCAGAAGTTCGATCCGTAAAGCTTGCTTTACGTGACAGAGACGCGCAAGGAGAAGCTTCTGCTGGGCGTGGCCGCTTCCCAGCGACGGCGGTAGGCCAACTGTAGTAAGCTTTGACCGGGGGCACGGGCGACGAATTCCCACAGATGCTCGCCGCCCGCGCCGTAGCTTGACGCGCCGTATGGTTGAAACTCATCGAGCGTTACGTCCAGGATTGAGCGATCCCAGTCGACCAGGTGCCATCGGTAGCCCGTCGTTGGATTCTCGCTCAGGCGCACCTGGAACGCATCACCGGGCGTGAGCGAGACAGATGTGCCGTCATCCTGATCGCTGTAAATCTTCACACGCTCGCCGTCCAGATGTCGCTCGTCAGCCTCGGCCGCACATAGGCGTATGGCAGGTAGATGTAGCCCTTATCGCCGAAGTCAGTCCCCCAACTGTTCTTCACGATCAGGATGCCGCCACCGTCATACTGCGGATCATCTTGGTAGCCGCAGCAGAACAGGGCGTGCCCCCCCAGTGGTTGTTCGCCCGCCTGGGGCTGGGGCATGGGGATGTGCCCATTCTGGGGGGACTCGAAACTCTCGTAGACCTGAATACCCAACACACAGCCATTCCCCCCCGCCAGTGCCTGTTTCAAACCACCGAGCGTAGCGATCCGATGGTAGGCGCTGATCCTGAAGGGGGTAGCGTCAGTGTTGGCCTGTCCCGACGGAGCCGGGCAATTCTGGTCGCTGTACGGATCGTCGACCTCCGGGCAGACGCCGATGTTCTTGAGCACTTTAAAGCCATCGCGGGGCCATGCACCAGCCTGGCAGTCAGCGACGTGTCCTTCCAGCTGGCGTTCTTGATAGTACTCGAAGGCTGGGGAGAGTTCAACCCACGGGTTGGGCGTGCCGTGCTTGATCTCCAGGAATTCGCGACCACGGTAAGGCATAGGGTACCTCCTAGTTTATGCTTATTGTGATATCAGAGTCATGGCTCAAAGCGGAGATTTTGAACCTCTCCAAGTATAGCTCATACATCTGATGAATACAATACGTATTTCTACTTAAATGCTTCCAAGTTGATCATGCGACAGGAGTTAGTGGCTGAACCAGAACCTTGTCTGGCGCAACCGGACTGCCGAGTCAAAGGTGATAGGTCGTGGGACCCTCTCCCTTGCCCTACGCGTGGGATCATTTGACAGGGACGACCTCGAAGACTTCCGAGGTAGGAGCGCCGGAAAAAAGGTGGGCAAGCTTTGCCGCTTGCTGCTGAACGAAGCCACTGCTGATGCCTGCCTGTGCATCAGCTTCTGTCTCCCAGAAAGTGATAACCATGGCCTTCCCCGTGCTCCGATCGCCTAACGTGATGACATCTTTGAAACCCTTGAGTTGCTGTGTCGCCGGGAGAATAGAATCACGGTAGATTTGAGCTCCCTCGTCTATCGCCTCCGCAGTATGGTACTGAGCGATAGTCACGCGTGCATACATGTGTCCTCTGCCTTTCTGAACATCTTCACCGGTGTTCAATGTGCTCCAAATATGGCCTTGACCTGTGCTGAGAGCGAGCGTTGCTCCCTGGTCAATAGCCCTAAACATACATCTCCGAAAGAGAGTATATTACAGCACAAGGATCCACTGCTCACAAGGGTTCGCGCGGTGGAGTTGGCCTGCAAGATGTGTGGCGAGGATCTTTGGACCCACCGATAAGTGACCTGCTCCGTATTTTGACTGATTGACACGTCGTACTTCATGCCTTACGCTGTAGTCAGTATCTGACTTCATTGATTGGAGACTGAACAGGCATGAATCGCTGGCTGGCTCTACTCTTACTGGCCGCTCCAGCGGCAGTTCTCGCCGAGGCACTACATGCGTCGCCCCTTGTTACCTTTGTGCTGGCCGCGTTAGGAATCATCCCACTCGCCGGGTTGATCGGTCAGTCCACTGAGGTGCTGGCTGAGCGCCTCGGTCAGGGCATTGGCGGTCTTCTGAACGCGACCTTCGGCAACGCAGCCGAGATCATCATTGGTCTTACCGCGCTGGCGGCAGGTCTGCCCCAGGTAGTGCAAGCTTCACTTGCTGGCTCTATCATCGGCAATGTGTTGCTCGTACTTGGTACGGCTATGCTCGTAGGTGGGTGGCGCTACCGCCGGCAGCAGTTTCAACCCCGCGTTGCGGGCCAGTATGCAGCTATGCTCGTCCTGGCCGTGATCGGAATGGCGATCCCCTCGCTGCTGGCGACAATAGGCGAGAGCACCCGCCCTGGAGCCATTGTTGTTCGAGGCTTTGAGCTACATGAACTCAGTATTGGGGTCGCGATTATCCTGCTGGTGTGCTATGCAGCCTATATAGCTTACTCGGTCTTCGGCCTGCGAGCGCCGCAGGAGGATATGCTCTCCCAATCTGCATCGAAGTCGGGAAACGATGTGGGAGGGAAACACAACACTGTCCATACAAATGTACCAGAAAGGGAATCGGTCGTGCGGCGGCAGGGAGAAGAAAGAAATCCTCTTACGCTGCTGGCCAAATGGTGGAGGACAACGCTCTGGCTTCCGCTCGCTGTCTTGGCTGCTGCTACAGCAGTCACCGCAGTGCTAAGCGAGGTCCTGGTGAGCACGATCGAGCCATTGACCCACCAGGTCGGATTGAGTCCTTTTTTTGTAGGTCTCATCATCCTGCCGATTGTGGGCAATGCAGCCGAGCACTTCTCGGCCATCACCTCAGCCACCCACAATCACATGGAAATTACTATGGCCATTACTTCCGGCTCTTCGATCCAGATTGCACTGTTCGCCGCGCCTATCCTCGTGCTGTTTGGCGCTCTGATAGGCGTGCCGCTCGACCTCAACTTCCCACTGTTTGAAGTGGTACTCTTTGCCCTGGTGGCTGCGCTCTATGCACTCATCAGTCTAGACGGAGAATCGACGTGGCTAGAGGGGCTGCTGCTGTGCGCCTTCTATTTGATCCTGGCGGTCAGTACTTTCTTTACACCCATCGCCTAAGTCGAAACATCAACAGATTCTTCTGATGAATCACAACCCAATCTTAACCAACTCTTGACCATTTCAACCTTCCTCTATCCTAACGCTTCTGATATACTCGCATCGGCTCGAATCTCGCATATACACAAACGAATAGGTAGCAAACGCTCTAGAGCGAGCAGAAGAAAGGATATTGTTATGCGCATCACACATCGATTAGCAAAGCCCCTGCCAGGGAAAATCCCGGTACTGGTAGGCACATGCATTCTCGTACTCGGCCTTCTCACTCTGTCTCTCTTGCTCTCACTCTCGCGAACATCCCATATGGCATTCGCCTCAGGTAACGCACTCCATCCATTTACTATCACCAGCCCTAACTTTCACGATGGAGGACCGCTCTCGCAGAGAAACGAGATTAATAAATTCGGCTGTACCGGCTCCAACATCGCCCCGGAACTTAACTGGACGAACGTGCCAGCAGGGACGAAGAGCTTTGTGATGCTCATGTCGGACTATGACGCCCCGCTTGCGGGAGGCTTCCATCACTGGATTGTCTACAATATCCCTGCCAGTGCGCGCGAATTGGAAGGCAATCACGCCTTCACGGAAGGAACAACCAGCTTCGGCTTCATTGGATACGGTGGGCCTTGTCCACCACCCACAGGGGAGACCCATCACTACCTCTTTTTACTCTATGCTACGAATATCACGCATGTCGGCGGACAAGGACTCAAGTTCGGTGATGTGGTGAGCGCGATACGAGGCCATGTACTGGGGGCAACGAGCATTATAGGCACGTTTCATCTGCCTCAGTAAAGTTGCGCTGGTGGTGTACGCGGCATTTGATTATAGACCTGTAGCCAGTTCGTTGCAATCTCAATCTGGGCCTGTTTCAGAGAGATTGCCCCCGAACATACCTGGTCATGCAAGTAATTTTCGACCTTGTCTTTCTCATGGAAGGCCGGTGTTGGACTGGCAAGCTCAGGCCAGAGATTTGCGATATCATTTGAACCACCCAACTCCAGGCTGACGAGATGATCGACCTCGTACTGGCCAGGTGAGCGTCCCTTTATTCCATACTCAGCATACACCTGGTTCTTCTCGCTATCCGGTACGTTACGTACTCCCTTCGCGTAACCCGGCTTGCAAATAGCGTCTTTTGTTCCCGTCGCGAGGAGCGCGCCAGGCGTGCATGCAGAGTCAGGCAGTCCATTTTGAGCCATACAGCCTGATGTTTTGGTTTGCACACCCCAGTTTGGCACACCACTTGTGGTACCGGTGCTACCCGGTGGTGGGGGTGTCGTCGTCACCGGGCTACAACCACTGAATACCAGCAATAAGGCCGAGATCACTAGCAGCGAATACACGATTTTCTTCATAATAGCCGTACTCCTAAAATATAATGATAATTTCACGAGGTCGACCGCGAAGCGGATGATCCCCGCCCCGAGGGCATCCGCAAGGGGATGCCCCTACAATATCCGGTGCTTTGGCAGGCGCGTTCGTGTATAGTAGGGGCGGGGCTTGCCCCCGCCCTCGGGGTGGAGTGGGGTGCCTACCTTCAATCAGATTGCAGCACCAACCACGTATCATCAAAACGACGTGCTCGTAGATCAGTCCCTGTAATCCAATAATAGATCATGCCCGTATCGCCCCAGCGCATGCCAATACGCTCATCAGTGTCAATTTGCAGCAGCAATTGCCAGTACATTGCGCCTTCTGAAAACTCAGCCGCTCGTGGATCGTTGATATCCGTCACGCCATGAGATGCAAGCTGGCACTCCAGGCGCATATCATCCTGAATGGTTTCAGGGTTCCCTAGCATGCGGTTATGAAGAGAGGCGTGATCATCTGGATTGGGGAATGTTGAGAGCAGCGTCTCGTATTTGTGTATCTCTTCGTCTGTCCAATCAAAGCCAGGTATATCAAGCTGCGGACTCTGAGAGAGAGTGATCTCGCTGGCAAAGCGGACGGAACATGCTTTGAACTGGCTCTCAGCCGGCAGGTCAGCAGGCGCCGCAGTACGTTGCAGCCCAGAGTAATCGTCGCTGAAGAAGACACGCCAGCCACCCCGATCCGCAGGATCAGCCCCATACGTTTCCTGCTTCGCGTCGTAGAAAAACCACAGCATCCCACTTTGTGGCAGCGCTCCTTTCGTATCGTATGGATGTACTTCATCGAGATTTATTTGCGCAATAAAAGATTGGGGTATCTCTTTTCGTTCCGGCCACCTGAAGCCAGGTGGCACGTCCGGGATCCCACCAATCCTGGATGCACCGGTGGAAATATCGTACTCACCTGCAGGCGTAGTATAGAGCCTGATCGAAGGCTTAGTTAAGAAGTCGATGTCTTTTCCCAACCGTGATAATCCTGCAGCGACGAATGCGGCCCTAACATCGTCTTTGTCCATGCTATCCACCTCCCTAAATGCTATTGATCAGATATTTCTCGCACTATTGTATCACCCGCAAACCAATACAACCCAACCTCGTCTACTTCACCGCAGCCAGTACTTCCACAACGAGGTTATTGTGACAGGTATTCGAATGGGACTCTGTTGCGGCCAGGAAGGCGGCCCTCGATAAAGTGCCGTACAGATTCCATGCTGCTTTCGCCAAGGATAAAGGCAATAATAGACCCAATGATGATACCGCCAATACCACCCACTGCGATACCTTCGAGAAACATGCGGTTACGGATTGCTCTCATCGTTGATCCCCTTTTCTCACAGGATATTGTCGATATTCTACTATTTTCGCCCTACTCTATAGACGTTCCAGGCGAAGTTATTCTCGCTCCGTCTTGTCCAGACTATCATCCAAACATCACAATGGCGTCACAGTGCATCACGTCGTCACCTCAGAACGATCACAATCCAACTTCACACCCGCAAAATAACGATGGACCATTATCAGGATTTCAAGCTCTTCCTTATTGCTACTCTATACCAGAAGTACTCATCCCTTAATCCAATTGATGCAAAACCGTTATATTGATAAACGCTTGATTACATAGTGTGGTGTAGCGTAGGTAGCGAGGAGATCCTGGTCGTGAGTCTTGTTCTGAACATACCTGAGCCGGGGCAACTGGTAGATGTCCGGCAGCGTCGCTATGTCGTTGTAGATGTCGCTCAAAGTGTCCTACCTCCCGACTTGCTCAAATCCGGTAGCCTCAGTGCTCGTTTTCAACCTCACCAATTTGACCGGAGCCAGCACCTTGTCACCCTCACCTCAGTAGAGGATGATGCGCTTGGTGAAGAGTTGCAGGTCATCTGGGAGGTAGAGCCAGGAGCCAGGGTCACCGAGAAGAACGCTCTCCCAACGCCTGTCGGCTTTGACTCGCCTCATCGACTTGATACCTTCCTCAACGCGATACGCTGGGGAGCTGCTTCTAGCGCCGATGTAAAGGCCTTGCAATCACCGTTTCGTAGTGGCATTGAAATTGAGGACTACCAGCTTGATCCCGTAGTGGGCAAAACCATCGAGGCCGGGCTGGTCTGCCAGGAACTCATTATTCGCCACCGCGCTCGTAAGATACTGATCATCTGCCCCGCCGCGCTGCAGGTGCAGTGGCGCGACCAGATGCGCGACAAGTTTGGCCTGGAATTTCGTATCGTTGATAGCGACTTGCTGAAGCTGCTGCGGCGCGAGCGCGGGCTGCATGTCAATCCCTGGACGCACTTCCCACGTCTCATCACCTCGATTGACTTCCTCAAACGTGAACGGCCATTGCGCCTCTTTAGTGAAGCATTGCCCGCCAATGGCGAATCGACCTACCCACGCAAATTTGACCTGCTCATTGTAGACGAAGCGCATAACGTTGCGCCACCGGGTCGAGGTCAGTACGCCACCGATTCGCTGCGCACCCATGCCCTGCGGCGACTTGCGCTGCACTTTGAGCATAAACTATTCCTCTCCGCTACGCCACACAACGGCTACCCTGAGAGCTTCACCTCTCTGCTGGAATTGCTGGATAACCAGCGTTTTGCCAGGGGCGTCAAGATCGACCGCACACAGCTACAGGCGATCATGGTACGCCGCCTCAAGTCTGAATTGCCACCAAAGTGGGACGGCACGCCGCGCTTCCCCAGGCGCTTGCTTGAACCTATCGAAGTAGACTATACAGCGGAAGAGCGTGCCATTCACTCCCTCTTACAAGTGTATACCCGTTCGCGCCTGGAAAAAGCCAGTGACGATGTAGAACAATACGCGACCGAGTTCGTGCTCAAGTTGCTCAAGAAACGCCTCTTTTCATCGCCTGAAGCCTTTGCCATTACGCTCAAACAACACGAGGAATCGCTGGCACATGCCAGGCGGCGCGACGCTAACTCATTTAAAGCCAACATGGGCATGTTGCGCCGCCAGGTGGAACAGACCGAGGAGGAGACCGATAACGATGAGGCGTTAGAGGAAGCCAATACCGCCGCCCTTGAAGCCGCGACGCCGCTCTTCCGCGAACCTTCGACTTATGAAATGCAACTGCTTACCCAGTTGCGCAACTGGGCGGCTGGCGCCCGGACATTCCCCGATAGCAAGGCGGCCCAACTGATCGACTGGCTGCATGAAAACATCAAACCGGCAGGCGCGTGGTCAATGCAGCGAGTAATCATCTTTACCGAATACCGGGCTACCCAGAAGTGGCTGCATGATCTGCTGGAACGCAATGGCCTGGCCGCGCCTGGACGTTTGCTCACGCTCTATGGCGGGATGCGCGCCGAAGACCGCGAGGCCATCAAAGCCGCGTTCCAGGCTGATCCCAGGGAATCAGAAGTGCGTATCCTGCTGGCGACGGATGCCGCTTCCGAAGGTATCGATCTGCAAAATCATTGTGCCCGCCTCATTCATTACGAGATACCGTGGAACCCCAATCGCCTGGAGCAGCGCAACGGGCGTATTGATCGTCACGGCCAACGCGCCTCTGAAGTCAAGATCTATCACTTCGTCAGCAGCAAGTTCCGTAACAGTTTACCAACAGGGGATATGGAAGATCTGAACGTGGGTGAACTTGACGACGACCTGGAATTTTTGATGCGTGCCGTGCGCAAAGTGGAAGTGATCCGCGAGGACCTTGGCAAGGTTGGTCCGGTAATCGCCGATCAGGTGGAAGATGCCATGCTGGGACGCAGGCGCAGACTGGATACCCGTACTGCCGAGGAAAAAGCCGCGCCCCTGCGCAGCCTGTTGAAGTTTGAGCGCAAACTTCGCGAGCAGATCGAGCGCTTGAATGAGCAATTGCAGGAGAGCAAGCGCGAGCTCTACCTGACTCCAGAAAATGTGCAGTCGGTGGTTGAGGTTGCCCTGGAACTGGCCGGACAACCCCCGTTGCAACATGCGATCTTACACGATCCCAATGGCGAAAAAGCAAGTATCGAAGTCTTCTACCTGCCCCAACTCAGAGGAAGCTGGGCAGCGTGTACAGAGGGTCTTGAGCATCCATATACCCATCATATCCGACCCGTAGTGTTTGATCATGAAAAGGCAAAAGGGCGAGAGGACGTCGTGCTGGCCCACCTCAATCACCGCCTGGTCACCATGTCGCTGCGTCTCTTGCGCGCTGAAATCTGGTCGCCCGGTACCCGCCGCAAATTGTACCGCGTCACAGCGCGTACCGTTTCCAGGTTCGCGCTCGATACGCCAGCCGTCATCACACATGCGCGGCTGCTGATTCTAGGCGGGGATAGTCAACGCCTGCATGAAGAACTGATTACCGCGGGCGGTTACCTGCGCGAGGGACGCCTGGCGCGTATGAACGTCGGCCAGGTGCAGCGCGCCCTGGCAGAATCCCAACCGGACCCGGTTTCGTCCAAAATGCAGCAGCGACTTCGCGAACTATGGCCTGAGCATCGTGACCCTTTGATGCAAGCGCTAGAAGCCCGTATGAAAGAACGGGCCAGCAGTTTGCACAACCTGCTGGATGAGCGAGCGCACAAAGAGATAAACGACATCACCACCATCCTGAGCGAATTGCGCACCAACATCCTGGCAGAATTGCGCCAGCCCGAGATTGAACAGCTACAACTGGCTGGCTTCAGCACTACGGAACGAGAACAGTTCGAGCGCAACATGTCCGCCCTGGCGGCCCGCGTTGAGCAGATCGACGCCGAAATTGAGCAAGAGCAAGCTGCAATCCACAAACGCTATGCAGACCCGCAGCCGCGTCTTTTCCCGGTGGCAGTAACGTACCTGGTACCAGAGCATTTAACATAGTTTAGGAAGGCAATTGTGTATGTGCAGAGTAGAACCCATGGATCGTAGAGGCGGTAAAATGTGCATCTCCCCGCTCCCCCAGGGCGACCGCAAGGGTCCCCACACCACCCAGCCCCACTCCCGCCCTTACAATGATGACGGGAAGATGTCAGTAGTTACGAGTCTTTGTAAGGGCGGGGGCGGCGTGGAGTGGTGTGGGGACCCTTGCGGTCGCCCTGGGGAGTGGGGAAAAGTGCCAGGGTATCAGGTCAGGCGATACCAGTGTACCCCGCCTTGCGGTCGCCCTGGGGAGTGGGGAAAAGTGCCAGGGAGAGATAACTGCACCTCTGTCTCTACGGGATTTGGAGATATCCCCAGGAGGTGCCTCCCATGTCCATAGCTCGCCACCACGCCGAATGGCTATCACTCATTGAAATCTCAGGTCCCTTTCTAAGCATGCCCGTTTTGCTAGATGTATTTCCTCAAGGATTGGATGCACATGATCCCGACCTCAGCCGCATGCTGCGCATGGCATATGAAGAATGGGCTGATAACCAGGCGGGAGCGCGCCCTGACCCAGCTATACATACACAGTGGCTGCGCTTTGTGCTAAGCAGTGTACTGGAAATGCCGCGAGAAGTGTTGGCTGAAGGCCCTGCTCTACCTGCCGGACTCTCTGCCCATATTGCAGACGAAAACGAAACGCTGCGCCCGGATATGGCCGTCGTCTCACCCGGTGAGCATAAACCACGCCTGCTAATCAAGCTCTACCCGGCGGGACAGGACCTGGAGAAAGCCGTATCAGGTCAGCGCCGGCCTGCCTCACCCGCTACACGCATGATGGAACTGTTGCGCGGTACTGGTGTGCGGCTCGGACTGGTAACCAATGGCGAACGGTGGATGCTGGTGGACGCGCCGCCCAACGAAACAACGGGCTTTGCCTCGTGGTATGCCGCGTTGTGGCTTGAGGAACCCATCACGCTGCGTGCATTCCGCAGTCTGCTGCGGGCGCAGCGTTTCTTTGGGGTGCCCGATAACGAAACGCTGGAAGCCATGCTTGCAGAGAGTGCCAGCAACCAGCAAGAGGTGACGAGCCAGTTAGGTTACCAGGTGCGGCAGGCGGTCGAAGTGCTGGTACAATCGCTTGACCGCATGGATAAGGACCGCAGTCGCACGCTGCTGGGCAACCTGGGCGAGTCGGAACTCTACGAGGCTGCGCTCACCGTGATGATGCGGCTGGTCTTCCTGATGTCGGCAGAGGAGCGTGACATGCTGTTACTGGGTGAGCCGCTCTATGACCAGAATTACGCCATCTCCACACTGCAAGCCGCTCTGCGCGAACAGGCCGACCAGCACGGTGAAGAGGTGCTGGAGCGGCGTCATGATGCCTGGAGCCGCCTGCTGGCAGTCTTTCGCGTTGTCTATGGTGGCGTCGAGCATCAAGATCTGCGTTTGCCCGCCTATGGTGGTCACCTCTTCGACCCCGACCGTTACCCGTTCTTAGAGGGTCGCTCTGCTGGCACCACTTGGCGCACACATGCCGCCGAACCACTCGCGATCAATAACCGCACGGTGCTGCACTTGCTGGAAGCGCTGCAGTTCTTGCAAGTGAAAATGCAAGGTGGAGGGCCAGCCGAACGGCGGCGCTTATCGTTCCGAGCATTGGATGTTGAGCAGATCGGGCATGTCTACGAAGGCTTGCTCGACCATACTGCCCAGCGAGCACATGCTCCCTGCCTGGGATTATTCGGATCACGAGAGCATGAGACCGAGGTAGAACTGGCCGAATTAGAGACCCTGGCAGCCAAAGGTGAAACAGCTCTACTGGATTTCGTAGTGGAGAAAACAAGCCGCAGCCGCAACGCTATCAAGAATGCGCTGGCGAACTCGCCCATGCCCAAACGCTTCAGCCGCGATAATTTGCTGGCGGCCTGCGATAACGACCAGCCATTGTTTGAGCGTGTACTACCATTCGCCGGGTTATTGCGCACCGATACCTTTGGCAATCCGGTGGTCATCACGGCAGGTTCAGTCTATGTCACACAGGGCAGCGACCGCCGCTCAACTGGCACGCACTACACGCCGCGCAGCCTGACCGAGCCAATTGTGCAGCATACACTCGACCCGCTGGTCTACATTGGCCCGGCGGAGGGCAAGCCACAGGAAGAGTGGCAACTGCGCCCGGCGGCTGAGATCCTCAACCTGAAGGTATGCGACATGGCGATGGGATCGGGTGCTTTCCTGGTGCAGGTCTGCCGCTACCTCTCCACAAAGCTCGTAGAGGCCTGGGAGAACGCCGAACAACGCCTGCCAGGCAAGCCACAGATCACACCGGAAGGTCACCCCTCAACGGGTGATCCGAACGAGCTGCTGCTGCCCAACGACCCGAATGAACGCCTCGCCATCGCCATGCGCATCGTCTGCGAACGCTGTATCTACGGCGTGGACAAGAACCCGGTTGCGGTCGAGATGGCAAAACTCTCGCTCTGGCTGATCACGCTCAGCAAGAACCGCCCCTTCACATTCATCGACCATGCCCTGCGTTGCGGTGACTCACTGTTAGGCGTCAACCTCAACCAACTCACCTCCTGGTCCATGGATGCCGGACACACAGATACCAGAGCACGCCAGATGGTCTGGATTGAACCACTGATCAAAGATGCCCTGGATACAGCTCTAAAGCTGCGCCGCCAGATCGCCACCATGCCGGAAAACGACGTGCGCGACATC
>WNGJ01002533.1_pt1 | contig 18526 bp, 19 predicted proteins | sample 5400611 | NCBI WGS metagenome assembly WNGJ01 (sample SAMN13153375, study PRJNA577476) | soil metagenome | isolation source: 40 cm soil or saprolite under Garry oak tree replicate 1 | place: USA:California | collected 2016-06-15 | reverse complement strand
AGCTCTGGTTCACGAATCGCGCCGGGACGGCCGGTAAGGCGTTGACCACCCAGGCCGCGAACTGCTCGCAGCCGTCGCTCGCTCCGGACGGCCACAACGTGGCCATGATCTGCAACTACGGCAAGCAGGTTTCGTACCTCACCATCGCGACGTGGAACGGCTCAGCGCTGGGCCCGCTTCAGACCGTGATCTCAGACCAGCTCGTCGCCCAGCCGATCTGGGCCCCCGACGGGAGCGGGATCGCCTACCTGGCTCCAGGTGGCCCGGCGGCCCCATTTCAGCTGTGGTGGCTGCCCAGGGCCCGGTACGCACCCCCGGCGCCCAGCCCTCCACCCGTTCCAACCCCGACGCCTGGGGGGCCGCACAGCTCTCCCTTGCCTACGCCGAGCCCGATGCCCGCGCCGACGCCGCCGGTGGTCAAGCCAGTCCAGATCACCGCCAACCTTGGCTTCGACGCGACCTCGCCGCTCGCCTGGCTCGGCTAGCAGCCAGGGCCGTCAGTCACGAGCACCGGCTCGGCGTTCGCGGCGGCCGCCTGCTCCCTGGTGATCATCTTGTCCGCGACCATCGCGGCCAGGACGTAGCTCCGGCGCAATGCGGCGGCCTTCGGGTTGACGGTGGGGTCGTAGAGCGATGGGGCCTGCGTGACGCCTGCGAGCAGCGCGTACTGGCCGAGCGTCAGGTCGTGCAGAGGCGCGTGGAAGTACGCGCACGCGGCGGAGGTCACTCCGTACCGCCCGAACCCCGTCGTGATCTCACTCAAGTAGTCGGCCATGATCCGGTCCTTGCTGATGACCCCCTCCGCCTTCAAGGCCAGGACCAGCTCCTTCAGCTTGTTGTAGCCTCGGGCTGAACCGCCCAGGTAGACGTCCTTGACCAGCTGCTCGGTGATGGTCGAGCCCCCCTGGCACAGGCACAGGTTGGTGACGTCGTACAGGAGCGCACGCGCGAGGCCGATCGAATCGATGCCGTGATGCGAGTAGAAGCCCTCGTCCTCGGTCGCCACGACAGCCTCGGCCAGCTGAGCCGGAACCTCGTCCTCCGCCAGCAGAACAACACCGAATGAGTCGGTGCGCTGGCGAACCCTCTGCTGGATGTCCTCCGCCGAGGGGGTGGCGACCCAGATCGTGAGAATGCTCGGGCTCAGGATCGCCAGGATCACGATCGCCGCAACGGCAAGGCGCCGCAGCGGCGCAGGCGCCCAACTCACCGTATCGCGGCCACGCTGAGACCAACGGGCGCTCAGAGTCCCGAGTTACGTTAGTCACCCCGAGTTCCGCCGGTTCCATGGGAGAATTTCGTCGCAACTCGAGATGACGATTAGATGGAAGGTCGCGCTGATCGAAGATGACCGCCGCCTTGCGCGGGCGGTTTCGGCCGGCCTGGGCGAGGAGGGCTACACCGTGCGGGCCGTCGATTCGGCGGGCCGCGGCCTGGAGCTGGTGCGCCAGTGGAACCCCGACGTCGTCCTACTCGACCTGATGCTGCCGGACAACGATGGGCCTGAGCTCTTTGAGACCTTCCGTGCGGAGACAGACGCGGCACTGGTGGGCATCAGCGCCCGTGGGTCCGTCAGCGACCGCATCGCGGGCCTCAAGCTCGGGGCGGACGATTATGTCGCGAAGCCCTTCGCCCTGGAGGAGCTGATGGCCCGCGTGGAAGCGGTGATCCGGCGCCACCGCGGCAAGGGAGGGGCCCGCCTGGTCGCGGGCGACGTGATCCTCGATTTGAGCGAGGGCCTGGCGACGCGCGGCGGCCGTCAGCTGGGGCTGACCGGCATCGAGTTCCGGATCCTGGCCGCGTTGATGCGCAGCCGGGGCCAGCTGGTCACTTACGAGCAGCTGGCTGAAGCCGTGTGGGCGGTCACCACCGGCCCGGAGTCGAACTCGCTGGAGGTCCACGTATCTCGGATCCGGCAGAAGCTCGAAACGGGTGGCGAGCCGCGCCTGATTCAGACGGTGAGGGGCATCGGCTATCGGTTCATTGCGGAGTCAAAAGAAGAGGGTGCGTCATGAGCAAGAGAGCGGTTGTGGTTGGAGGCCTGGCGGCAGCCTTGCTGATTCTGGGAGGTCCGGGAACGGCTTCGGCCAACGTTATGTGGTGCATTTCGGATCCGCCGATCCCGGTCGTGACCCCCGGCGGCCACAACCTGATGGTCAACAACATGATCTACCTATCGCCTGCCGACCGGCACAAGGCGAAGCTCATCACCGATGAGGCCGCGGTGCAACCTAACGGAAAGGGCGGAACACTGATCACCGTTCACATCTTCATCCCGGCGACCATTCATGGTGCCCATGTCGTGTCGTCCAACTACCGGTATCGGGTCAGCAATGCCGGAGACGGTAATGGCGGTCGGGTCGTGACCCTTACGCTCGACGTGCCCACGAGCTGAGCAGGCCTTTGGTCCCGGCCTTCGCCAGCTTGCCGGCGCGGCTGAAGGCGGTCATCGTTGGAGTCCCGCTGGCCGGCGTGGGTCTTGCGGCGGTCGCCGCGGTCAACGGTGGCTTCACCCCGGTGCACCCGTGGCGATGGGCTTTGATTCCTGCCTGCGCCGTCGCAGTACTGCTCGCCGAAAGGTATCCGGTCAAGATCGGCCCCGAGCAGAAGGTCAACCTCGGAGCCCTTCCATGCATCCTCGCCGCGCTGTTGCTTCCGCCGGGAGTTGGACCCGCCACCGCCGCTGTCAGCGTCCTCGCGGCCAACCGCGTCGTGCACCGGTCCTGGTGGGAAAGCCTCTTCAATGCGGGCAACATCCTCGCCGCGTGCTCTTTGGCCGCGCTCGTGGGCGCGATCGGACATGACGTCGTCGACGGATTCCAGGACCTGCGCGCCACTCTGGCGGCACTGATCTACCTGGCGGTGAACCTCTTACTTGCTGTGTGGCCGGCGGCGCTGCACACGGGTCGCTCGTACGTCGGGCTCGTCAGGCAGGCGGTGGCCGCTTCATGGCCCGCCTCGCTGACATTGGCCGCCTGCGCGGTCAGCGTCGCGATTCTGTCGATCGAGGCGCCCGTTGCCGCGCCGCTGCCACTGATCGTGCTCCCGCTCATCTACCGCATGAACCTCGCCATTCTCGACCAGGCTCGGGCCAACGAGCAGCTGGCCGGCGTGCTCACCGCACAGCGCCGGTTTCTGACCGACGTTTCGCACCAGGTGGCAACGCCTCTCGCGACGATCATGACCAACCTCTCGATCATGCGCAGGGCCAGCCGCGGCTCCGCCAGCCACGCGATCGAGGACAGCGTCGCGGAGGCGGAGCGGATGAAGAGGATGCTCATGCGCCTGCGGGCGCTCGCTCATGCCGACGAGGACGTGCCCCTGCGCCGGGAGCTGGTCGACCTCGCGGAGCTCACCGCCGACGTCGTCCGCGCTTACGCCGCCCAGGCCGGGACCTCAGGGGTGGCGCTGGTGACCGACGTCACGGCTCCGGCCCGCATCAATGCGGACAAGGACCTGCTGCGAGAAGCGGTGGCGAACCTCGTCGACAACGCGGTGCGCTTCAGCCCGCGTGGTGCGGACGTGACCCTGCGCGTGGCGCGGGGCTCCGCCGGACCTTCGATTGACGTCATCGATGCTGGGCCAGGGATCGAAGAAGAGCGGCTGCCGCGCCTGTTCGAGCGGTTTCAGCGCAGCGACTCAGGGAGCGGGCTGGGTCTGGCGATCGCCCGCCGGGTCGTGGAGCGCCATGGGGGAACGCTTCGGGTTCGGACTGCTCCCGGAACCGGGAGCACATTCACGATCGAGCTGCCCGAGAACCACAGCTAGCCGCGGTCATCGAGTGTGCAGCCGATCGGCTTTCGAAGAGGAGGCGAATTCCCTCTTTTCGCACCACCGGCTGCCCAACAGGCAGGCGCGGTTGATCTAACTTAAGCTCGTGGCCATCATCGTCTGCCCCCAGCCGCACGCGGCTGAGATCGGACTCGAGGTCATGAGGCGTGGGGGGAACGCGGTCGATTCCGCGGTCACGTGCGCCTTCGTACAGGGCGTCCTCGATCCACAGATGTGCGGCATCGGTGGGTGCGGAGTGATGCTGGTGCATACGGCGGCCGGCGGCGATGCCTTGCTGGAGTTCTATTCGACAGCGGGGTCGCGTGCGCGCGAGGACCAGTGGGAACGCCTCTTCATTCGCGAAGCGGCCGACCGATATGGATACGTGCTCGACGGCTGGGTCAACGACGTCGGATACCAGTCAGTAGGCGTGCCCGGGACAGTGGCGGGGCTGCACGAAGCGCTCACGCGGTTCGGCACGATCTCGTGGGAGAAAGCGATCGAACCGGCAATCCCGCTCGCGCGAGACGGTTTCCCGGTCAGCGGTTTCATGCACGGCTACTGGACCACCGACTACGGCCCGGACGTGGTGCCGAACGTGCAGCGGATCCAGGCCACGCCCGCGGCGAGGTCCATCTACACCCACGACGGAAAGCTGTACGCGATCGGCGAGCGCATGGTCCAGACGGAGTACGCCCGAACGCTCGAGCGGCTGGCGAGCGATGGGCCCGAGTCGTTCTATCGGGGTGAGATCGCGGACCAGATTGCAGCCGACTTCGATGCGAATGGCGGATTCATCACGAAAGAAGACCTCGCGGGCTACACGGTCAATGTGACCGAACCGTTGAGGGGCACGTACCGTGGCCTGCAGATCGCGGCCGCGGGTCCTCCTGCTGGAGGCCTGACCTTGCTTCAGATGCTGAACTTCCTCGAGGGATACGACCTCGGCGCGCAAGGTTGGCCGAGCACCGAAGCCGCGCGACTTTTGATAGAGGCGATGGCGTGGGCCATGGCAGATCGCGACCTGCACATCGCCGACCCACGCTTCATCGAGATTCCCACCGGTGCGCTCGCGGACAAGCAGTACGCGGCCAAGGCACGCGACGTGGTGGCGGCGGGAGCTCGAGCACACGATCGAGCCGACACGACACACGTGTGCGTTGTCGACGACGCGGGCAACGCGGTGTCACTCACGCACACACTTGGATCCGCGAGCGGCGTGGTGACCCCTGGATTGGGTTTTGGCTACAACGACTACATGAACTGCTTCGACCCGCGGCCGGGCCGGCCGAACTCGATAGTGCCTGGCAAGACCCGGATGACGATGATGACGCCGACTCTGGTGTTTGAGAAAGGAGGCAGGCTCCGGGCCTGTGTGGGCGCACCGGGCGGCACCAAGATCGTGACGGCAATCCTTCAGGTGCTCGTCAACGTGATCGATCACCGCATGTCGCCGACGGAGGCTGTGAGCGCACCGCGGGTCGACTTCCAGGGTGACCTGGTGCAGGCCGAGGCGCGCATCCCCCTCGTCGTTTGCAAGGGCCTGGAGAGCAGCGGCTACCGGGTCAACCGGCGCACGCTTAACTACGACTCGTACTTCGCGCGACCTCAGCTGATCGTGGCGGAGCCCGACGGCTTTGTCCATGGCGCCTCTGACCCGCGCAAGGATGGCGGTGCCGCATTCGATACGGAGACGGAATGAGATTCAAGGAAAGAGTCGCGCTCGTCACCGGCGGAGGAAGAGGCATCGGCGCGGCAACCGCGCAGCTGCTGGCGCGTGAAGGCGCGAAGGTGGCCGTGTCGGACATGGACATGGCGCCCGCCGAAGAGGTCGCGGGGCCGATTCGTGGTCTCGCCATCGCGTGCGATGTCACCAATCGGGAGCAGGTCGACGCGATGGTCGATCGAACGGTGAAGGAGTTGGGCGGGCTCGACATTCTCGTTGCCTGTGCGGGCATCACGCGCGACAACCTGCTGTTCAAGATGACGGACGAGGACTGGGACCTGGTCATCGACACACACCTGAAGGGGACGTTTTTGGTCGCGAGGGCGGCGCAGCGGCAGATGGTCGAGAAGAAGTACGGAAAGATGGTGTTGTTGTCGTCGACATCGGCGCTCGGCAACCGCGGGCAGGTCAACTACTCAGCAGCGAAGGCGGGCATGCAGGGCATGGCGCGGACGCTCGCGATCGAGCTCGGTCCATTCAACGTGAATGTCAACGTGGTGGCGCCAGGTTTCGTGGAGACACGTATGACGCGAGCCACGGCCGAACGCCTTGGTGTCGATTTCGACGCCTTCAAGATCGGCGCCGCGTCGGAGATCCCACTGCGGCGGGTCGGACAGCCGGAGGACATCGCAAGCGTCATCGCGTTTCTGTGCAGCGACGAATCCGGGTTTGTGTCGGGTCAGACGATCTATGTTCGGGGAGGTCCCTAACTAGTTGAAGTTCAACTAGTCGTCTTCGGCGCCGCCGAGCAGGTCCTCGGCTTCTTTGGCGATTCGGCTTACCAGCTCGCCGGCGGGGACTATGTCGTGGACGAGGCCGGCTGACTCGCCGGCCAGGACGAAGTCACCGGACGTGATGGCGGCCTCGAGCGCCGGTCGGAGCTGTTCGGCGGCCAGAGTCCACTCCTGCTGGCGGTCCGCCCATTCGTCGAGCAGCGGGTGCTTGATGGCGCGCACCAGAGCGCCGGGCCAAACGATGCCCATGACATCGTCATAGAACTTGCTGGCGACGGTCTGGCTTCCGAGCGCGTTGAGGATCACGTCTTTGGAGTGGCCTCGACCTCGGGCTTCCGGAGTAGCCAGGAACCGGGTGCCGATCAGCGCACCCTGCGCGCCAAGCATCAGCGCCGCCGCCAGGCCTCGACCGTCGGCAATGCCTCCCGCGGCCATGACCGGCACGCCGCCTACCAGGTCGACCACCTGGGGGACGAGCGACATCGTGGACATCGTCCCAACATGGCCTCCGCCTTCGGTGCCCTGGGCGATGATCACGTCGGCGCCATCGCTGGCGACCTGGCCGGCCTCTTCCGGGGTATTGATCATGTGGATAACTTTGATGCCGGCCTCGTGCGCCTGGTAGGTCAGGTCGGTCGCGCGACCCCATGCGAGGGAGAGGACAGGGACGCGCTGGGCGAGCGTCATTTGAACCGCCGCCCGGTCCATCTGGGAAACGACATGGTTGACGCCGAAGGGGCGGTCGGTCAGCTCGCGGACCTCGCGGATCTCATTGCGTAGCTCGTCGGGGGTGCGGCTGAGCCCGCCGATGATGCCCAGGCCTCCGGCGTTGCTCACGGCGGCGACCAGCTGGGGCGTGGTCGCTCTCGCCATGCCGGCCTGGAAGATGGGAATCGCGATCTTCAGCAGCTTGCAGACGGCGGTGTGAAGTGGCTTCATTGCGCGCGCGACATCTAAATATCCGCCTATCCGCCGACGCTCATGCAGAAAGGGGGTTAAGGCAAGTACAGGGTCGCCCAAGCGTTGGACAGCTTTGTGAGCCGGATCCTGGGCCGTGTTAGGCAGCGTTTGGGCGGGCGAACTGTTGTTCGCCGTCGGGGCCTTTGGCGGCCTGCTCCGCGTATTCGAATCGAGTTCGGGCGCGTAAGGCCGCTTACAGCCCCCCGGAGCCCGATACCCGGAGGTATGGGGTTGACGCCCTCGCCGGACCTCTGCTACGTTGACGGCCGTCTCAAGGGAGCCGCCCGGGGTTGGGCGAGTTCGGACTTTTAGGGGTAGTACTTGCGAGTTCATCGTTACCTGACGCACGCCGTCGTGCTCGCAGTTGCGGTCGCGATCTCGAGCTACGCCACGATGGACCGTCATTTCTCCAGCTCCCTGACCGCACGCCTGGGCGCTGTCAACGCTGAAGCTTATGTGACGAACGAAGGTGGCACCGTCGGCGATGTCTCGCTGGGCCGATACAGCACGATCATCAAGCCGCTATCGATTCCGACCTCGGCGCCGATCAATCACAAGCCGTTTGTCTACACGGTTGCGGCGGGCGAGAACCTGAGCGCGATTGCGGCCAAGTACCACGTCACCGTGAGCCAGATCCGCTGGTCGAACACCAACTTGATGGCCACCGAAACGGTCGCCACGGGCGACCAGCTGAACATCCCACCGGTTCCCGGCATCGTGATCACGACCAAGGCGAGCGACACGTTCGACAGCCTCGGGGTCAAGTTCCAGGTTGACCCGCAGGTCATCATCGACTTCAACCGGCTGCGCAGCACCCAGCTGACGGCCGGAACCGTGCTCGTCATCCCCGGCGGCACCGGTGGAGCGTTCCCACCGGCGCCAGCGCTTTGGCAGCTGCTGGGTCGCTCGGGCACGGGCGGGTCGTTTAACGCCCACACCGTCGGCTGCTGCCTCGGTCCGTACCCGGCATCGGGCTTCCCGGTCGGCTGGTGCACGTGGTATGTCGCGACCAAGCGCAACGTGACGTGGCGCGGTGACGCCGGCTACTGGTACGCCAACGCTTCAGCCCAGGGCTACCCCGTGGGACCGACGCCGAAGGTTGGCGCGATCATGGTGACCTGGGAGAGCTGGGCCGGCCACGTGGCCTACGTCGAGGCGGTCAACGCCGACGGGTCGTGGGTTGTGTCTGAGATGAACTGGATCGCCTTCAACGTGATCGACGAGCGGACCATCAAGCCCGGACAGCTCGGCGGCAAGCTCGTGGGGTTCATCTACTAAGAGGCAACGGGCGTTGGTGCCGGGCGGGCTGCCCACTCCTCCTCCATCTTCTCGATGTCAGATTTGACGGTGCGCAGGCCTGTCGCCGCGACTATCGCGGCGACGATAAGCAGCGTCGGCGACGTAATCAGCAGCGCGAGCTGAATGCTGCCGAGCCGGTCGGAAAGGTAGCCGACGTCGAAGGTGGAGTGGGAGTCTCCGAACACATGTGAGACGAACAGCAGCATCGTCACGGCGCTGGCGCGCAGTCCAGGTGAGACGACGTTCTGCGACACGGCCGTGAAGGGCCCGGAATACAGGTAAAGGCAGACGACCGCGAGCAGAAACGCGGGAATGAAGACGGGCACCGGCCCAATGTTCATCGGAGCCACCAGTGCAACTGTGATGAACACAGAGCCCAGCAAGAAGCCGGCTATCCCGACCTCGAGGTGCGCCGCGGGATTTTTAAGGGCGCGCCGGTCGGCGATCCAACCACCGGCCAGGGTGCCGATTAGGCCGCCCCCTACGAGAACGACGCCGGCTAGGAGTCCGGCCTTGCTCACGGATAGGTTGAAGCGGCGGTTGAGGACTATCGGAAGCCAGAAGGCGTTGGAGGCCAGGACGAAAAAGAGGATTGTCTGGGCGAAGATCGTGGCGCGGAGAGTGGGAATCCTCAGCAGCTGCAGGAACTGCCCGACCCCGGCGTCGAGTGTCTTCTTCACTGCCCTGCCGCTGCTTTCGGCGCTTCCGCGGAGTGGTTCCCGCAGGCCGAAGGCCAGCAGCGCAAAGAGGATGCCGGGAATGGCGGCGAAGAAGAACGCGTTGCGCCAGCCGAACTTCTCGGCGATATAGCCGCCGCCAGCAAAACCGACGGCGATCCCAAGCGTGCTGCCGGCGCCCCAGATCGACATCACCCGGCCGCGCTGCTCCTTAGGAAAGTAGTCGGACAGGAGAGAGGTGCCTGCCGGGTAGTAGCTTGCCTCGCCGATCCCGAGCACGGCGCGGCTGAGGAAGAGCTGGGCGAAGTTCCGTGCGAATCCGGTGAAGAGGGTGGCGACGCTCCAGATGGCGACTCCGACTCCGATCACGGTCTTTCGCACGCCCCGGTCCGCCCAGTAGCCGAAGGGGAGGGCAGCGACCGCGTAGACCAAGAGGAAGGCCGAGCCGAGGAGCCCTATCAGCGCATCGCTGAGATGAAACTCCTTCTGAACGAGGGGCGAGGCAGCGGCGGCGACCCACCGGTCCATGTAATTGAGGAAATTGATTCCGACCATGACGACGAGCACGTATCGGGCATAGCCGCGCGCCACGGCGCCATTATGTCGGGCCGTCCGCCGGAGCGGGTACCATAGCCATCAGCCTCCGACCGTTTCGGCGGCCTCGTGTGGGTCGGCTGGGCATTGGTGAGCCTAACGGTCTGTAAAACCGCCGCGAAAGCTGTGCTGGTTCGATTCCAGCCCGGCCCACCATAAAGGCCTCGAGCAAACACCATGCCCATCCATCGTGCCATGCCTCTCACAACGACTTTACCGCCGCCTCCTATAGACCCAACCCAATCGGATTTTCTCGTGCCTGAGGCCCGAATTCTTGACCAACAGGCATTCACATCGCGATGTTTTTTGGTGCGGTTCGCACTCCACACGCGACAACCATTTGCCTCCCAGCCGCTGCTAGGGTTGGATCGAAGTGAGCATCCTCGACTGGCTCTGGCTCTTCTTCATCATCAGCTCGCTCCAGCCGGTCATCCAGCGCTGGCTGATGGCGGTGAACAGGCGCCGCGTGCTGGCTCTCATCGCGTCAAAACGAGACGCAACAGTGATCACCTTGATCCATCGCCAGGAGACGATGTCGCTCCTTGGCATTCCGATCGCCCGATACATCGACATCGACGACTCGCAGAGCGTGCTCCAAGCCATCCGCGAGACCCCCGCGAAAAAAACGATCGAGATCATCTTGCACACGCCCGGTGGTCTGGTCCTTGCGGCGAGCCAGATCGCGAGAGCGCTGAGCGATCACGACGGCCGCATCGTCGCGGTGGTGCCGCACTACGCGATGAGTGGCGGCACCTTGATTGCGCTGGCCGCCGACGAAATCCTGATCGACCGGCATGCCGCCCTCGGTCCCGTCGATCCGCAGCTCGGCCAGTATGCCGCGCGTTCGCTGGTCGAGGTTGCCGCCATGCCTGGCCAGCATGAGGATCAGACACTCCTGCTCGCGGACACAGGCCGCAAAGCTTTGCGCCAGGTCCAGCTCACTGTCGAAGGGTTGCTCGCAAAGCACATGGATCCAACGCGAGCCAGGGAAGTGTCCGGGCTCCTGTCGACGGGCGTCTGGACGCACGACTACCCGCTCATGGCCCCCGAGCTCGAACAGCTCGGATTGCCTGTGAAGGTCGGCGTTCCACCGGAGGAGCGCGCGCTGCTCGAGCTATACCCGCAGCCCAGGGGGCGGCAGTCCGCAGTCGAATACATACCGAGCCCGCGAGTTCCCGTGGGGTCCGGTCGCGACAGTGCCGGCCAGCGCCGATGACGATTTAGCGCCACGGCTCAGGCCAGGTCACCTCGGCCGCCGAGCAGCGACATCTGGTAGATCTCGAGGCTGCCGGCGCGCCCGCGGACTGCCGACTGGCTCGTCAGCTCGCTCTGCAGCATGGCGGACACCGCCCGGTAAACCTGCCCGGTCATCAACACCTGTCCCTGTCCCGCGTGCATGACGAGCCTTGCGGCGACGTTGACCGAATCGCCAAGCACTCCAAGCTCGGAGCGTTCGGGCGAGCCAACGGCGCCGATGACGACAGGTCCCGACGCGATGCCCACCCCGACGTCGAGTCGAAAGCCCCATTCGCCGGCATGCCGGCGATTCAGGGATTCGTTCGCACCGACCAGACCGATCGCTGCCGCCATCGCGCGGTCCACGTGGTCGCTCTGTACGCCAGCGCCGCCAAAGGTTGCCATCACGCCGTCGCCTACGAACTTCTCGACTACACCGCCGCAGATCGCGATTGACCTGACGACCCGGCTCAGGTGCGCATTCAGCACCGACAGCAAGCCGGCGGGATCGTTTGCGAATCGCTCGGTCAAGCCGGTGAAGCCGCGGAGATCCGTGAACATGATCGTCGCGTTCCACACGACCGGGGCTGGGATGTCGAGACCGTCCGTGAGATCAGGGCCGGCTCCGTCGAAGATGCGCCTCAGGTCCTCGAGCCTGGCGAGGTCGTGCCCGTGATCCGGCTGATTCGGTACCGCGTCTTCCAACATGATCAACCGATCACCAGCTCCGAGACCAGGGATCTGGCAACGATGTCGGCGGCCATCTCGGCCACCCCCGGTCCTTTTCGCAGCACCGCAGTTGCGCCTGCCTTCTGAAGCGCCACTTCTTCTGCTGGGTCGAGATCTTTGACCGTCACGATCACGATGGTGGTCGTCGCGAGTCCGTGATTCGCGCAGTCGACGATTTGGGCGGTACCAGGTCCGACAGTCATGGCTTGCTCGTAAATCCCGCCCTCGCCATTGGCCTTGAGCGCGCCCATTGCGATCAGGGCCTGGTCATCCTTGAGAATCCCCCAGTCCGAGCTGTACACGATGAGATGCTGTGCATTGACCAGATGGACCTCTTGGTCGCGAACCGTGGGGTCATCCAGGCCGAAAGGATTGACCAGCTTTCCAAGTACAAGCACGTTTAGGTCAGCGATGATCACGCCCTGCGACTGTTCGTCCAGGCCAAGGATCGGGGCGGTCATGATCCAGTCGATGGTGCCGGCATTCTTTCCAAGCTGAATCGGCCCCAACGTCTCAGCGATGAGGCTGTTGGCAAACGAGGCGCCGGTCGGCATGGCCGAAAGCACGGCACCAGCGCGGCTGGACGCTACGACCTTTCCATTCGGATCGACAACTTGGATGTTGTCGAAGGCTGGATGCGTGGGCGCCGACGCGACCAGGATGGCGTCCATTCCCGGGGTGGAAACGCGGCCCACGACATCGTGAGCCAAGTTCCGAAGCTCGGACTTGCGCTCCGTCAACCAGTCGCCAATGCGGACCTCGACGTTCTCGGCTGTCGCCTCCGCGCGAGCTTTTGACTGACTGATGCTCGTCTGAGCGCTCCAGGTGGACATGAGGAACCCGAGCACGATCGAAAGTGGAATCGACACCAGCAGCAACCCGGCCACGATCCGAATGGAATAACTGTTGAACGCCTTCAGCCGTGCAGAACCACGGGGCGCGCGCGGACTCGGGAATGGGGCTTTCACCACTCTTAGCTGTGAGTTCCGGGCGTCAAGTCGTGCGGCCGCGGGCGGCCCTCGTCTCAGCTGCACGCCGCAGTAGTACGCCAGGCGGCCTGTTTTGTCGCCCTTGGTGAACACTGGCGCCCGCCCCTATAAGGGGATGGCTCCGGGCAAGAATCAGGCCGCGGGCACATCTCCACATGAATCGCTAGGAGCGTTCGCGGGAGCGCTGAAATCTGGCCCATGGTGGACGTTGACGTACCACCCCGACGCAGGTGTGACGTAACTCGTCGGGACTGTTGAAGCGATCGTCGCCGCGCCCCCGGAGTCTGCGATGACCTGCTTCAACGCAAACGCAATGCCTCCGGGCGCGGTGCAGCTCCCGGCATGGAGGTGAGAAACATGGCTCGAGTTGGGCGCCAGCCCGGTCAGCTTGATCGTGATGGTGAATGAATCTGCGCCTTTGACGATCCGTCCCGTGCCGGTGACAGCGCTGCCGTTTTGAGCCAGCATGCTGAAATCAATGGGCGGAGTGGGGGTTGCCGCTGTGGCGCCGCCACCGCATCCGACGGTGCCGAGGGCCAGTACCGCGAGCACGAAGAGCCTCACGCCCGATTAGTACCCGACAACGCTGGGCGATGTCGCCATGGCTGGGCACGGGCCCGAGCCCCTCAATCGAGATGGCGCGAAAACGCTTAGAGCTCGATGAGGCCCATGCGCGCGGCGGCGATGACCGCCTGCAGCTTGGAGTGGACCTGCAGCTTCTCGATCACGTGGCGCACGTGCCACTCCACGGTATGGGGCGCGATCCCCAGGCGCTGGGACATCGCGCTCGTGTCCAGGCCTTCGGCGAGCAGACTCAGGATGTCGAGCTCTCTCGGCGTGAACTGCGCCAGGAGCTGCTCTCGCTCTCGCTTCTTGCTGGCGACTCCCCTCTGCCGGGCGATGGCGCGGGCGAACAGCTCGACTGGTATCAGCACCTCGCCTTTTGACGCGCGGCGTACTGCTTCGATGATCTCGTCGGCGGTCGCCTCTTTGGTCAGGTAGGCCGTGGCGCCGGCGTCGATTGCGTCGAGGAGGGCCTTTTCGGAGTCATCGGCACTGTGGAACACGATCGCCGCGTCGCCGTGAGTGTCCTTGATGGTGCGTGCCGCCGCGGGACCTGCCACGTCGGGGAGCCGGAAGTCCATGAGCACGACGTCAGGCCGGTTCTGGGTGGCTGCCTTGACGGCATCAGCCCCCGAGGATGAAACGCCCGACACAGCAAGGTCTGGCTGGCCCTCCAGTACCCGCGCGATTGCCGAAGCGAGCAGCGGATGGTCTTGCACGATCAAGACTTGAACTCGACGAGTGCGGAGTTCGCTGTCGGTTTCGGGCTCCAGGCTGAGCACCCTCCCGATCCCCTACCCGCCGAGGCAGCATCGCCCCTGGCCTCTTCCTCTTGACACTTGTTAACTGCCACTGTAAAGCGAAGACTGAAGGCCTGCTTATATTAAGTCGGCGATTTTGGGCACAATTTGCTATCGCCTGATCAGGTCGAGGCGTCTGTCTCCTCGCTCTCGTCGTCGCTGACGAGGGGGTCCTCGTCGCTTGCCGAGTACCGGTCGCGCACCTCGGCGCCTCCGGTTTCCGAGTCCCCGATGCCCTCATCGGAGTCCTCTTCTACCACCTCGCCGGCGGTCCCGGACTCTGCCAGGAGCTGGTCGTACGCCCGCCCCGCCTCGGCGGGAGTGGGGTAGTCCCAGAACTCAGTCCCTGGGGGCACCTCGGCCCCTTCGGTCTCGTCGCTGCCATGCATGAAGACATAAGCGCGGCCGCTGTCCGGATCCTGGATGAGCGAAAGAAACCTTTCGCCGGTCAACTCCGTGCGCCGCTCGGCCTGGCCCTCGTTCTCGAGCTCGAACAGGCGGCTGACGATCTGCTCCTCACTCCGTTCTTGCATGGCTCCAATTCTGCTTAACCTACTCACCGTGAGTCAAACGGGCCGACCTCCGTTCTACAACGTCATCGCGGGGCACAGCCTCGACCGGCTGTCGGGAATCAGCGACGGGATCTTTGCCGTCGGCATGACCCTGCTCGTCCTGGGACTCGTCGTTCCGAGCGCAACCGGAATCTCAGGCGAGGGAGATCTCGCCAAGGCGCTCGCCCAGCTTCTGCCGAACGTCGTGACCTACACCATGAGCTTTCTCACGCTGGGGATCTTCTGGGTCGCCCAGCAGACGCAGTTCAGCCAGCTGAAGAGCAGTGACAGGAACTTCACGTGGATCCACCTCGGCTTCCTGCTCGCCGTCACGCTGATTCCGTTTTCGACCGGGCTGTTGGCCCACTTCATCACATTTCGGGTCGCACTCTTGGTGTACTGGCTGAACATCGTGGTCCTCGGCTTCGTCCTCCTGGCCGGCGCCGAGTACGCGCTCCGTGCGCAGCTCTTCGCCCGTGAGGGAGAGGAGCGGCGGGCGGGGATTCGAGTCATCCGCAGCCGGGTGCTTGTCGCTCAGGCCCTCTACGCGATCGCCACGGCGCTGTGCGTGTTCAACACGTATGTGAGCATCGCGCTGATCGTCCTGATCCAGCTGAACTATGCGGTGGCCCCAAGAATCCCGCTACTCCATCGCCTCTGACCAGTTGACCAAGCCGTGCGGGGGAGCGGCGCTAAACAAATGACCTCCCCGCGCGCCGGGGAGGTGGCGCGCAGCGCCGGAGGGGCGATGCACGCGCTCTCAACGCCGGACGAGCGCCTCTGACATCCAGGTTTCTCCTACGATCCCAGCTATGACGGCGCTTCAATGGGTCTTGGCCGGGGTCGGCCTCGTGATGATCGCGGTCGTCTTCTACGACCTGTTCCAGTCGGTGGTGCTGCCAAGGCCCGCCGTCCGCAAGATTCAGCTCGCGCGCGGCGTGGTGCGCCCCCTGTGGTACGTCTGGCGCTGGGTCAGCCAGCGCACCTCACGGGTAGACAGGAGCGAAGCCCGACTCGCGGCGTTCGCTCCGATCGCGCTCCTCATCCTTTTCGCGATCTGGGCCACCGCGCTGGTGATCGGCTACGGCCTCCTGATCGACGGCCTGGCTGAACAGATCCGGCCCGCGCCACCGGACCTGATCACCTCGCTGTACATCTCGGCGAGCACCCTGGTCCCGCTGGCCTACGGCGACTACGTGCCCGAGGGCGGCCCGGTACGAGTGGTGATCGTCGCCGAGAGCGCAACCGGCGTCGGTCTCGCGGCGCTTGCGATCACCCTGCTCTTCTCTCTCTACGAATCGTTCCGGGAGCGCGAGCAGCACGTCATCTCCCTCGACGCCATGGCGGGCGCGCCCCCATCCGGTGTTCAGATCCTCGAGACCGCGGCAGAGCTCGGGATGCGCGACAACCTCTCCGCCACCTTCGATGAATGGCGCGAGTGGTCCGCCACCGTGCTCGAAAGCCATCTCGCCTATCCCTTGCTTGTTTACTTCAGGTCGAGCCACGACAACGAGGCCTGGATCAACTCGTTCGGCGCGGTGATGGACGCCGCCGTGCTCGTCATGAGCACCGTGGAGGATGGGGCGGAAGGGCCGGCCCGGCTTATGTTCACCGTTGGCAATCACCTGGTCGAAGACTTCAACTGGGTCTTCCGGTTCAAGAACGAGGAGTACCCCATCGTCGAACGCTCCGAATATGACGTTGCGGTCGAGCGGCTGGTGAAGGCGGGCTATCGGGTACGGAGCGGCGATGTGGGCTGGAAGAAGTTCGCCAAGCTGCGTTCGAAGTACGCCATGACCCTCAACCAGATGGCCAACCTGCTCGCCCTGCCGCCCGCGCAGTGGATCGGCGACCGATCGTACCTGCCCCACCGCGAGCGGCCGTCGCGCCTCCGCCGGGGCCCGCGAACGGCTTCGCCTAGCTGATCAGTCCCAGCTCGCGCGCCTTGACGATCGCCTCGAGCTTCGAGTGCACGCCGAGCTTGCTGCCCAGGCTCCGGATGTGGGTCCGCACCGTCGTGTAGCTGATCCCCATCTTGGCAGCGACAGAACGGCTGGAAAGGCCTTCGCCCATGAGCTGCAGGACCTCTTTCTCGCGCGGGGTGAGCCTTTCGAGCTGAGCCTCAACAGCCCGGCGCTTGGCGAGCAGCGTCGCGATCGTGCGGGGAGTGATGAGCACCCGCCCGCGCGCCACGTCGCGAATGGCGTCGACCACCTCAGAGGCGGCCCTTGACTTGTGAATGAACGCGCTCGCTCCGGCCTGGACCGCCGCGAAGCGCGCGCCCTCGGTGTCCTCTCGGGTGAGGAAGATGAGCTTTGCCTGCGGCCGGAGCTCGCGGATGCCGCTCGCCGCCTCCGCGCCTGTCCCGTCGGGCAGGCGAAAGTCGAGCAGCACCACGTCCGGCCCCAGCTCAGCGACCAACTTGATGCACTCGGCCACCGTGCCGGCCTCACCGACCACCTTCATGTCGCCCTGGTGGTTGATCAGCGCGGCGAGACCCTCGGCGACCACGAGGTGGTCCTCGACCACGAGGACGCGTATCGGATCTCCGCCTGGTTGCCGACCGTTGCCATCCTCGTGCGGCAGCCCTGAGCCGGCGAGAGCCGCACCCTCTCCGGGCGCGGCGAGGTACCTGCCAGTCATACCCTTTACAACCGATTCACTGTGGCCAGTACCCGTGCGGGTAAACGAGCTCACGCAGGCGTCCGAACGATCCTCAGATGGAGTTCCACCGTCCCGCTCGGAGGCACCTTCACCTCGCTCGGCGCGACCGCTCCGTTCAGAGGCGGCGGCGCGGTCGTGATCGCGTAGCCTCCAGGATCCAGGTGCAGCGCGAACGAACCGTCCGGCGCCAGGCGAACACTCACTTCCGGACGGCCCGAGCTGGAGAACACCACCTTCGCCACCGCCGGCGGATCACAGGGTTCGTCCGTGGGGCAGATTGGCGTCGCAGAGCGATCCAGGATGCCGGTGACGTTCACCACCGGCTGCCCGCTTACGGTCGGAGACGGAGCCGACCCGGCCGCACCGCAAGCCAGCATCAAAAGGGAGGCCCAAAACGCGAGCAGACGGATCACCCATCCGATGCTACTGGGCCAAAAAGAACCGGGACCGGCGCAATGCCGGCCCCGGTGAATGCCAACAGGGATCGTCTAGCCGAAGAAGTTGAAGACGCGTCCCATGAGGTCGGCGCGCTGAGCCGCTGAGCCGTACTCCTCAAACGGGAAGGCGAGGAAGACGACCTTGTAGGTCCCGTCGTAGGAGAGCGCATCCGGTTTGGTTGCATCGTCGGTGAATATCGCCGAGGCGCCAGGGTCCGCATTGACGCCGATCTCGTCCATGAAAGTGTTGGCGAGGAGCGACGAGTCCAGCGGCACGTTCGTGATGCCGGCGGTGAGGGTGCCACCTACCCCGTTGACCTGGGTTGTCTTGATGTCGTTCATCGTCCGGTCATCCCACGTGATGTGGAGGTAGTGCGATACAAACTGCGTTGTGCCGCCCGCCTGGTCCAGCAGGTCCTGGCCAGACATGAAGAGGCGGCCGCCGTTGTCCAGGAAAGCCGCGAGCTTTGACTCGTACGGAGTGATTGGGCTCGGGTAGCTGTTGCCGGTGAACCACACAACGTTCTTGAACGCCTTCAAGTAGTTCAAAGGCAGGTTCTTGTCGGTCCCAAGGTCCCAGACGCTGAACGTCTTGCCATTGCTGGTAAGCGCGGCGGTGTAGTACGAGCGAACGTCGAGATTCTTGCTCGACGACGGAACGAAGGAGTCGTCGTCGACCACCAGCGTGTCAACGGTGACCGCGATGGTCTTGATTGATGCTGACGCACTGACAGACGGGCTGCCAACGGATGTTGCGGTCACGGTCGCCGTGCTCGTCGCGTCGTTGGCTGCGGC
>WNGJ01002721.1_pt1 | contig 18529 bp, 11 predicted proteins | sample 5400611 | NCBI WGS metagenome assembly WNGJ01 (sample SAMN13153375, study PRJNA577476) | soil metagenome | isolation source: 40 cm soil or saprolite under Garry oak tree replicate 1 | place: USA:California | collected 2016-06-15 | reverse complement strand
GCTCGACCATCTGGCGCTCTCGCCGGCCTCGGCGACGATCACCGCCGGGGGCTCGCAGACCTATTCGGCCGAGGGGCGCGACCAGTACGACAACTCGCTGGGAGACGTGACCGCGTCCGCCACGTTCTCGATCTCCCCGGACGGTTCCTGCGCTGGGGCCGCCTGTAGCGCCTCTGTCGCAGGGCCGCATACGGTGACCGGGACGAAGGCCGGCAAGACGGGGACCGCTTCGCTGCAGGTGAACGCCGCGGTCGTCGATCACATCGTGATCAGCCCGTCCAGCGCGACGATCGGTGCCGGCGGCTCCCAGGCGTACACGGCCGAAGGCTTTGACGCCTCCAACAACTCGCTCGGCGACGTCACTGCTTCCACGACCTTCTCGCTCTCCCCGGACGGGACCTGCACGGGCGCGAACTGCACGGCGACGGTGGCCGGGGCGCACACGGTGACCGGCAACGACTCCGGCAAGACCGGCACCGCCTCGCTGCTCGACCATCTGGCGCTCTCGCCGGCCTCGGCGACGATCACCGCCGGGGGCTCGCAGACCTATTCGGCCGAGGGGCGCGACCAGTACGACAACTCGCTGGGAGACGTGACCGCGTCCGCCACGTTCTCGATCTCCCCGAACGGGTCCTGTACGGGTGCAACCTGCACGGCGACGGTAGCGGGGGCACACACCGTGACCGGGGCGAAGGGCGGCAAGACGGGGACCGCTTCGCTGCAGGTGACGGCCGGCGGCGTGCTCGATCACATCGTGATCAGCCCGTCGAGTGCGTCGATCACCGCCGGCGGCTCCCAGGCGTACACCGCCGAAGGCTTCGACGCCTCCAACAACTCGCTCGGTGACGTAACCGCATTCACGACCTTCTCGATCTCCCCGGACGGGACCTGTATCGGCGCAAACTGCACGGCGACGATGGCCGGGGCGCACACGGTGACCGGCAACGACTCCGGGAAGACGGGCACCGCCTCGCTGAGCGTGGCTGCGGGAGCGCTCGACCATCTGGCGCTCTCGCCTGCCTCGGCGACGATCTCCTCCGGCGGCTCGCAGACCTACACGGCGCAGGGGCGCGACCAGTACGACAACTCGCTGGGAGACGTGACCTCGAGCACGACCTTCTCGATCTCCCCGAACGGGTCCTGTACGGGTGCGACCTGTGCCGCCTCCGTTTCGGGGACGCACACGGTCACCGGAACAAAGGCCGGCAAGACGGGAACCGCCTCCTTGCAGGTGGGCGCGGGCAGCCTCGATCACATCGTGATCAGCCCCGCGAGCGCAACGATCAGCGCCGGCGGCTCCCAGGCTTATACCGCGCAGGGGTTCGATGCCTCCAACAACTCGCTCGGGGACGTGACGCCGTTCACGACTTTCTCGATCACCCCGAACGGGTCGTGCGTCGGCGCCACCTGCACGGCGAACATCGGCGGCCCGCACACGGTTACAGGCAACGATGGCGGCAAGACCAGTAATGCCTCGCTCACGGTCAACTTCGTCAAGAACCCCGGCTTCGAGGTCGACACCTCGGGCTGGAACACCTCCGGCTCGGGCACGGGCATCACCCTCACCCGCGTTTCGGGAGGCCACTCGGGCAGCTGGGCAGCACAGGTGACCAACACGGGATCGAGCGCCACCACATGCCTGCTCAACGACTCTCCGGACTGGGTGAAGCCGACTTCGGCCGGCACCTACACCGGCAGCCTGTGGGTGCGAGCGGACACGGCCGGAAAGCCGTTCAAGCTGAGGTTTCGCGAGTATTCCCTCAGTACCGGTGCGCTGCTCGGCTCAGCGACGGCACAGGTGACGCTCACGACGGCCTGGCAGCAGGTGACGGTCGCCTACACGATCACGGCTCCCGGCTCGACGCTTGACTTCAACGGTTACCTCTCCAGCGCAGACGCACCCCCGGGCAGCTGTTTCTTCGCGGACGACGCTGCCATATTCAGCTCGTGATAGAGGATTGTCCTAGTGCGACCTGAGCGACCCCGAGGCGCGCGAACGGACCACGAGCGCAAGGCGCTCGGAAACGGCGCATGATCGAGGGCGTCTCGGTGCAGACGAGGTTGGGCCAGCCACCCAGGCCCTTCCGTGCGAGCGCAACCCGGACACTGAACGGCGAGCGCCTCGCGCTCGGAGCAACCGCGGGCGCCGTTGCGCTGTTGCCCTTGCTCAGTCCGTCGGGCCCGGCGAATCTTGCTCCTGTCGATCTCCTCATCGCCGCCGCGGTGGCAGCTTGCCTGCTCTGGGCCGGGACGGCGGGGCATCAGTGGCGATTCCCGTATGCGCTTCCAATGGCAGTGTTCATAACCGGTGGAGCGCTTGGCGCCTTAGTGGGTCCGGTGCCGGGTGCGGGAACCCTCGCAATCGTCCAGGATCTCTGGGTTCTCGTTTGGTGTTGGGCGGTCGCCAACGTTGCGAAGTCGCCAGCGCGGCTGAAGGTTCTGCTGATGACGTGGGCCTACAGCTCGATCGCCTGGGCCATGCTGCTCTTCGCAGGCATCATCACCGGCTCCACCTTGCTCACTGGGCGAACGGCGAGAGAAGGAAGCCGAACTGCGCTCACGTTCATAGACCCGAATGTGGCGGCGAACTACTACGTCGTCTCGATCATGATCATCTGGGCTATTCAACGCCCGCGCCGGCGGGTCTTTCGGTTCGCCGCGTACGCTCTCTTCGTCGCGGCGATCGTCTCGAGCGGCTCGAACAGCGGAATCGTCTCGCTGATCGTCGGCACGAGCGTTGCTGCAATCGTCGGCGTCTACCGCCGCCTCGGAGGCGTCGCGGCTATTACTACTCTCTGCTTCCTGCTGCTTGCCGGCTTCATCGCTGCGTCGACGATCAGCATCCAGGGAATCCAGGAGCGGGCGCATACGAGTCGGTACGCGTTCATCCGCGACGGGATCGGTCGCGGCGAGACCAGCGTTGCTCAACGGGATACCCTCCTCCATGAGAGCGTCCCGCTCTACGAGCACGGCGGATTGCTCGGTCAGGGTCCGGTCTCAACGAAGCCCCGGCTGCAGAAAGAGATGGCGCCCTTCGTCAAGGAGGCGCACGACGACTACGCGGCCGCTCTCATCGAGCGGGGCCTGATCGGATTGATCGGTTTGCTGCTGCTCGTCTTCACGCTCGCGACGGGAGCTGTCGCACTGGCGGGATCGCAGCTGACGAAAGGCTTCGCGGCCGTCGTTCAGAAACCGCATGCGCTGGTCGGCGCACTTGTCGGGACGATGGCCGCCATGACGGTGTACGAGCTGCTCCACGTGCGGCACGTTTGGACCTTGTTCGCGTTCGTGGGCGCGCTCTACATTTGGGGAAGAGAATGAGCCGGCTGGGCCGGCTTCGGGCCCGCGCTTACGGCATCGTCCTGGAGAACGTCGCTGCCCGGGTCGCCGCGCTCGTCTCGCTCGCGTTCGCGACATTCCTCGTCGCGCGGACCGGAGGGCCCGCGGCCGTTGGTGTGTATGCGCTCCTCCGCGTGTTGCCCGGCTTGGTCGGCGTGATGATCTCGTGTGGGCTTCCGGGGGCCGTCGCCTACTTCCTCGCCGGCCCGTACAGCCGGAACCGGCGCCTGCCTCTGACGCTCGTCGCGATGGCAGTGGTCGGAGGAGCGGTCGGCACCGCGCTCTGGACTGCCGCCTCGCCGCTGCTCGCTCGTGCGCTCTTCCCCAATCTCTCGGTCCCGCTCGTCATCATCGCCGGCGTTACGGTCTTCACTCAGCTGATCGTCGCGACCGCGAAGTCGTGCTCGCAGGGCAGCGACGACCTGCGCGGGGCCAACCTGGTCATCGTGAACGAGGAGTTCATGTTCCTGCCTGCTTACGGTTTGTTGTGGGCAGTGGGCGTGCAGGGCTATACCGCCATGGTGGCCGCGCTGTTGGCCGCGGACGTCGCGACCTTCGTGTGGGCGGGGGTGCGCCTCTCGAGAAAGAAGTTCTTTGCCGGCGCCGGCCGTCCGTCAATGCCGATCGCTCGCGAGGTCGCTTCCTATGGGCTGCGTGCACAAGTCGGTGGAGTGATCACGCTCATGAATCTTCGGCTCGATTTCCTGCTTCTCAACCTTATGACGGGGCCGGCGGTGCTCGGCGTTTACGCAATCGCGTCGAAGTTCGCTGAGCTTCTCAAGATCCCGGCGATGGCAATCACCTACGTCCTGTATCCAAAATTCGCAAGGGAGGGAAGGGCGAGCGCGTTCGAGAAGAGCCGACGGCTCCTACCGCCGGCAGGCTTACTCACAGCTGCGGCGATCATCCCGCTCTGGCTTTCTGTGGGGTTCTTGATCCCCTGGGTCTACGGCCCCGCATTCCAGCCGGCAATCGTCCCCGCCCGGATCATCCTTCTCGGCTTGATTCTCGAAGGAGTGGCAGGAGTGATCACGGCTTTCCTCTACGGGATCGGACACCCCGGCTTGAACTCATTGGCGATGGGCGCCGGGCTCGCAATCACGGTTGTGCTTGATCTGCTCCTGATTCCGCGATTCGGGGCGACCGGAGCTGCGGTGGCATCTGCTGCGGCCTATGTTACGAGCACGCTCGCGCTCATTTGGTTCTACTGGTCGATCGGCCGTGGTAAAGCGGCAGCTCGTTGGAAGAAGTCGAGACTGTCGAGCGCTGACGCCGGCTGAACGCCAGCAAGCCGTCCCTCGGCTGCCGTCGCGTCAGGAAAGCTCGGCCGTGCGCAGAACGGCGTCTGAAATGACGCCCGCCAATGCCAGGCTCGAAGTCGCCGCCGGCGAGGGCGCATTGCGCACGTGAAGCGCGTTGGCCGTTCGATCGAGCCAGAAATCGTCGAGCAGCTCGCCGTCACTCGAGACCGCCTGGGCGCGTACGCCGGATTGGCGCCGAACCAAGTCGTCCGCGTCGAGTGCGGGGACAAGCCGACCAAGCGCTGCCGCGAACGAACGTTTGCTGAACTCGGCGCGCAATTCGGCGACGCCGGAACGCCAGTGGCGCCGGGCGAGCGCGTGAAAGCCACGGTAACTGAGGACGTCACCGAAATCGCGAACGCTGAGGTCTCTACGCCGGTACCCGTGACGTGCAAAAGCGAGTACCGCGTTTGGCCCCGCCCAGACCTCTCCGGAGATCTGTCTCGTTACGTGGATGCCGAGAAACGGCAATGCTGGATCGGGAACGGGGTAGATGAGCTTGTGAAGGCTTGGCGAGCGCTCTCTGTCGAGCACGTAGTAGGTTCCGCGGAAGGGAACAATCTTCGGCGCGCGCGGGGCTCCGGCCATTGACGCGAGGCGGTCGGAATGGAGGCCGCCGCACGTGACCAGGTATCGGGCCCGAAACGTATCGGCGGAAGTTCCGACAGAAACGGCTGAGCCATTCGAGCCGATCTCCGTGACCCTTGCGCTTGTGCGGATAGTGCCGTCGAGCGACTCGATGTCGGCCGCAAGCGCCGCAGCGACGGCTCTGAAGTCTACGATCCCGGCACTCGGCACGTGCAACGCCCGCAGGCCGCTCACGTTCGGTTCGATTTCGGCGAGGCGTTCCGGGCCGATTTCTTCGAGGTTCGGAACACCGTTGGCCGTCCCTCGCCGCCGGAGGTCTCTCAGGCGCGAAAGCTCATCCTCGCGCGTGGCAACAATGAGCTTCCCGCACCGCTCGAGTCGGATGCCGCGCTCACTGCAGTAGAGGGACAAGCGTCGGTTGCCTTCGACGCAGAGCTTGGCCTTTAGCGATCCCGGTTTGTAGTAGACGCCGGAGTGAACGACGCCGCTGTTGTGCCCGGTTTGATGCTGAGCCAAGGACGACTCGGCCTCCAAGAGCAGAAGGTTCGTACGCGGCCTCCTGAGCAGGAGCTCGCGTGCGACTGCGAGCCCCACTATTCCGCCTCCGACTACCAGGACATCGACCGATCGACTCTTGGGCGTTCGCGTCGGTCGATTCGAGCCGGCGGAGTGGGGAGACCCCTTCAGTGTCGTCGTTTCCCCCACTAATGAGGCGGAGCATTGAGGGTCGCGGCCTCTCGGCGCGCTCCATCTTGACGCGAGCGTTCTCTGCCGTCAGAAGTGTGTATCCGTCCGCGCAACAGCCTTGAAATTATAAAGTAAAAACGCGAAGATATTGAAAGATGAACGAGCCGGTCTTAGTTACTGGTGGTGCAGGTTACGTCGGGGCGGTCGTCGTCGGCGAACTTCTCGAGCGCGGATATAGGGTTCGGGTAATCGATTCGCTCGTCCATGGCAGCGTGCCGTCACTGTTGCTTGCATGGGGGCGCGATCATTTCGAGTTCATCCGCGGAGATGTACGTGAGGATGCTCTGCGCCGGCGGGCAGTGAAGGGAGTGCGTGCAGTCGTGCATTTGGCTGCTGTCGTCGGAGACCCGGCTTGTGCTCGCCAGCCCGATCTGGCCCGCGACGTCAATCTTGGTGCGACGACCGCGCTGGTGGCGGATGCGCATGCGGCCGGCGTTGAGCGTTTCCTGCTTGCCTCGACGTGCAGCAACTACGGAAGGATGAACGGCTCCGAGTTCGTCGACGAAGAAGGAGAGCTTGCGCCGGTTTCGTTGTACGCCGAGACGAAAGTGGCGGCGGAACGCGAGCTTCTCAAAAGCGCTAATGGCGCGATGGCGCCATCCTGCCTCCGCTTCGCCACCGTTTTCGGGACGTCTCCTCGGATGCGTTTCGATCTCACAGTGAACGAATTCACGCGTAATGTCTCCGTCCAGGGGCATCTTCTCGTTTACGGCGAGCAGTTCTGGCGTCCGTACATCCACGTTCGCGACGTGGCCCGTGCCGTTGCGCTCGCCCTTGGCGCCGAATCTGAGACGATCAGGGGACAGGTCTTCAACGTCGGCGATACGCGCGAGAATTATCGGAAGCTGGACATCGTTGGGCTGCTCGAACAGCGTTTTCCGGGCGCTAAATTCGAGTTCGTCCACAAAGAAGAGGATCCTCGCGACTACCGCGTCTCGTTCGAGAAGTTTGAGCGGCATCTCGGATTCAGAGCACAAAGATCCGTCGCGGAGGGCATCGACGAGGTCGTCACGCTCCTGCAGAGCGGTCTGATCGAAGATCCTTACGCAGCGGTCTACGCGAACTAGATTCTCTCCGGCAGGAACTGCCGGATGCGTCCACCTCCCGTAGCCGCGGTTTCTATTCTCACCAAAGCCGCCGACCGGCACCGGCGAAACGCGCGACGGCCGCCCGATCAGGCCACGAGTAGTACGACCCTTCGGATAGATCGAGCTTGTCCTTCCAGTCGCTCTAGCACCGCCGTCAGCAGATCGGCCGCGAACCGCTTCGACCGTCGCAGGAACATGTCGAGACTCTCGCCCGCCAAGATTTCGAATCGTGTCTGCCCGCAGACATCGCCGGCGTCGAGTCGTTCCTCTATGAAATGGACGCTCACTCCGGCCTCCTTCTCGCCGTTTGCGAGCATCCAGAAGCTTGGCATCATCCCCCGGTAATTCCGTAGCAGAGCGCCATGAACATTAAGGCAGGCCTTTTTCGGTATGTCGATGAGATCAAGTTTAAAGATCTGCGGACAGCTGACTGAAACGATGACATCAGGCTGCATTGACACAAGTGAGGCAAGGAAGTCTTTCGCGTTCACGTCAGAGGTGTTTTCACATCTAACTCCGGCGTGATCACATGAATCGTTGATCGATTGCTTATGTCTTTTTGCGTTGACGACGTGTTGAGCCAGTCGAAGCGTTGCCGGCAATCCGAAGGTGCGGCAGTAACGCCAGGCGGCTCCAAGGTGACCTTGGTTGCGGTACAAGGGTGGCGATCCTCATGCGAACCCCCAACTCTCCAACACGACGTCGGACCGATCGAAGGGGAGTGTTTCGAGCAGCCTGCGAATGCGATCTACGAAGCTAGCGCGACCCAATCCTTGTGAAAACCGCAGCGTGCGTGACACGGACTCCTTGTAATCGCCCAATTCGTAATCGTTGAACTCGTACGGATGGCAGTAGATGATGGCTGGCCGCTGGAGGCCACGCGCCGCAGAGCGTGCTCGAGGAGCGCCCGAGGGAAAACACGGAAGTAGCCTCCGCCGGCGACCGGAATGCGGCAACGGCCCACCGACCAAACCGCGACCGGCACTTCGAGAATGGTTCTTTCGTTCGGGAGTTCGAGCACGTGCGGAACCAGGCTCCAGCCCGGAATCCCGTAGTGCCTGGAGCGCATTGGAAAGATCGACGAGTCGACCTTGAACCCAACGTGGCAAGCACCTCGAGCGCCCAAAGGTTTTGTCGAACGATGGAGAAGTCCTGAGCCCGAAAGGCCGTGACGGGGCAGCCCGCAGCGTCCTCGACCGTTTCGCGCGCGCGCGCTCGAGCTCAGTCCGCAACTCCTTCCGGTTCATGCGGAAGAGCGGGCGGTGGCTATATCCGTGTGGCTGAACCTCGTGGCCCTGGCGGACCAGGTCCTCGATCAGCTTTGGAAACGTCTCGGCGACGCGGCCTTGGACGAAGAACGTCGCCTTTACTCGGAACTCGTCGAGCACCGCCAGTACACGATCGACGTTTCGGACGACGCGGGTGGTGATCGGTGCGTCGTAGTCGACGCACGACTGGTACCAATCCTCGACGTCGATCGTGAAAGCGCTCAGCGGCCGCCGCCGGCGGTCGCCCGCGGCCGCACCCTCGGTCAAACTGACTGGGAGTCTCGAGACTTGGGCCGAGCCGGAGCCTTCTCGGAATCCGAGGTCGGCTTCAGCCCGACAACCGACCTCGCTCGGGCCACGGAGTCGCGCGCTCGGGATCTAACCTCGGCCCCATCGAGACGCCGAGTGATCGGCTGAAGGAGCGGCTGCGGATGACGTGGGCTGTAGACGATCAGCCCCAGAACAGGCAAGGATACAAGTCCCAAGAGCTCGTTAAGCGCCATTAGTTCAGTCTTCATGAGCGCAGGCGGTGACACCACCACGAGGCTCGCTGGCTCCGCACCGTTCGGCGAAGCGGTGGCGACATCGAACGCGCGGACCCGCAGAGCCGTCCTCTCCTCGCCGGAGTTGCCGCCGGTGAGTCGAGGTTCGCGATCCAACCACTGCGCGAGTGCCTGCACCTTTACGTCGGGCCGTGCGGGGACCAGGCCGACGCTTTGCACCGAACGGGCGGCCAGCCGAAGCCGGTTCGCGACAGTCAAGGCCTCCGTGGAGATCGTTTCCTGGCCGGGCTCGCTGGACAGCGTCCCGAGAAATGGAACTCCGAGCTCTCTTGCAAGTGACTCGCCCCCGACGAGAGTTGGACGGAACGTCTCGATCAACCCGGCTATGCCGACGCCGAGAATCAACCCGAGGATGGCACCGAGCACCGAGCTCTGCAGCCATCCCGAAGAACCCGCGTGAACGGGCAGGGTCGCCTCGCTGACGATTGACGGCTTGGGCCGCAGCGCGGCGCCGGAGATGACGGTAACACGCTCCGACTCAAGAATCCCCCGCTGCTGAACGAGAAAGTCGCGTGACCGGGACGCATCGTCGCGCCTGGCCCGAAGAGCGTTCGCCTCGTCCGCCGTCGCGGCCGTCGCCGCTTGCACGTTGAGGGAGTCGACCGTCGCATCGAGCGTCGAGATCTTGCGATTGCTCTCGTCGATCCGGCGATCGAGCTCTCCGACCACCTGGTCGACCTCGCCGTTGCTGATGCTCAACCGGGTGCGGATCACCTGTTGCGCCAATCCATTCGCGACGGCCGCAGCAACGTGGCGGTTTCGATCGCTCACCTTGAGTTCGAGGACGCCCGACGTCCCCAGGGCGGAGACCGACACGTGGTTCTTCGCGACGTCCACCGCGTCCCGATCCTCTACGTGGGCGTTTTTCAGTGCGTTTTGGACAAGCGACGGGCTCGTCGCGAGGGCCTTCGCAGTGTCCGCGATCGACTGCGACTCGGTCCGAGCCTTCGGATCCGCTGTGTCAAGCACCAACCGCGTGGACGCTGTGTAATCTGAATTGCCACCTTGTATGAGTACCGCGAGTCCGATTCCCGCGACCACAACGAGGACGATCAGGCGCCAGTGCTGGCCGAGGACACGACGAGCAGCTTCGGTCAGCTCCATTCTTCGACGCCTCCCAGTCGGTCGATCGAAAGGCTGGCGCAGAGGTGACCCCTCAAGATGGACCCTCTTCTCATCGTCTTTGGCGTCGCTCTAGTGACCCTATCCCCCAACCTTATCGCTGGCTGCGCCAATATGACTCACGGCGGCGCGGCAACCCGCTTGACATAGCTTATGGCCGTGGCAATTGGAGTCAATGGGCCGAACGGACTATTGAACAGCAGCATGGCCGAATGCGAGAAGGACAACCGCCAGGGTGTGCGAAGACGCACCGGCCGCGCAACCTGAAATGACCGAAACGCCAGGCTTCCCACCGCGGGCGAACGCCGATGCCGGCCCCGTCGACACAGAGGGTGGGTTGACCGGCCTCCTCGCGCGTCTCGAGTACGAACCGCCGAATGAACAACCCTCCGGGGCGCGTGGCGGCCCCGAGGCCGTAGCTGGATCAATGGACCTGGAACCGTTAACGCCCGAGCTCGTACTCGTGGATCCCGAGCTCGCCGGTCGCGTCCGCAAAGAACTCTCCGACAACGAGGACAACCTGGCGAACCTGAGCCCGGGGCCACGACGTCCGGCAAGCGCCTCGCCGGCTCCTCCCACCGTACGTCCGACGCGGCCGCCTTGGCCTCCGGCCGACGGTCCCGAGGTTGCGGTGCCCGTTGTTTCGACTACCGATGTCGGTCGGCAGGCGGTCTCGACGCCTCCGGCCAGTGACGTCTTGCCCGACCTGCCACGACGACGACGCCGGACCCTTCGTGTAATTGGGGTGCTCGTGATCCTCGGGTCCGCTGCCGCCCTCGTCGCGATTCATCCCTGGTCCGACAGGTCACCGCCGAGGCGGAGCGCTCAAGTTCGGACCGGTGCGACGCAGACGCGGACGCAGAGTGAGCCTCGGCGACAAGAGGGAGGGGTCGTGGCCACACGGACGTTCGCTTGGGTCCGGGTTCCGAACGCGACCTATTACTTCGTGCAGCTTCACCGCGGGCGCCGACAGATCTTCGAGGCGCGACCCTCCCGACCCCGATTCGTGTTCCCTTCTCGGTGGACATTCGAAGGGCGACGCTATCGGCTGACGGCGGGCCGCTATCGCTGGTCTGTTCGCCCCGGCTTCGGGCGACCGTCAACCGGTCGCCACGGGCGTGAGATCGTCCGCGCGACGCTGATCGTTCAGCGCCGGTCGGATTGATAGAGAACGCGCTGATCAAAGGCGAGCGCGACCGCGTGGGGCAGATTCCGCGCGCCAAGCTTCGCCTGAATCGAGCGGCGGTGTGCGATCACGGTGTGCGGCGACTTCACGAGCCTCGCCGCCGTCTCCTTCGCGGACAGACCCGCTGCTGCGGCTTCGAGCACTTCGAGCTCCGGCGTCGACAGTGGCTTCCCCTCCAGCCTTCTGCGGAGGAGCATCAGACCGCCGTCCGCTCCTCGAGCTGGGAACGGGCCTGCAGAAGAACCTGCGAGGCGCGCGCTTCGCTGCAGCCATATAGGCGAGCGATCTCGACAACGGTGTGGCCGGTCGTCGAGAGCCGGAGCATCTCTCGCGCCCGCGTCGGAAGAGAATGCATCGCCTCGAGCACCTCAGCGAGCTCAGCGTACGCGTTCGGCTCGAGCGCAAACGGGTCGGGCGTCACATCGGCCAGCGTGAGCTCATGCTCCTCGCTCGTCCTCGCCTGTAACGAGACCACCTCCGGATCCCCGTCCTGCCAAGCCGTTGCCTTGCTGAGCCGGCTGAGCTCGTCAAGGATCGCGCCCTCGATTCGGCTATAGGCGAAGGTCGAGAACCGGACGCCGAACCGTGTGTCATATCGGTTCACGGCCTCGATCAACCCGATCGTGCCGGCAGAAACGAGCTCGTCGGCCTCGACGTGCGGAACGCGTCGCCGTAGGCGATACGCGATGCTCCGAACCAACGGGAGATGGAGAACAACCCAACTCGCGCGGGTCCGTCGCCTTCGGGGCCTCGGATGAGGGGCGTTCAATCGATTTTCGGATCCTGGACGATGCTAGGCCGCGACACGCTCAGCGACCGACAGCACTAGATACCAATCGTGGCGGACGGAGTCGGATCGGGACCAGGGGGCAAACCTACCACGGCCCGCCGTCGGCGCTTCAAGTGGAGTGCAGATAGCAAGAAGTGGGGATTCAGCATCCATCCTCCATTCCGATCATGAGGGTGGTCGAACCCGGGTACGGTCCGAGGCAACGTTTCCGAGCATCGGCCATTGCTGCGGCACAGCGATGGAAGGAGACCGGTGCGGAACTGGCCCCCAAGCAGCAGATTTCTCGTCAGAGTCGCGGTCGCAACGCTCGCCGGCACGCTCATGGTTGTCCCAATAAGCTCGGCGCGAGACTTCGCGAACAAATCATCGAGTGCGTCGAACGGGCAAGCCGTCGCCGTCGCCGACGCCTACGTCACGTCGTCAAAGCCCAACACGAATTACGGGCGCGCTCCCAGACTCAAGGCGGACCAGTCGCCGGTCATGCGAGGCTACCTTCGCTTCGACGTCGCGAATGTGAGCGGCACGGTCTCGCGCGCCACGCTCTTCCTCTACGCACCCTCGAAGTCGATGGTGGGCTACGACGTACGGGGAGTCTCGGACAACTCGTGGTCTGAATCGACGCTCACGTATGCAAACGCGCCTCCCGTCGCAAGCAGTGCCGCCGGGTCGTCTGGAGCGATAACGTCAGGCACCTGGACAAGCGTCGATGTGACGTCCCTTGTGCATGGCAACGGCCTTGTCAGCTTTGCGGTAACGAGCTCCGCATCGACAGCCGTCAGCGTGGACAGCCGTGAATCTGGGCTGGGCGCAACCCTCGCGGTCGAGACGTCTGGAAGCGGCGACATCAGTCCCCCCACGGCTCCGCCGAATCTCAGCCCCACCGGCACGAGCACGACGAGCGTTTCGCTCTCTTGGGCGTCGTCCCTGGATGACGTCGGCGTGACCGGATACGACCTGCTCCTGAACGCGAGCAAGGTGGATTCGACCGCCGGCACGAGCTATACGTTCGCCGGCCTGACCTGCGGCACGACCTACACGCTCGGCGTCGACGCCTACGACGCCGCCGGCAACCGCTCGTCGCCGACCTCGGTCGTCGCGGCGACGAGCCCCTGTCCCGATACAAGCGCGCCGACATCTCCGAGCGGCCTCGGGATCACGAGCGCGACGACGTCGAGCGTCTCGCTTTCTTGGGCGTCTTCGCTCGACAACGTCGGCGTAGCCGGATACGACCTGCTCCTGAACGGGAGCAAGGCAGGTTCGACCGCCGGAACGAGCTATTCGTTCGCCGGCCTGACCTGCGGCACGACCTACACGCTCGGCGTCGACGCCTACGACGCCGCCGGCAACCGGTCGTCGCCGACCTCGGTCGTCGCCGCGACGAGCCCCTGTCCCGATACGACGGCGCCCACATCTCCGGGTGGCCTCATTGTCACTGCGGCCACATCCAGCGGCATCTCCATCACGTGGGTCTTCTCGACCGACAACGTCGGGGTCGCCGGCTACGACGTCTACCTGAACGGCACGAAGGTCGGCTCAACGGCCTCGCTGATGTACACCGTCAACGGCGTTGCTTGTGGCGTCACGTATACGGTCGGCGTGGCTGCTTTCGACGCGGCGGGCAACCACTCGACCAGCGCGACTGTGACCGTGTCGACCAGCGCCTGCCCTACCGGTCAGGCGCCTCCGTACCGCTTCCTCTACAACTCTGATTCCGATGCGGCGACAGTGGCTTCGTACGGGTGGAACCTGATCGACGTGGGCTCGAAGTGGGCCGCCGATCAGTTGCCGGCGGGTGCGAAGGGCCTCGTGTGGGTCGGCGACTACGACAACACGACTTGCGCCTGGCAGGTCTCCGACAGTTCGCTGACGAGCACGGTCAACTCGATGATCGGCGACGCGAAGGTTGTCGGTTACTTCTTCTCCGACGAGCCCGACCCATACGCGTGCCCGAACGCGCCGTCTCAGCACAAGGCGCGTTCCGACCTGATCCACAAGCTCGACGCGACGAAGCTGACAGTGATGGTGATGGACGCGAACTCGGGGCAGCAGAGCCTGAGCCAGATCCCGCTTTGGGTCGGCGCGGCCAACTATGTCGGCCTCGACCCGTATCCCTGCTACCAAGGGAAGCCTTGCAATTACTCCTGGATCGACTCGATCATCAACGCTGCCGACCAGGCGGGACTGTCCTACTGGGGCGTCGCGCAGGCATTCTCCGACTCCACCTGGCGTTGGCCCACACCGGACGAGGAGAGCCACATGCTCTCGCAGTGGGCAGCCTCGCACGAGTCGGGGCTCATGACCTTTGCCTGGACATGGGCGGGCAGCACCCTGAGCAGCCAGCCCGGTTTGCTCAGCGTCTTGCAAAGCTTCAACACCGGCTCGAGCCCGGCGGGCGACACAACTGCGCCGACCACGCCCACGGGTCTGAGCAAGACGGGGTCGTCGCAGACGAGCCTTTCGGTCGGGTGGACCGCCTCGACCGACAACGTCGGCGTCACCGGCTACAGCGTCTACCGGGACGGAACGCTCGTCGGCAGCACCGGGACGGCGGCTTACACGATCGGCGGCCTGTCGTGTGGCACGAGTTACACCATCGCGCTCGATGCGTACGACGCGGCGGGCAACCGCTCGACGAAGACGTCCCTCGTGGCCGCGACCGATGCCTGTCCCACCGCCACCGATCCCATCGTGACGGCTGCCGGGGACATCTGTGGTTCACCAACCGACTGCGCGCCAACCACAGCGCTGCTTGCCTCGATCGCGCCGGACCGCGTACTGACGTTGGGCGACAACGCGTATCCGGACGGCTCCTCGTCCGACTATTCGAGCTATTACGACCCGAACTGGGGGAAGTACAAGCTGAAGACGAGCCCTGCGCCCGGCAACCACGACTATCACATGGCCGGCGCCAGCGGCTACTTCGGGTACTTCGGGTCGCAAGCACCTGCCGTCTACTACTCCTACGACATCGGGTCGTGGCACCTGATCTCGCTCAATGGCGAGCTCAGCCACTCGGCTGGCTCCGCTCAGGAACAGTGGCTGAAGGCCGACCTCACTGCGCACCCGGCCAAGTGCGTACTCGCCTACTGGCACGAGCCCCGATTCTCGTCAGGCGCCGAGCACGGAAGTGATACAAGCTTCGATCCGTTCTGGCGCGATCTCTACGCCGCGGGTGCCGAGATCGTCTTGAACGGACACGACCACGACTACGAGCGTTTCGCTCCACAGACGCCTGACGCCGCGGCCAGTGCCAACGGGATCCGGGAATTTGTGGTCGGCACCGGCGGCGCGAGCCACTACACCTTCGCGACCCCCATTGCGAACAGCGAGGTTCGCGACAACACGAGCTTCGGCGTCCTGAAGCTGACCCTTCACCCGACGAGTTACGACTGGAAGTTCGTCCCGGTCGCCGGCGCGAGCTTCACCGATTCGGGCTCCGGCACATGCCATTGAGATCGCAAAGCGGCTCGGCTGCGGCCGCGACGGAGTGACACCCCGGGCTGGTCGAAACTTGAAGGCCCGGCCGTTGGCCGAGCGCTGTGACTCAGCGCAGCTTGATCTTCTTCGTCGCGGTTGAGGTGAGCCCGGCGGTGTCTCTGACCGTGACCGTCACCGTGAACGTCCCACCGGAGGTGTAGGTGTGGGTCGCCCGTGAGCTCGACTGAGGGCCGACCAAAGCTGAGCCGTCGCCGAACTTGAACGTGTAGCTCGCGATCGGCGTCGCGTCGGTGTCAGACGAGGCCGACGCATCCGCGGTCACCGCGATTGGCGCGCTTCCGCTCGACGGGGAAAGGCTCAAGCTTGCGACGGGACGGGCATCGGTCACTGTCACTGTCGCACTCACGGTCGAGGAGAGGCCGGCCGTGTCCGTCACGGTCAGCCGGACCATGTAGGTTCCGGGGACCGTGTAGACGTGGGTCGCAGTCGAGGCCGCCTGGGGGCCGACGACCGTCGAGCCGTCACCGAAGTCGAAGCTATAGCTTGCAATCGGTGTCGCGTCCGTGTCCGTCGACGCCGAGGCGTCAGCAGTGACTGCGAGATTGATAGTTCCGGCGGAAGGCGAGACCGTGAGAGCGGCCGTCGGCGCGGAGTCCGGGGGCGGGATCTCCGCCGGCGCGACCTGGACGGTCGCCGTCGCCGTGGAGAAGAGGCCGGCCGTGTCCGTTACGGTCGCCGTGACCGTGTACGCGCCGGCAGTCGAGTACGTGTGCATCGCGCTTCCCGAGGTCTGGGGCCCGACGGGTGAAGTGCCGTCACCGAAGTCGAAGCGGTAGCTCGCTATCGGCGTCGCGTCCGTGTCCGTTGACGCGGAGGCGTCGGCAGTAACGGTGAGCGGTGCGCTTCCGGACGCCGGCGCCACCGCCAGCGAGACGGCAGGAGCAGTGTCGTCGCCCGCGACCTGCACCGACGCTGTCGTGGTGGACGAGAGTCCGGCGGTGTCAGTTACGGTGACCGCAACGGTGTAGGTTCCGGAAGCGGCATACGTGTGAGTGGCGGTCGCTTCCGACTGCGGCCCGACCATTCCCGAGCCGTCGCCGAAGTCAAAGCTGTAAGTTGCGATCGGCGTCCCGTCCGTGTCGGTCGAGGGCGAAGCGTCTGCACCGACGGAAAGGGGTGCAGTTCCCGAAACAGACAAAGCCGCCACCGGCGGAGCGTCGACAGCGGGCGCGAACTCGTATGCGCCGCGGTCGTAGTACCCACTCGGGCCGAGCCCGGTGTTCGGCATTGCAGGGTCGTCGACGCGGCCGTTCCCGTCGATATCGACGCTCGGCTGTCCGCTCGCGCCAGAATCGGCCGAGTCGATCGCGAGTGAGCCCGCGGTGAGGTGGAAGTCGCCCGTCGTCGGGCTCTTCCAATTGGGATCGGCCTGGATCCCGTGCGCCTCCTGCCCGCTCGCGGCCTGGAACGCCGCAAGTGAGCTGTAGCTGATCGAGTTCCAGATCAGCACTGTGTCGGGCACCGTCAGGTAGACCAGGTCGCTGTCGACCGTCGTTCCCGAGGTCGAACCGGACTCCACGCGGATGTCGCTGTGCGTCCGCGGGCTTTTGATTCCGTTGTCGACGCTGATGTTGTTCCGGATCGTCGAGCCGGTCGAGCCCCCCTCGATGTTGATTCCGGCCGTGACGTTCTTGTAGATCGTGTTCGCGATCACCCGCTCGCCGGTCGTCTGGTAGTTGTCGATGCCGTGGTCACCGTTGTTGAATGCGACGTTGTTGTAGAGGAACGTGTTGTTCGAGCCCGTGTAGCACTCGATGCCTGAGTCCTCGTTGTCGTGCGTGACGTTGCCGTCGACTGTGTTCGACGGCGAGGTGTAGAGGCGGATCCCTGCGGCGGCCCGCTCGTAGCCGCGGGCATTGTTGAAGGTGGCGTTGCCCCTGATCTCGTCGCGCGTCGAGCCGTTTGTGAGGACGATCCCGTAGTCACTGTTGTGGTCGGAGGTATTGCCGGAGACGAGCGAGTCGGTGACGTTGCTGAGATAGATCCCGGCTTTGGTCAGGCCGCTCGTCGGTTGTCCTGCATGGCTCACGTGGTTGTTGGAGATCGTGATGTGAGACGAGTTCGAGACCGAGAATCCTCGACCGGACGTCCCCGTGACAGTGAAGCCGTTGACCGTGATCCAGCTCTTAGTGGAGATCGTGAACCCGTCGACCCCGGCTCCGGTGACGGTCACGGTTGCTCCGGGCGCCGTCGTGAAAACGATCGGCGCACCCACAGACCCCGAGTTCGCAGGAGCCACGTGTTCGGGATAGGTTCCGGCCGCGACCTGAACCGTCTGACCCGCGATCGCCGTCGAAGCGGCTGCCCCGACCGTGCAGAAAGGCTGCGTCGCGGTTCCCGAGCCGCTGTTGGAGCATGAGGCGTTCGACCCGTCGACGTAGAGCGTCGGCCCATTCGTGGCCCTCAATGCGCCGGGAAGGAGCGCCGCCGCGAGGGCAACAACCAAAACCGACAGCATCTCCCTGATTCCTAACGGCACGCCAAGCCTTCCATCAGACCCCCCCTCTCCCACGAACGAGGGCACTTCAGCGAGTAAAGCACAAAGCTCGCCCAAGTCATACTCCCGCGAGCCGGCGCTCCTGAAGCCGTCGTCTCGCAGAGACCTGCGGACGCGCGGTTACGCAGCAGAGAGCGTCGGCGCAGCACTGAGGATCCGGCGGAGGCCGTCCTCGAGAGCAACCTCGGGCTCCCAGCCGAGCACCTGCTTCGCGCGGGTGATGTCGGGCTGGCGCACCTGCGGGTCGTCGACGGGAAGCGCCTCGAACACGATCTCGCTCTTCGAACCTGTCAGGCGTGTCACAGTCTCTGCGAGCTCGAGGACCGTGAACTCATTCGGGTTTCCGAGATTGACCGGCAGGTGCTCTCCGCTCATCGCGAGTGCGTAGAGACCCTGGATCAGGTCGTCGACGTAACAGAAGCTCCTCGTCTGCGACCCGTCGCCGAACACGGTCAACGGCTTGTTCTCCAAGGCCTGGCGAACGAATGTCGGAATCGCCCGGCCGTCGTGCGGCCTCATGCGCGGGCCGTAGGTGTTGAAGA
>WNGJ01003597.1_pt1 | contig 18542 bp, 13 predicted proteins | sample 5400611 | NCBI WGS metagenome assembly WNGJ01 (sample SAMN13153375, study PRJNA577476) | soil metagenome | isolation source: 40 cm soil or saprolite under Garry oak tree replicate 1 | place: USA:California | collected 2016-06-15 | reverse complement strand
GGCCATGCCCGCCGAGGCCGCTGCCAACGGCGACTACCTGCTCCCGACGGTGTTCCACTCGGTGCAGTCGGACGAGTCGCGGCACATCAGCAACGGCTACGCCACCCTGCTGATGGCCTTGTCAGACGAGGAAAATCACCAGCTCCTGCAGCGCGACCTGCGCTACGCCTGGTGGAACAACCACCGCGTGGTGGACGCGGCCATCGGCACGTTCATCGAGTACGGCACCAAGGACCGCCGCAAGGACCGGGAGAGTTACGCGGAGATGTGGCGGCGGTGGATCTACGACGACTACTACCGCAGCTACCTCGTGCCGCTGGAGAAGTACGGCCTGGTGATCCCGCATGACCTCATCGAGGAGGCGTGGAACCAGATCTGGAACAAGGGCTACGTCCACGAGGTGGCCCAGTTCTTCGCCACCGGCTGGCTCGCGAACTACTGGCGCATCGACCCGATGACCGACAAGGACTTCGAGTGGTTCGAGTACAAGTACCCGGGCTGGTACGACAAGTACGGTAAGTGGTGGGAGAACTACAACCGGCTGTCAACTCCGAACGGGCATCACCCGATCGTGTTCGAGGACGTCGACTACCAGTACCCGCACCGCTGCTGGACCTGCATGGTGCCGTGCCTCGTCCGTGAGGACATGGTCATGGACGAGGTCAACGGGCAGGTACGCACCTACTGCCACGAGGAATGCCGCTGGACCGACGTGACGGCGTTCCGGCCGACCTACCAGGGCCGGGCGACCCCGAACATGGGCCAGCTGATCGGTAAGCGCGAGTGGGAGACGCTCTACCACGGCTGGAACTGGGCCGACGTGGTGTCCGACATGGGCTATGTGCGTGACGACGGCAAGACGATGGTCGCGCAGCCGCATCTGAACCTGGGGGATCAGAAGAAGATGTGGACGCTGGACCACCTCCGGCGCTGCCCGCCGCTGCAGAGCCCGAACGTGCTGCTCAACGAGATGTCACCGCAGGAGCGGGAAGCGTTCCACGCGAACTACATCCGCGGCGGCCCCGCAGGCAGGCCCGCTCCAGCGGACGGCTGAGCCAGCTGAGCTGACTGAGACGGCTGACTGACTGACAGGTAGTCGTTCGGGTAAGCGGACAGGAAGGAGGGCCGGCGGCCCAGCCAGCCCTGGCCCTTCTTTCCTGCCCGGTGGCAGCGTGCGGCCGGAGAGGGAGTCATGGCCGACAAACATGTCGTGCGGTTCGAGCCTGTCGGTATCGAGATCGAGGTCGACGAGAACCAGACGGTCCTGCGGGCCGCGGCGGAGCAGGGAGTCATGCTCATGCACGGCTGCAAGGAGGGCCAGTGCTCGTCGTGCAAGTCGTTCGTCCTCGACGGCGACGACATCGAGCTCGACAAGTACTCGACGTTCGCGCTGCCCGACTACGAGCGGGAGGAGGGCTTTACCCTGCTGTGCCGGGCGCACGTCTATGAGGACGTCACGATCGAGCTCCTCAACTTCGACGAGGACATGATCCGCTCCGGCCTGCCCATCCAGGAGGCAGTGGCGGAGGTCGTATCCAGGGACCCGGTCACCCATGACATGCGGCACCTGGTCTTGCGGCTGCTGGAACCTCAGGAGATCAGGTTCTTCCCCGGCCAGTACGTCGACATCGCCATCCCGGGCACCGACGCCACCCGGTCGTTCTCCATGGCGAACACCTCCAGCCGCGACGGCGGCCTGCTCGAGTTCGTCATCAAGGTCTACCCGGACGGCCTCTTCTCGCACTTCCTGGACACCCGGCTCGCCGTCGGCGACCGCCTCAACCTCACCGGGCCGTTCGGGGTGTTCACACTGCGGGAGGGCCACGACGCCGATCTGATCTTCGTCGGCGGCGGCGCGGGGATGGCACCGATCCTCTCGCTGCTTCGCTCGATGGCCGAGCGCGGCATCGGCCGCAAGGCCACGTACTACTACGGCGCCCGGACACGCCGGGACCTGTGCTTCGAGAACGAACTGCGCGCCCTGGAGAAGTCGCTGCCCGCGTTCCGTTACGTTCCGGCGCTGTCCGAGCCGGCGGCCGACGGCGCCTGGGATGGCGAGGCCGGCCTTATCACCGATGTGGTGAAGCGGCACGAGGTAAGCCTTAGCGGCACGCATGCCTATGTTTGCGGGCCGCCGCCGATGGTGGAGGCCGCGATGCCGATGCTCACCGGGCTGGGGGTGCCTGAAAAACACGTCTATTACGACAAATTCACGACTACTGGTGACCCAGACGAAAAGTGACGGGCACTCGCCCGGACACCAGCCCGGCTGGTGGACCATTTCGTGGCGGACCGGCTGAGCCCATTCCCATGGTGAACCGGCTGGATCCTTGAGGTGAAGGAAGGACTTCATGACAACAGCGCAAGAACGCAGCCTACCCCATCCCGAATTTACCGATGCCGAGGCCGGTGCCAAGGAGTTTCCGGACTCGACGGCCCGCCGCTTCAACTATTTCAACCCGCAGAAGCGCAAGCAGACGCACTACGAAGACGTGACCGTCGAAGTTCAGCCCGATACGAGGCACTACCTGAGCCAGGGCTGGCTCTACGGGTTCTCCGACGGCCGGGGCGGCTATCCGCTGGACTGGACGGTCCTCAAGGCGTGGGGGACCGACCGGCCCGAGCCGAAGCGTTATCCCGGATCTGGTGGCAAGGGTTACGACTGGCCGGCGCTGGGCTGGCACGAGTTCCGTGACCCCAACGAAGAGTGGGAGATGACCCTGTACCGCTACAACGCCAACGTTGTGCGGCAGCTCAACCAGAACGTCGATGCCGCACGGCAGTCGAAGGCGTTCGATGACTGGAACAGGAACTGGGTCCGCTTCGTGGAGCGCAACATCGGGGCCTGGATGCACGTCGACCACGGCCTGGGCCTTTACCTGTTCGCCAACGCCAACCGCCGGGCGCCGACGAACATGCACAACAACGCGATCTCGGTGAACAGCATGCACAGGATCAGGTCCGCTCAGGATCTGGCGCTGTACAACCTCACGCTGAGCGAGGAGATCGACGACTTCGACGGCGCGGCGCACATCGAAACCTGGAACGAGGATCCGGCCTGGCAGGGGGTGCGGAAGACCGCGGAGCAGCTCACCGCCATCGACGACTGGTGTGAGGCGATCTTCGCAGCTAACGTGGTCTTCGAGCCGCTTGTTGGCGAGCTATTCCGGAGCCACCTGGTGCAGCACGCGGCGCCGCGGAACGGCGACTTCATCACTCCCACGATCGTGGGTGCGGAGGAGTACGACTACGCCGAGCGGGACCTGCGGTACACGAGGCCGATGTTCGAACTGCTGTCCAACGACCGCGAGTTCGCCGACCACAACAGGGCGATCATGCAGCAATGGCTCTCGGCCTGGGTGCCACGCGCCATCGTCGCATCCCGCGCGCTGCAGCCGCTGTGGTCGCAGCCCGACCTGAAGCCGCCTCGTTTCGAGGACGGCCTGGACCGGGCGAAGTTCCGGTTCAGCGGCATCCTGTCCGACCTGGGTCTGGACACACCGAAGGAGCTGGCGCAGTGACCACGTTCAAGACGGCGGAAAGCCCGTTCAAGTCCAACAACACGGCGTCCAACATGTGTGGGTTCACCCTGATGAACAATCAGGTCGGCGAGGTGGTGGCCCAGGTCATGGCGACCAAACCCAATGTCAAGGTAATGCCGCTGCCGTCAATGATCCGGGTGGACGCGGTCAGGCGCATGGACGTCGTCTACGACGAGATCTCCGAAGCGCTCGGCGAGGAGCCGGGCTATTTCGACGCCGCGGAGTTCGAGGAGAACATGTCCACGCACTACGGCCGGATGATCCACGAGGATGACCGGACGATCATGTTCGCGAATCCGGAGGACGGGGCAGAATATCTCGGCTTCGACCTGACGGCCGAGTCGAACTAGCTCAAGCGGCAGGGAAGCACTCGATTCGGCCTGCGAGGAGGCAGCGTGTACGAGAAGGATGGCGAAAAGTATTTCGTGGTCGACAGCCACATGCATTACTGGAATGCCGCTCCGGACAACTGGGTGAAGGGCGCCGAGCAGTACGCCAAGGGCTGGATCGAGTGCTTCCACGCCTACCAGGGCCTCGGGCCGCCGGAGACCCACTGGACGATCGAGCATTTCCAGAAGTACTCAGAGGGCGACCTGATGAAGGACGTCTTCGAGGACGGCTACGTCGACATGGCGATCTTCCAGCCCACGTACCTGAAGGAGTGGTACAAGGAAGGCTTCAACACCACGGAGCGCAACGCCACCATGGGCCAGCGGCATCCCGGCAAGTTCATCTACAACACCCGCTGGGACCCGCGCGAGGGCGATGACGGCCTGAAGGCCCTGCGGGAGAACGTCGAGCGCTACGGGTCCAAGGGCTGCAAGCTCTACACCGCCGAGTGGCGGCAGGGCTCGCGCGGCTGGACGCTCAAAGACCCGGAGGCCTACCGGTACCTGGAGGCCTGCCAGGAACTCGGGATCAAGAACATCCACGTGCACAAGGGCCCGACGATCTGGCCACTGGACAAGGACGCCTTCGACGTGGCCGACGTCGACCACGCCGCGACCGACTTCCCCGGCCTGAACTTCATCGTCGAGCACGTCGGGCTGCCGCGGATCGAGGACTTCTGCTTCATGGCGACGCAGGAGCCCAACGTGTACGCGGGCTGCGCCGTCGTCATCGGCGGGCTCATGCACGCCCGGCCGAAGTTCTTCGCCAAGGTCATGGGCGAACTGCTCTTCTGGGTCGGCGAAGACAAGATGACCTTCGGCAGCGACTACGCCATCTGGGAACCCAAGTGGCAGATCGAGGGCTTCGTGGACTGGGACTACCCGGACAGGGAGGAGTTCTCCGACTACCCGAAGGTCACCACCGCGACCAAGAAGAAGATCCTCGGGCTGAACGCGGCCAAGCTCTACGACATCGAGGTGCCGGCCGAGTTCCAGCTCGGCGCCGGCGGCGGCACTCCGGCCGCGCAGGACGCAGCCCAGGGTGTCCCATCGGCATGAGCACCCGCGTGACCGGCGGGCCGCGCGGCGGCGGCCCGGGGGGGCAACCCCCCGGATCCCCCCGCGTGCTTGCCGCCCTGGAGACGGTGCGCGACCCCGAACTTGACGAGCCGATCACCTCGCTGGGCTTCGTCACGTCGTGCACCGTCTCCGCCGACGGGGACGCGCGGGTGCGCCTGCGGCTGCCGACCTACTTCTGCGCCCCCAACTTCGCCTTCCTCATGGTGGCCGACGCGTACGACGCCGTCTCCGCCATCTCGGGGGTGCACCGCACCGAGGTCGTGCTCGAAGACCACTTCGCCGCCGACGCGATCAACGGCGGGGTCGCCGCGCACGCGGGGTTCGCCCGGTCCTTCGATGGTGAAGCGGTCGGTGAGCTGCAGGAGCTGCGTACGGACTTCCTGCGCAAGGCCGTCCTGGCGGGGACGGATCAGGTGTGCAGGCCGCTGCTCGCGGCCGGGGCCGAGCCGCGTGCGCTGGCCGGGATGACGCTTGGCGAGCTGCCCCCGTCGCGCGCGCTCGCCCGGCTCAGGCAGCGCCGGGCCGAGCTCGGCCTGCCCGCGGATGAGGGCGCCGCCCTGTTGCTCGACCCCGCGACCGGCCAGCCGGTGGGCAACGAGGCGGTGCCGCTGCATCTTCGGCGGGCGCGCACGACGCGGGTCAGCATCGAGGCGAACACCGGCATCTGCCGCGGCATGCTGCGGCACAGGTACGAGTCAAAAGGGCAAGGCGAGGAGGACCAATGAAGGCCGTCCGGCTGCACGTGTATCACGAGCAACCCGTGGTCGAGGACGTACCCGAGCCGACCATCAAGGGACCGCTCGACGTCATCGTGAAGATCGGTGGCGCCGGGGTATGCCGGACCGATCTGCACATAATCGAGGGCCAGTGGGCCGCCGCCATGGGCGTCAAGCTGCCCTACACGCTCGGCCACGAGAACGCGGGCTGGGTGCACGAGACCGGTTCCGCGGTCACCAACGTGCAGGTGGGCGACACGGTCATCCTGCATCCGACACCCACGTGCGGGCTGTGCCGTGCCTGCAGGGCCGGCCAGGACATGCACTGCGCCAACAGCTCGTTCCCCGGGCTGGACAGTGACGGCGGGATGGCCGAGTACCTGCTCACCTCGGCACGGGCCTGCGTCAGGCTCGACCCGCGGACCCGGCCGCAGGACGTCGCGGCGCTCGCCGACGCGGGCATCACCGCCTATCACGCCGTCCGCAAGGCCATCCCGCTGCTGTACCCCGGCACCACCTGCGTGCTGATCGGCGCGGGCGGGCTCGGGCACATCGGCATCCAGTGCCTCGCCGCGCTCACCGCGGCCAGGATCATCGTCGTCGACCGCAACCCGGACGCGCTCAAGCTCGCCGAGCAGCTGGGCGCGCACCACACCGTGGTCGCCGACGGCGGCCATCTCGCCGCGGTCAGCGACCTCACCGGCGGCGCCGGCGCGGAAGTCGTGCTCGACTTCGTCGCCGAGCAGGGCGCCGAGCAGGACGGGTTCGCGATGACCGGCCGCGCGGGCTCTTACTACGTCATCGGCTACGGAGGCACCCTGCACATCCCGACGCTCGACATCATCTCGACCGAGCGGAACATCGTCGGGAACATTGTCGGCACCTACAACGAACTCGCCGAGCTCATGGTCCTGGCCCAGACCGGCAAGGTCACCTTGCACACCAAGACCTACCCGCTGGACGCGGCGGCCGAAGCCGTCGGCGATCTCGACGCCGGCCGGGTCCGCGGCCGCGCGATCCTCGTCCCGTAGCCCCCCAGACACCTGACGTCCCAGGAGGACCCGATGGCAAAGGAACTACGTTTCGGCGAGGACGCCCGCAGCCTGCTCCTCGCCGGTGTTGATCAGCTCGCGGAAGCGGTCAAGTCGACGCTCGGGCCCAAGGGGCGCAACGTCATCCTCGAGAAGATCACCGGCTCGCCCGTGGTCACCAACGACGGCGTGACGATCGCACGCGAGATCCACCTCAAGAACCAGTTCGAGAACATGGGCGCGCAGCTCGTCAAGGAAGCGGCGATCAAGACCAACGACATCGTCGGAGACGGCACCACGACGGCGACGGTCATCGCGCAGGCGATCGTCAGGGAAGGCATGAAGGCGATCGGCGCCGGCGCCAACCCGGTCCTGGTCAAGCGCGGCATCGACCTGGCCGTCGACCGGCTGGTCGGCCACCTGCAGAGCGTCGCGCACCCCGTGGCCAGCGAGCGCGACTATGCGCGGGTGGCCGCGATCTCGGCCAACGACGACGAAACGGTCGGCGCGGTGATCGCGAAGGCGCTGCACACCGTCGGCGACGGCGGCATCGTCACGGTGGAGGAGTCGGCCACGCACGGCATGAGCGTCGACTTCGTGGAGGGCTTCGAGTTCGACAACGGGTACCTGTCGCCCTACCTGGTGACCGATCCGGCCAGTCTTCAAGCGATCGTCGACGAGCCGTACATCCTGCTGTGCAGTGAGAAGATCACCAAGGTCCAGCAGCTCATGCCGCTGCTCGACAAGATCATGCGAGCGCCGCGCCCGCTGGTGATACTCGCCGAGAACGTGGAGGGCACCGCCCTGAGCATGCTGGTGCACAACCACGTCAACGGCATCTTCCAGTGCGTCGCCGTGCGTGCCCCCGGCTTCGGCGACCGCAGGCTGCGCAAGCTCGAGGACATCGCCGCCGTCACCGGCGGCGCGGTGTTCAGCAAGCACTCCGGGTTCACCTTGGAGACGATGACCGTCGAGCAGCTCGGCAGGGCCAGGCAGGTCCGGGTGACCGAAGATCGCACCGCGATCATCGGAGGCGGCGGCTCCGCGGCCGACGTCGAGTTCCGCGTCACCCAGCTCCGGGCCGAGCTTGACCGCGCCACCTTCGGGGTCGACGAGGACGTGCTCACCGAGCGGATCGGCTCGCTGTCGGGCAAGGTCGCGGTCATCAGGGTCGGGGCGCCCACCAACGCGGAGCTGAAAGAGCTGCAGCACCGGGTCGAGGACGCACTTTCCGCCACCAGAGCGGCCATGGCAGAAGGCATCGTCGCAGGTGGCGGCGCCGCGCTCATGCATTCGGAGGGAGCGCTCGACGACCTGGAAGTCAAGGACGACTACGCGATCGGCGCCGAGATAGTGCGCCGGGTGCTCACCGAGCCCGCCTACCTCATCGCGGCGAACGCGGGCTACTCCGGGCAGGAGGTGGTGGCCCAGATGGCCCAGATGGGCGTCGACGAAGGGTTCGACGCCCTGCTCGGACGCTACGGCAACATGATCGAGATGGGCATCATCGACCCGCTGCGGGTCGCCCGCTCCGCGCTGCAGAACGGCGCGTCGGTCGCCGGGCTGCTGCTCACGACGAACACCCTGGTCGCCGAGGAGCAGACGCCCTGGGGCGGCAGCCCGGCCCTCATGACCGAGTACGGCGCGCTCGACGAGGGCCTGCATCAGCCGTCGCCTGACTCGAGCACCCCGCAATCGCTGGGCCTCGGCCCGTCGGTCGGCTGAGGTTGGGGCCGCCGCCGCCCGGGGACTCGGCGCTGCGGCTGCCGCTGGCCGGTGACGCGGCGCTGCAGTTGCCGCCGCCGCCAGGTGCGGGCCAGGCCGTGAGCGTGGCGGCCGCCGAGCCGAGCGTGCTGCGCCTGCTGCGGTCGCGTGGGCGGCTGCGTGGCATCGTCGCGCTTCTCGGCCCGGCCTTCGTCGCGGCGGTCGCCTATATCGACCCGGGCAACTTCGCCACGAACTTCTCCGCCGGAGCGAGGTTCGGGTACGCGCTCGGCTGGGTGATCGTCGTAGCGAACCTGATGGCCATGCTGGTGCAGTATCTGTCCGCCAAGATCGGCGTCGCGACCGGGCGCGATCTGCCCGAGCTGTGCCGCCAGCACCTTCCCCGCGCGGTGTCCGGTGGCCTGTGGGTACAGGCGGAGCTGATCGCCATGGCGACCGACCTGGCGGAGTTCGTCGGCGCGGCGGTCGGGCTGAACCTGCTCTTCCATGTGCCGCTGTTCGCGGCCGGCCTGCTGACGGCCGCCGTCGCGTTCGCGATCCTGGCGCTCGAACAGCGCGGCTACCGTCGTTTCGAGCTTGCGATCGCCGCGCTGCTGGGCATCGTGCTGCTCGGGTTCGCCTACGACCTGGCAGCCGTGCGGGGCACCCCAGCGGCCTTCGCGGCCGGGCTCGTGCCCAGCTTCGACGGCAACGGCAGCCTGCTGCTCGTGGCGGGCATCATCGGCGCGACCGTGATGCCGCACGTCGTCTACCTGCACTCCGCGCTGACAAAGTCCCGGGTGACATGCCGCGACGACGCCGAGCGCCGCGAGTTGCTGCGCTTCCAGCGTCTCGACGTACTCGTCGCGCTCGGCGCGGCGGGCGTGATCAACCTGTCGATGCTGGTCATCGCCGCCTCGCTGTTCAGCAGGACGGGCAGCGGCGGCGCGGGCCCGATCGCGGCCGCGCACGCCGGGCTGGGGCGGCTCGTCGGCGGCGGCGCCGCCCTGGCGTTCGCCGTCGCACTGCTCGCGTCGGGCCTGTCGTCGTCGAGCGTGGGCACCTACGCCGGGCAGGTGGTCATGCAGGGTTTCATCGGCCGCCGCATTCCGCTGTTCGTCCGGCGAGGTATCACCATGCTCCCGGCGCTCTTGGTGCTCGGGCTGAGCCTTCCCCCCACCCAGAGCCTGGTGATCTCGCAGGCCGTGCTGTCGTTCGGCATCCCGTTCGCGCTGGTGCCGCTGGTGCTGCTCACGCGCCGCGCGGACATCATGGGCGCGCTCGTCAACCGCAGCGTCACCACCGTGGCGGCGGCGGTTGTCGCCTCGGTGATCGTGGTGCTGAACGGGTGGCTCCTTTACGCCGCCGCCGGCGGGTGAAGGCTCTCTCCCAGGAGAATGGCGTTGGCCGCCATAACGGAAAGCCAGTTGTTCATGCGCTCCCCCTCGGCTATGTCGGCGCCGGCCCAGTGCCGGAAGAGCCCCGCGGCGTCGCCAAGGGGCAGGCGGCCGTCCACCTGGTGGATTTCGAGCGTGAACGACAGCAGGCCGAGGTCGCACGCTTCGGTCGCGGCGGCGGCGACCGCGGCGAGCCCGGCGGGCCCGTACATCATCGCCAATGACCTGCGGCCACGGTAACTGAACGGAACCGGCAGGCGCGTCAGGAAGCTGAAGTGGTCGGCAAGCGCCCCGGCAAGTGGATGCCCATCATGCAGGTGGAAGTGCAGGTGCTTGCCGAGCCCCGCGATCGAGCGGGTCAGGTCGAGCACGTCGGCCGCGGCGCCGGCCACCGCATCCTGGACGTCGCCGGCCAGATCGGGCAGGCGCTCGTCGTCCGGCCGGAGGCTCCGCAGGGGGGTGCCGGGATGGGCGCGGGCGAACCTGGCCGCGGCCTGCCTGATCCCGACGTGGCCCACGTCGATACAGCAGCTCACCTGGTCGCGGTCCTTGAGCCGCTCCGCGATGTCGGCGAACCAGCCCGGCTCATGACCGGCCGCGTATTCGAGATACACGCGGGGCGCGCCCGGCCATCTGGCCAGCCGCGTGTCCAGATCGGCCAGCGCGCCGGCCAGGGCGGGCGCCTGCGTGCCCATGTCCGCCTGGTCGTGCACGACAAGGCCGGACAGGCGCCGGGCGAAGCGCGAGGCGAACTCCTCGACCACGTCGCGGTCGCGCTCGTGCAGCACGTTCAGCGCCCGGTTCAGATGCACGGTCGGCAGGCGTGGGTGCGGCGGCACATAGCCGAGGACATGGTCCAGCTGGTCCGGGGTGTCGGCGTACGTCTCCGCGGCCAGGCCTGCCTGGGCGAACCGCAGCCCGGCCAGCTTGAGCAGCGCCGGGTCAGCCGGGTCGCCGGCGCCGCGCTGGTAGAACAGGGCGTGAATGGGGGGCAGCGGGCCCGGGCCCGGATGATTCATGTCTGCTACCCCTCCGCGCCGCCGGCTGTCCCGAAGACAAATTACTGGAAGTCTACGGGGTCACCCGATGAGGGCCGCGCGGGTCATCGCGGCTGCGCGGGCGAAGCACGTCCCGGCCGCCGGCGCGCCGCCAGGTGGCCGCCGCCCGCCCGGCGGCATCGCCGCGGAAACCGGGGCCGGCGGGCCGCCGGCGGCGCCGCCGGCGCTCAGCCGCGCAGGACGGGAGCACCGAGCGGGAGCGGCTTGCCGCCGGTGGCCAGGGAGGCCGAGTTGAAGAACAGGTACACGCCGACGGCGGCGAACGCCAGGACGAAGTAGCCCGCGGCCTTCAGCACACCGGTCGACGCCTGAGCGGTGCCGATGAGCACGAGCACCAGTGCGATGTCGATGAGCACGAACACCGCGGTGAAGGCCAGTGGCAGCCGCAGCGTGGCCAGGGTGAGCATCACGATGATGATCAACCAGGCGGTCAGGAACAGCTCCTGGGTGGATTGCGCCGCGCTCGCGGTGATGCCGAACCAGCCGTGGATGAGGCCGACCACGAGCACGGCGTAGCTCAGCCAGAAACCGGCGAAGATGCCGAAGACGCTCGCGACCGCCGACTGGCCGATGGCCGCGCTCCAGACCGTCGCGACAAACAGCCCCGCGGACGTGGCGGCCAGGATGATGGGCAGTGAGGCGCCGACGGCGGTGGCCGGGACCATCCCGACCAGCACCAGGCCGAGCGCCACCGAGCCGACGATGAAGCTCGGCAGCCCGAGCATGGCGGGGTCGCCGAGCAGTGGCCCGGCCACGGCCGCCGGGGCAGGCTCGGCATCGAGTGTGCGGACGGCGGGGTGGGCGAGGTCATCACCGGTTGGATCGAGCGCGGTCATAGCTGCTCCTTCCCGGACACTCCAGAGGCCGCACGGCGCCTGGAGGTGGCTATGACCATCTGTACAGGCGCCAGGCGGCTGCGCTGATCTCAGTTTGAGTCAGCATGGTCCCTGGCCAGCACTTTTGGCGGCGTGCACCGCCCGGGCCCGCGTACCCGAGCAAGATCCTTAACGGCTGCCGCGGATGCGGCGAACCCTTGGGTGCGGGGGGATCCCGGGGGGTCGGCCCCCGGGGGTGGCACAGGCTTAACGGCTGCCGCGGATGCGGCAAACCCTTGGGTGCGGGGATCGCGGGCCGGGTCAGGGGAGGGCGTTAGCCAGGTCGCTGATGACCTGAGCGGACTCGTCGGCGTAGCCAAGCGCCAGCCTGATGGTGCTGCGATCCACCCCGATGCTTTTCAGCGCCGCGTCGTCATACTCGAAGTAGGTGAAGAAGGTGCTCTGCTCGACGAGCGTGTGCGGGGCGCCGAAGTTCGATGCCATGAAAGGGACCTTGAGCCGGTCGACTATCTCGGCGGTGGCCGCCTCGCTCAGGCCCAGCTCGAACGTGACCACTCCGCCGTGCCCGGCCAGGTACTCCTGGCCGAGCTTGTAGTGCGGGTGGCTTTCCAGGCCGGTGTAGTAGACGCGCCGCACCGACGGGTGGGCGTCCAGGAACCGGGCGACCGCCATTGCCTGGGCGTTGACCCGCTGCATTCTCAGCGCCAGCGTGTACAGGCTGCGCCGCAGCAGGAAGGCCGCGTTACCGTCCGCCACCGGGCCGGTCGTGTCGCGGTACCAGCGGATCTGCTCGATCAGGTCCTGCCGCCCGGAGACGACGCCGGAGACGATGTCGCCATGGCCGCCGAGGTACTTCGTCGCGCTGAACAGCGCCAGGTCCACACCCCAGCGCAGCGCGTAGAAATTGGGCGGCGGCGAGAACGAGCTGTCCAAGGTGATCACGACCTGCGGGCCGACGATCTCGCGCACTCGCGCGACGTCGATCAGGTACATGTGCGGCGACGAGGGCATCTCCAGATGCACCAGCCGCAACCGCCCGGCGAGCGCGGCGATGCCCTCGGCAAACGCCTCGGGCTCCCGGATGGATATCTCGTGGACGATGACGCCGAACTTGGGAAGCACCTGGTGGAACACGTTTCTGACCTGGCGATAGGACTCGGCGGGAAGCACGACCTCGTCCCCGGCCGACAGTAAGGACACGAACGTCGTGAAGTGCGCCGCCATGCCCGAGGCGAAAAGAAGCGAGCTGTCGGCGCCGTTCAGCTCGCTGAGCCGACCCTCGACCTCCAGCCAGGTCGGGTTGCTGTAGCGGCCGTAACGCCCGGCGGGGATCGTCAGCTCATGCAGCCCCGACCGGACCTGGTCCGCGTCATCGAAGTAGTAGGACGCGCTTTGGTACACGGGTGCCTCGATGCTGTTCGTGTACGGCTCCGGGCGTCTGTTCCTGGTCATCCCTGCTCCCTTCGGTCGGGTCCCGCGTCCCGCGGCGGCGCAACCCCATGTTGTCATCGGCGCCGCCGGCCGCAGCGGGCAATGGCGTGCCGCGGGCGACGGCTGATATATGGCTGATATGGCTATATATGGTCATAGTCGGATATGTTCGGCGTTTGTGGTGGGCGACTTCCTTGTCGTCGGCGGGGGGATGGCCGGCGCGAGCGCCGGGTACTTCCTCGCCCGCGCCGGCAGCGTGACGCTGCTGGAGATGGAGCCCGCGGCCGGTTATCACTCGACCGGGCGCTCGGCGGCGCTGTTCTCCGAGTACTACGGCAACCGGGTGGTGCGCGCGCTCACCGCCGCGAGCCGTCCGTTCTACACCACGCCGCCGCCGGGATTCCGTCCGCCGCTGCTGGCGCCCCGCGGCGTGCTCGCGCTGTGCCCGCACGGCGCGGAAGACCGGTTCGAGCAGGTGCTGGCCGACGGGCTGACCGCACCGACGCCGGTCCGCGAGATCAGCCCGGCCGAGGTGGCGCGCTGCTGCCCGGTCGTGCGGCCCGGCTGGTACAGCCGCGCGATGCTCAAGCCCGCGGCGATGGACATCGACGTCGATTCGGCCCACCAGGGATTTCTGCGCGGCATCCGGGCCCGCGGCGGCCGGGTGGTGACATCCGCCCGGGTGCGTGATCTTGCCTGGCGCGGCGGGCTGTGGCGGGCCAGGACCGACGCGGGCGAGTTCGCCGCGCCGAAGGTGCTCAACGCCAGCGGGGCGTGGGCGGACGACGTCGCGGCCCTGGCCGGCGTGCGGCCGGTCGGCCAGATCCCGCTGCGCCGCACCGCGTTCACCGTCGCCCCGCCCGCGGGTGCGCAGGTGGCAGGCTGGCCGATGGTCGCCGACGTGACCGAGACCTTCTACTTCAGGCCCGAGCCGCAGGTGCGGCAACCGCTGGCGCGGGGGGATCCCGGAGGGCCGCCCCGGGCAGACACAGCGGGGCAGTTGCTCATTTCCCCCGCCGACGCGACCCCGGTGCCACCGGGTGATCCGCGCCCGGACGACCTCGACGTGGCGGTGGCGGCGGAGCGGGTCGAGCGGGCCACCACCCTGGTCATCCGTCAGGTCCGCCGCGCCTGGGCCGGCTTGCGCTGCGCCGTGCCCGACGACACACCCGTGGTGGGCGAGGCGCCGGACGCACCGGGCTTCCTGTGGCTGTGCGGCCTTTCCGGCTACGGGATCCAGACCGCGCCCGCAGTCGGCCGGATCGCCGCGGCGCTCGCGGCAGACGGCACCGCCGGTGCGCGCGCGGATCTGGGCTTCGATATGTCCGAAATCGCGCCAAACCGTTGCCTTTGACCGCGCCGCGAATGATCCTGGTGTGGACGGACATGGGCTCGTCCGGCTCGCCGGGCGCCCGCATGTGATGTTCCTGCCCGCGCTGGGGTCGCCGCAGTGGGAGGGTGGATGAGTGGGCACGCACCGCACGCCCATGGCGGCGGGCAGCAGCGGGCGGGCACCTCCGGCGGGCCCGGCCACCCGCCGGCGGCGGGGGAGGGCAGCTTCGCCGGGCGCGCCGTCGACTACGGCGAGTTCCGCCCGGTTCCCGAGCTGATCGAGGAGCAGGCGCAGCGGTGCCCGGACCGCCCAGCAGCCTGTCACGCCGGGCGCACGCTCACCTACCGGCAGCTGGACCGGCTGGCCAACGGCCTGGCGGCAACGGCGGCGGCGCGCGGCGTGGGCAAGGGCGACCGGGTGGCGGTCTTGCTCGCCGGTAGCCTGGAAACGCCGGTGGCGTACCTGGCACTGATGAAACTCGGCGCGGTATTCGTCCCGCTGGACCCGGCGTGGCCGCCCGGCCGGCTCCTTACCACGCTGCGTGTGCTGTCGCCGCGGCTGATCCTGCGCGCCGCCGCCGATCCGGTGCCGCGGGAGCTCCGCCGCGCCAGCCTCGTCGCGGGCGTCGACCTGATCTCGCCGTCGGCGGTTCGTCCCGCCGTGCCGCTGCACCCGGCGGACCTGGTCTACGGGTTCTTCACCTCCGGCACCACCGGCATCCCGAAATGCGCGATGAACCGGCACGAAGGCCTGTCGAACCGGCTGAGGTTCATGACGCGCTACTTCGCCGCCACCGGCGACGACGAGCGGGCCGTGGTGCTGCAAAACAGCAAGCACACCTTCGACTCCTCGCTCTGGCAGCTGTGCTGGCCGCTGACCACCGGCGGGCGAGCCGTGCTGCCCGCGGCGGGGGAATTCCTCGACCTGCAGCGCACCATCGACACCATCGCCGAGCACGGGGTCACCGCCACAGACTTCGTGTCGAGCATCTTCAACATGCTCGTGGCGATCGTCGACGACGACGAGGCCGCGCGGCGCAAACTGTCCTGCTTGCGCCACCTCATCGTCGGCAGCGAGGAGATCAACGCCCGTGCGGTGCACCGGTTCCGCACGCTGGTCCCGCATGTGCGGATAACCAACGGGTACGGGCCGACCGAGACGTCGATCGGCATGGTGTTCCACCCCGTCACCGCCGGCGACGGCGACGTGATCCCGCTGGGCCGGCCGATCGACAACTGCTACGTGGCGGTCCTCGGCACGGACCGCAGCCCGGTGCCCAGAGGCGTCACGGGTGAGATCGCCATCGGCGGCGCCTGCGTCGGCGCCGGGTACCACGGCGACCCGGCCGCCACCGCGAAGGTGTTCGTCCCCAACCAGTTCCCCGCCGTGATCCCGGGGGACCGGCTGTTCTTCTTCGCTGGCCGCAAGGACTTCCAGGTCAAGATCGGCGGCGTCCGGATCGAGCCCGGCGAGATCGAGCTCGCCGCGCAGAAGTGCCCCGGTGTCCGGCAGGCGAAAGCCCTGGTGATGGAGCGCGGCGGCGGCAAGTCGCTGGCACTGTTCGCGTCCGGTGACAGCGAGGCCGGGCTGACCGGCGAGGTGCTCCGCGACCACATGCGCCAGACCCTGCCCAGGACCAGCGTGCCGCGGCATTTCTTCGTGCTGCCGCGAATGCCGCTCAGCGACGGCGGCAAGCTGGACTGGCGAGCGCTCCGCGCGCTGGCCGGCCGCCAGCTGGATGCCGATGCCGCCGCGCTGGCGCGAAACACCGGTACCGCGTACGCGGCGGCGCTGCCCGGCCAGGCGCTGCGGGCCTTCCGGCAGGCGCTCGGCCAGCCGGACCTGGATGCGGGCGCCAACTTCATGGACGCTGGCGGTGACTCGATTCAGGCGCTGGCGGCGGTGCGGATGCTCACCCGCGAATGCGGCGTCGAGGTCGGCGTGCAGGACCTCCTTCGCCACCCGACCGCGCGGCAACTGGACCTGCTCATCGAGAGCCGGCGCGGCGGCCCGGGCTCGGCGCCCGCCGCCGCCGAGCCGGAAACCGCGCTGATGGAGCGCGACTGCGCGGGCGGCGAGCTTGCGCCGGCCCGCACCGCCGACCGGGCCGGGCGGCTGCGAACCGTTCTGGTCACCGGCGCGACGGGCTTTGTCGGCAGCCGCATCGTCCACGAGTTGCTCGCGCACACCAACCTGCGGGTGCTGTGCCCGGCCCGGGCCGCGGGCGACGCGGACGCGGCTGAGCGGGTGGCCGCCGCGCTGGCCGAACGGGGCCTGTGGCAGCCGGGTTTCGCCGGCCGCCTCGAAGGCTACGCGGCCGATCTCGGGCTGCCTGGCCTCGGCCTGAACCCCCGGACCTGGGCGCACCTGGCCCGGGTGAGCGATCTGGTGCTGCACTGTGGCGCGCTGGTCAACTTCCTGTTCGACTACCGTACGCACCGGCCGGCCAACGTGGCCGGCACCGCGGCACTGCTCCGGCTGGCGATGGCATACCGGCCCGTGCCGATGCACCACATCTCGACCCTCGCGGCGCTCCAGGGTGCGGCCACGCGGCAGGCCGGCCGGATACCCGAACACTGCGACCTGGCCAGGGCGGCCCCGCCCGCCGGCGGCTACGGCCGCTCGAAATGGGTGGCCGAGCGCTATCTGGCGCAGGCAAGGCGCCGTGGCGCGACCATCACGGTGCTGCGCCTGGGCGAGGTGATGCCAAGCGAGGACAACCCGTTCCCCAACCCGCTCGCCCTCACCCACCTGCTCTTATCGGCCATCCACCGGCTCGGCGTCTGGCCGGACACCACGATCAGGTCCGACTACACCCCGGTCGACTACGTGGCGGCACGGGTGGTCGCGGCCGTGCACGACCGCAGCGCATGGGGCCGGACGCTGCACATCTTCCACCCGCAGAGCGTCTGTTTCGCCGCGGCGCTCTCCCTCGCCGGAGCGCCGGTGACCCGCACCAGCTGCGGTGACTTTCTCACCCGGCTGCGGGAGGTGGCCCGCGGCACCGGCGAGCGCGAGCTGGCCAGGCTCGGCGCGCTGCTGCCCGCGCCATCCGGCGACGAAGCCGCGCTGCGGCAGGCGCTGCGGCGGCTGCTGACCGACAACCCGGCGCTGTTCCGCAAAGACGAGTGCAGCAGGCTCGAGCAGCGGTGGCGGCTCGCCGACGGCCCGCTGCACGGCCCGATCACCGCCTACCGCGCCTACCTCGGCGTGGCCGGCGCCGCCGCGGGCAGCCCCGCCGGCGCCCCGCCCGCCGCCGGGATGCGGCCGCGGGCGAAACCCGGCTACGACGGCACGGGGGACGGGATAACGACGCGATAGGAGCCATGACGTGCGATACCGCAAGATGGGCAACCTCGGCTGGGAAGTCAGCGAGGTCGGGTACGGCATGTGGGGCATCGGCGGCGGCCCTGGCGGCTTCACCGGCTGGGACTACGACATCGCGCCGCGCTGCCTCGACGAGGCGGTCGCGCTCGGCTGCAACTTCTTCGACACCGCATGGGCCTACGGGCGCGGCATCAGCGAACAGCTGCTCGGCGCGCTGCTGCGCCGCCACACCGGCCGCAAGCTCTACATCGCCACGAAGATCCCGCCGAAGAACCGTGCCTGGCCACCGGGCCCGGGCGACACGCTCGACGACGTGTTCCCCCCTGACCACATCAGCGAGTACACCTACCGCAGCCTGGAGAACCTGGGCGTGACCCGCATCGACCTGATGCAGTTCCACGTGTGGGAGGACCGGTGGGCGACGGACGGACGCTGGCAGGAGGCGATCACCGGCCTCAAGCGCGAGGGCGTGATCGACGCGGTGGGCATCAGCGTCAACCGCTGGGAGCCGGCCAACTGCCTCGCCGCCCTTGACACCAAGCTCATCGACGTCGTCCAGGTCATCTACAACATCTTCGACCAGGCGCCGGAGGACGAGCTTTTCGCCCGCACCGAGCGCGACGGCATCGGCGTGATCGCCCGCGTGCCGTTCGACGAGGGGACGCTCACCGGCACGCTCACGGCCGGCAGCAGCTGGC
>WNGJ01002635.1_pt1 | contig 18550 bp, 15 predicted proteins | sample 5400611 | NCBI WGS metagenome assembly WNGJ01 (sample SAMN13153375, study PRJNA577476) | soil metagenome | isolation source: 40 cm soil or saprolite under Garry oak tree replicate 1 | place: USA:California | collected 2016-06-15 | reverse complement strand
TTACAACATCCTTATTAGATAGGTCCGCGGGTTGGTCCCACCCGAATCCCGTCAGAGGTCGATTGAGCGTCGCCATTTTTTGCTCCCGCATACTCCAACTATGGAGTATTATACATACAATAATGGATTGATGCAAGCCGCTGGGGGCGGGCATTTGGCAAAGGTTATCGTGTGTGTTGATGGTTTCAACTTGTAGTACGGAGCGCCGAAGAGCACACCTTGCAACCAGCGCAACTCACTCAAAACGCTGCATGGAGCAGGGAATCGAGGGGGGATTCCACGCCTTTTGGTGCTTTCGCTTTGCCTGATCAAAGTATGGAAGGGCCATTCGCAGAACTTGATGGACCTCTACTCCGCGCAATTACGGCACGACGTGGCGTATAACATTGTTGCAAGCGCGAGGCTCAAGCACTCCCAGTTTTTCGAGACACAGCTACGAGCGTGCACAGTTCGTGCACAAATTGCCCTTCGGAAAAAAAGAAAGGGTTGCCGTGGAGCAGCAACCCTTATGAATCAACTTCTTGAAGAAATGGTTGCGGGGGTCAGATTTGAACCAACGACCTTCGGGTTATGAGAACGTACTGAAAAATGCGGCCCGTTGATTCTGTGCGACTTAGTAGGCAATTATGAAACGGGAGTTCTTTCCCAAATCTTTCCCACGGCAAGAAAGAACTTCCGCGGGCAACTTCCCACCTTTGGTCTCCTCCAACACCAAAGCAGGAGGCCCCGAGCTGGCCGATAAGATAGTTCGATAGGTTTAAGCGCCCCCTAAGGAAGTTTCTTTGAAGTCTAGGGTTCTTCCAATCGAACGATCAACCAATTTGGCTCTGCATATTCCACAGTACTCAATCGTTTGAGCGAATCAACAGTCTCCAGCGAATGAGCAGCTGAAGTCGGTGTTTGAGTAACCTTATACGCCGAATTAGGACGAGCGGGCAACTCAACGACGCGAAGCTTTAGATCTTGCAACTGCGTCTGTATCTGCTCTGCTATTGCATCACTCTTGAATTTGACGAACATTTCCCCGGTGGGAATTTTCACAGTCGAAGACGAAAGGCGGAGAGGGATGCGCTCCCAATCCTCTCCTAAACATTTCAGGGCCGAATTAATTGCTTCTCTATCGTCGACAGAAAGAAAGAGAACAACGATATGAAACTTTTCAAAAAGGGGACTCTTGCGAAGTTGAAACCCCTTAGCGCAGGGCGGCAATTCGTTTGTCCCCTTGCGGTTTTGGAAGCCCACAACAACTCGATTCGTCGTAGGGGTCGCCTCTTGTGTTCGCGCCCCCACGGAGATAATTGCACGTGGGATCGATTGGGCAATAAGCCATAATGCCGACGTATTGAGCAACAGTTGGGGTGGTGGCGACCCTGATCCTCACATCGAGGATGCGATTAATAATGGGCTGACTAATGGAAGAAATGGTTGTGGCGCCATTTTTTTCTTTGCTGCGGGGAATCACGGCACTTCTGTCGAGTGGCCGGCAAGCCTCGCCAAGTTGCTTCCTGTGATTGCAGTTAGCGCGACAAAACTTGCATTTTGGACCCATAGTGGACCCACGGACCCAGCCCGCATTCTCGCCGAGAACGCGCTCTAACGTTTAGAAACCTTGCTCTGGGAATTCGAGCGGCCAATCCACATGGCATCATTCAGGACAAGTGGGAGAGGCGGAATCAGGCGCCTTCACGAAAACCTTCGCCTTCGTGCAGCCGGGGCTTTGGACATTGGTAGAGCACAAGGCAAACGCCGGTCGCGGACAAGTTCTCCCCCGCCCGATCATCTGGAGCGTATCACGTGACAAGCGTTGGCTATGCTGGGGAAGTTTGGGCCGCTACCCTCGACCCCTGTTGGTTGCGCTGGTAATCTGCAACGTGAACCCATCCGGATCCACAACGTGGAAACCTTCCCCAGAGGCAACCTGACCTGAGTCGATCGGAGTGACGCCCCTCGCCTTAAGGTCCGCCGTCACGGATTCTTGGTTGAAGTTTTCGACTCCGATAGCAACATGGCCTACTCTGCCTGAAGGCTTAGCAGGCCGCAGGACGAAAAAGCTCGTCCCAAAGAATATCTGGTTATTCCCCTGCCGTTTGTGCACAGGGCAACCGAATGTGCGTTGATAGAAATCAGTCGATCGTTCCAGATCGCCTACATCCAGAGAGACGTGATTGATAGTGCTTCCTTGGAAGCCCGCCGCCGATACTGTACCCGAGCCGGCCGCCAACAAAACCAACCCTTGAACTAGTTCTCGCCGTGACAGTTTCCCTTTCTCGTAGGTTTCCAATAGTCTCGAAATCACGTTTTCCATCGAATCCTCCTTCTCAGACGGACGTGGAGATAGTGGCCGTTAGTCTCATTGAATACAACACATTTCCTGATTCGCCCTGGAAGTTCATTTTCAAAAGAGGGACGCTGCGTTTATTGAACCAATGGGAACGTCTTTCGGTTCCTTGTTTATTGGTTGTCCACAATCTTAAACTTCATCACTTTGCCGTCAGCACGCACTTCTCCAATGTACAAGTTACCCTTGGAGTCCACCGCGGAGTTGTGAATACGCGTAAATTCACCCGTTTGGTGGCCCGCACGGCCGAAACTCGAAAGGATCTGCCCGCTGGCACGATCGAGGATTTCGACTTGCTCGTCGTCTTCATTGACGACGTAGATGAACCTCTGCTCCCGCTCAGTAGAGAAGCTCACATGTACAGCTGAACCCCTCATGCCAGGCATGAATCCGGGACTGGTCTGGTATTGGCTTCTCTGCTCGAAGGGGATAAGAATCTTCTTCTTAAAGTTTCCCATCCTGTCGAAGACCTGCAGCTGACGGGCCCGCCGATCGCATACGTACACCTGACCATCGATATCCATTCCCACACAATGTGGTACCGGCACGAACGCATCACCCGGCACCTTATCAAACGGATAAAGAGTCACACGCGCAAGCTGCGCGACTTCGGCCTCCGTACGCTGCAGCTCCCATTGGCGTAGGAACTGCCCATTCCGATCAAACACCGCGACTCGGTGGTTACCACCGGGGCTTTCGCCATCGGCAATGTAGACGTCACCATTTTCCGGATCGATCGCGATGCCAGCGGGTTTAAAGAAGGCTGTATGGCTGGCATTTAAAGGGCTACCTTTGATGGTGCCATCTGATGAATCGAAAACACCCTTCTTCCCGATCTGGAGTAAGAGTTTCCCACCGGGAGAGTATTTCTGTACGATGGCGTCAGCGGCGCCGGTCAACCACACGTTGTTCTCTCGGTCCACCTTGCAGTCGTGAAGGTTGCTCGGAACGACAGCCGGATCGCCGAAGGAATTGATCACATTGCCGTCGGGATCAAACTCAATCACCGGCGGTGCTTGATGCCCGGCGTCTAGCTCGTTTTCGGTCAAGTCGCGTCGATTAAGGATGAACACTCGGTCACGGCCATCTACACACACCCCGCCCACCTGGCCCGTTATCCATCTATCTGGCAAGGGCTTAGGCCAATAGGGATCGAACTCGAACTTGGAGACGTTACGCTGCGCCGGCAATGACTGTGGACAAAAGATCCCAAGCAAGATGGCCAGCCCCGTGAATGTCGCTAGCGTGGTCAGAGACGTTGTCTGTTTCTGCATCCTCATATCAGCCCCTTCCTGTGAATTTTGGTGTAGACGACGGGATCAGTGACTAGTCCGATTTTTTGTGCGAGTTCGAGTGAGAGAGTTTATACCACGGCCGCCAGACTGCGAAATCGAGTTGGTGGAACAGGGGCTACCGGCGGCAGGCTCGCCTTAGAGGAGATTGCACGTGAATATCTCCGGGGAAAGGCGGGAAAGGGCAAACCGGAGTTCTCGTTTGCCTAACCGTGGATAGGAACTTATACTTGCCGAAACTCGAGCGTTCCAAACCGAGGCTGTGGAGCGTGTAAGATCACAGCCCTCGGATATCCAAAATTGCAATGCGGATTGGAATCGCAGAATAGGAGCGGTACAGCGATGCGAATGCGAAGATCTTTATGGTCTGTCTTGTTGGCGCTCTGGTTAGTCAGCACTGTCAAAGCACAAGTGGCCAACGGGCAAAGGGCAGAAAAGAGCGCAGAAGCTGAGAAGGAGCTCGTTAAGTACGAAAATGGATTAATTAAAGCCGTTTTGGCGGGGGGGTCGGTTGCCGCGGATTTTTTCGATCGCGATGATGCCGAGGACCAGGATTTGCTTAATAACGGAAAAGTTTCGACTAAAGCCGCGCATGTTGCCGAATGGAGATCGTCAAGCCGGAAGATGGTTTCCATCAAACATTCCGATTATCTTGTGCATGTTTACGGCAACGGAACCACAGCAGTGGTAACTTACCAAGGCCACAATCGGGAGCTTGAAGGCAACGTCGTTGACAAGTATTACAGGACTACGGATGTCTTCGCCAAACAGAATGGAAAATGGCTGCGTGTCCTCCACCATGTGAATTCGATTCCGAAAGATAATGCGCCATGAGTATGGGGGCGAACAATGGAAGACAGTATTGCTGAACTGCTTAAGGATGTCGAGAAAGCAAAAATGGACCGGCGTCGGCTAGTGCAGGGCTTGGGACTAACTGCTGCGGCCGCATTTGCCGCGATCGCAGCGCCGAAAGCTGTGGCCGACAGCGAAGGTTTCAAAGCAGTTGCCTGGAATCACATTTCATATAACGTTGCCGATGTCGCCAGATCTCGCGACTTCTATGTAGATCTGTTTGGGATGACGCCAGCGTGGGATGATGGCATACAGTCTGAGCTCGACTTCGGCGATCCGTCCGCAGTGGACTCCCTATACTTCCGCAAAGTCAAACCCGGCAATAAGGTAGGTGTCGATCACTTGGCATGGTCGGTTGACAATTGGATTAAGGATCAAGCGGAAGCCAAACTGAAACGTCGTGGCCTAAATCCTACTCCTGGTGGTCCAGTAACTTGGAACGTCAAGGACCCCGACGGCTTCACGGTCCAAATCATAGCAAAAACCGGGGGTTTTCCTGGAGGAGTCGTACCGGGATCCAAAATAGATGACGGCCGAAAGAATTTAAAAGATATTCCAGCGCCCAGCGGCAAAGGTTTCAAAGCGACCGGTGCCATCGTTGCGTTGCATGTTACGGATATCGCCAGAAGCCGTGACTTTTATTCGAGTCTGCTGGGGATGAAGGTGATTTACTACAAGCCTGAGGAGCTGAACTCCGAGTGTTTCCTTAGGTTCGGCAGCAATGACGCCTTATTACTGCGAAGGAGCCAGCAGCTCGACGATAAGCCGAATATCGATCACCTGACGATCGTCGTAGCGAATTATAACGCGCATGCAGTGGAAGCCGAACTCAAGCATCGCGGCCTAGCCGCCGGGCCCCAAACTAAATTTGCCTGGACCGTTCACGATCCAGACGGCTACACAATCGCCGTTGCCGGACAAGGGCTGCTAAAGGGGCAAGGAAGCCTCGGCCTATAAACTCAACCGCACAACCGTAACTGAATGTGCGGTCTCATGCGGGAGGTTCCCAATCCTCTTATCATCGACATCAGTAAAGGCAGGGCAGACATCAACTTGGTCCGGAAAGATATTCTTGCCCTCACCAAACTCAACTACAACACCTGTATCTTCGGCGACGGGATGCCGATAACGTTGAAGTTCGCGGATGCGGGGAGGACAGCTCGACCTTTGGGGGATTCCACTTCAACAATCCACGGGAAATCTTCGTGGAAATGCGTTACCGCTTTCACAATTGAGCCAGGCGATTCTATCCACTGATAACGCGGATAGACACTGATCGTGGAGTGTATTCTTTTTCCCGTGATTATCTGTGTCCATCTTTGATCAGCCATGGGCAACCAACAGGTAGTTATGAGATGGATGTTGCAAATTCCGCGCCAGCGGAGGAGGGTGAAACAGTGTCAGAGAAATTGATTGCGCCGCAACAAGCATCGTTCCTCAGGCGGACAAAAACGAGGCATAGTGAATCTGCCGATTCTGTTGGCGGTGACAAATTTGTTGTGCCAACTAGGGGGGAAGCGTACGATGCTCTGAAAAGGGAGCCAAACTGGAAATCCCGATTGGACAATTGCGAATTTCATCCGGGCTTAAACCTATTGCCGCCCCACAATGATCTTCACTTCGCTATCCGCTTGCACAAGCTCCAAATTATCATGAAAAACCAATTTTCAATTTTACGTTTGGTTGCATTTGCAGCCGCCTTGTTTAGCTTTGCGCCATTGGCCACGGCGCACGAGCGCGACACTTTCAAGGTTGGCGACAAGTATTACCTCCTAACCGTGGGTTCGCTGAACGAACCATTCATCGTGGACAACATTTCCGGAGTTGACCTACGCGTATCGCAACTCTCCGGGCCCGGCGGCGATGGCGCTGGCAGCGCGGCGGGCAAAGGCACGCCTGTTACCGGACTCGAGCGAACGCTAAAAGTGGAGCTCGCCGCAGGAGATAAAAAGGAAACGCTCCCTTTCGACCCTTCGGACAAGGCTCCGGGGTCCTACGCCGCAATCTTCATTCCCACGGTACAAACGACTTACAGCTATCGCATCTTCGGGACCATCGACAATCACTCCGTCGATCTCACATTCACATGTGTCACGGGTGAAGTGTCGGAGTCCGCCGAAGATAATTCTCGGTTGAAGGTTTCCGGCTCGATTACCCGGCTTCGTAAGATTGGCGCGTTTGGCTGTCCGGACTCGAAAAAGACCATGGGCTTTCCGGAGCCGTCGCTGTCTTCGTATGAAATGAATCAGAGTCTGCAGAATCTCGCGGCTGGCGCTCAGGCGACTGGCAAACGGGCGGCTACGGCGCAAACGTTGAGTATCTCCGGGATCGTAAGCGGACTGTTAGGACTTGCGGTCGCCGGAATAGCGTTGAAACGAAAGTAGGTGTGCCACAGTTGAAGCGCATTATTTTTATCATCCTGGCACTTGCGATTGCGGAAGCCGCATTTGCGAACGGCCTTGGCGGCGAGCGGCTCGAAAAGGTCGTCGGCGACTTGATTGTTGATGTCGGCACGGATCAACCTTCAACGCCACTGGCGGGACAACCCATCGAATTCGACTTCGATTTATTGCAAAGCAAGACGCGAGAGCCTGTCAATCTCGCAACAAGCGTAGGGATCGACATCGGGCATGACGGCAAATCGATGGTCAACTGCGATCTCGTCGTCGAAACACCAATTACTTTCCTTATCTATACATTCCCGGAACCCGGTAAGTACACACTTACGGTAGCGTTTTTCAACAAAAATCTCGGACAGCAAAGGCTTGCAATCGCAACGTTTCCGTTAACGATTTCTGGAACTAAAGGAAATAACCGGCCACTGTACCTTGCTGCTCTATTCGCGAGCATTATCTTGGGACTGTTAGCGGGCTATTGGGGAGCACGCAGGCGAAGATCTGGATAATGTACCGGGATGGATTTGTTGATTGTTGATTCAATTCGCCTTCAACGTCCTATCGCGGGTTTCGAAAGATGTTATGCATACGAGATTTGGCAAATCCTTTAGCGCTTCATGTCTCTCAATCATCATTGCGATGCTACCCGAGGTCGTCTTCGCCCATGCGACGCCGCTTCAGTATGTCCCGGCCGCGTCGTCGGCCCTTTCGAAAGCGCCCGCGGAAGTGGAAATCCGTTTCAGTGAACGCGTGGAGCCACGCGCCTCCAGCATTGTCGTGCTCGCACCGGATGGTTCGCGCGCCGACCTTTCCAACTCCGGACCTGACCCAGCGGATCCCAGAGTCTACCGTGTGGGTTTGAAGGACAGCGGCGCAGGCAGCTACACGGTTTCGTGGGAAGTCATTTCGTCGGATGACGGCCACTTCTCGAAAGGGGCGTATGTTTTTTCCGTGGGAAATGAAAAGCCTGGCGCCGCCACAGAAGGCGGCGGATTTCAGACCGTTCACAGCTCAAGCATTCCTGAAGCCTTAAGCCTCGCGGTGGAACTCATCGGAGACGCCATGATTCTGGGTGCCCTGCTGGTATTCGCCTTCCTCTGGCGGCCGATGCGCAGGCTTTTCCCCGAAGTGAAATCTGATGAGGCTGAGTTCGTTCGCCGATTCCAGTTTCTGTTCCTCTTCGGATGTCTTCTGGCCCTGGCCGGCGGCGCCGCTTACATCATCTATAAAACAAACGATCTCACTTCCCTTCAGGAAACAACATTCATCGCGGCCTGGGCCTCCTTCATCACGACTACCTCCGCGCTCTACACGGTATATCGCATGGTTGGTGCGGCCTCCCTGTTGATTGCCTCTCAAGGAATGCGGAAGCGGCTCTTCTCAGCCGAACGGATCTCGAACATCGAATATGCGTTATTCGCGGTTCTGGTGCTGATCGATCTCTCCCGGGCGCGCGTCAGCCACGCCGCCGCATCCACCTTCGCGCCGGCATTCGGCGTGCTCATGAATTTCGTCCATCTCTTTTTTAAGGACGCTTGGATCGGCGGAATCATTGCGCTGATGGCGCTCCTGTCGCCGCTAATCGGAAGGACGCGAAACGCGCGGGTGGCTGCGTTCGTTCTCACCGCGTTTTCCAGAATCGCGAGTGTCGCGTTCGGCATTGCCGGCGTCACGGGGGTCTATGTCGTTTGGCTCCATCTCAAAAGTTTCTCGTATGTGCTGACGACTGACTGGGGGAAACGATTCGCCGTTCTTTCGGTGTTGGCCGCATTTCTGCTTGTTGTACGATTTGTTGCGCAATTGTATTGCGAGCCCAGAATCGTAGACGCTATCCGGAAAAACGACGAAACGCGGTTTCTTCGCCTCTTCTCGTGGATTGGCTTTACGGTGCCCGCGGAGACGGCCATTGGCATCGCCATCCTTGCGGTCACTTCACTGCTGATTATCACCACTCCTCCGCTTGCTCCTCATTACAAGTTCCAGCGGTCCGCCGTGAGCCAGGGAATCGCGCTCTCGCTTACCGAACAAGCTTCCGAAAACGGCAAATTCCTGGTGACCGCCGAAGACCCACTGACGAAAGCCGGCGCAGACGTGAAATCGATGGTCGTCACCCTTACGAACCAGGCCGCCGGTGTCGGACCGATTGTTGCTCCGGTCGAGAAGAGATTTGCCGGAGGGTTTGTATTCGGCAAGAACCTGCTGACTCCTGCCGGATTGTGGGCGGTAAATGTGGCCGCCCAACGGGCGGGAGCCTACGATGCCATGGCGTCTCTCTATGTGAATTATCCGCACGAAATAATGGAGAGCGACTCGCACTCGGCGGACAGGACGTTCGGGTCGTTTGAAGTCATTCATCTGATCGTCGCACTCACCCTTCTTGCCGCGTCGGTCATCCTTTATCGCCAGAGCACTAGATTGAACCAAGCTGTGCTCGATGCATCCGATATGCCTCCAGCGAGCGCGGCGTTGACGATCTCCAGGCGAGGCGCCTGGGCTCCTCCACTGATGCTTATCGCTGTCTTAATATACCTGAGCGGAGGAATTTCCGCGGCGTCTTCGGGCGTTCTGAGAAGTTCATTTCAGCGAGCCTGCGAGGAAAGCAACGTAATGAATGTGTGGCACGAGAGCGTTTCGGAACGCGCCGGAGAGGCAACGTCCGACCTCGCGCTGCCCGGCTGCACGGTCGGGCTCGGGCTTGGCCAATTTCATTTTGTGGACGCACGGGAATTCGCCTACTTTATGCGGCCTGCGCGCGCAAGAACGCAGCTGGCCACCAGCCCCGAAGCGCTTTCGCCCAATGTTCCCACAACACTTATCTTCACCTCGCGCGATTATCAGGGAATCCCCGTCCAGGATCTGGTACTCGATCACAACCGCATCCTTCATGTTGTCATCGCAAGCAAGGATTTTTCCGTCTTCTCGCATATCCATGTGGAAGACTTAGGGCCGGTAACTCCTGCAATGCTCAAAACCGCCACGTTCCCCGTGCACTACACTTTTCCCAAGCCCGGGGAGTATCTGGTTTCAGCGGACTACACAGAACGGGCGTATCTGTTCTCCGATCAGTTCTACCTGAACGTTGGGTCATCCAGCACGATGGGCGCTCCCGCGAGCGACAGTTTTTCACTGCAAGAAAATGTGCATGGCCACGAGGTAACGCTCAAGACATCACCGGCCAGACTCAAGGCGGGCACCCCTGCCACACTGGAATATCACGTCGAAAAAGACGGGAAGCCGCTCACCGGGATGAATCCATATCTTACGGTTCCCATGCATATAAGTATCATTCGCGAAGATCTCATGGGATTTCTTCATATCCACGGGCTCCTTCCGGTTTCATTCCTCGGCAAACTGTTCGGTGAGAGCATCCATGCTTCGCACTTGCTGCTCCCAAATAAATTCGGTCCGGATATCGAGGCGACGAATTTCACTTTTCCGTCTGCCGGTATCTACCATATCTTCGGCGAATTCAGCGCGGCGGGCGAAATCATCGTGACCCATTTTACGGTCAGGGTCGAGTAGAATTGCCACGCGTTGCCATCAGGCACGGCCCATGGAGGCTCGCCGGGTTTCTGACAGCCACTGCGTGATAAACGGTACTTGCCGGAATGTGGAAATCTGCCCCATGAGACCCCATTGGCACATTTGACCCTTGATCGCGATAGAATCGCCCCGTCATGCCGTCGCTCTACATCGGCACATCCGCCTTCACCGCCGCTGGTTGGGAAGGCACCTTCTATCCCCCAGGCATGAAGCCGGCCGGTTTTCTCCGGTATTACGAGCAGCACTTCGACTCGGTCGAGGTAGACAGCACTTTTTATCTCTAGCAATCCCGCAACAGATTCGCAAACAACGCCTAGGGCGTACTGGAAATAGCGTGACCGAACACTACACGCACACTTTCACTCAAGACGAGCGTAATGCTGCGGAGAAGTTAGAGGAATTTTTCGGAAACGGATGGCCTGAGATTGACAAGGGAAAACTGATTTATTTACCAAACTTTTCCCTAACAAAAGAAGGGCCTGTTGGTTGCGCCCAGCAAGCCCTTGCGAATCAGTAAATTTGGTTAGGGGGTTGGTTTTGAACCAACGACCTTCGGGTTATGAGCCTGAGAGGTCAATCCTAAGTCTCGCTGATTCCGTTGCGCTTACCCTCGCGACTGGCCTCAAAACCCCGTATTCGAGGCTGATTCTTTGCCCAAGTTTTGCCCAAGTTTCTTTGGGCCACCGCAGGTGCCGGGCAGAGTCAATTCACTATATCCGCCCGGTCAGGCGGGGCGAAAAGCCACAACTTACCGGGCTCAATGTCACGGGCGCGGCACGTGCACCGAGAACAGGACGAGCACACCATCGATGGAGCTGAACCAATGTGGCGTGTTTTCCGGAACGAGAATGAAATCTCCTTTTGCGATGGTGCGCGACGTTCCGCCTTCAATCGCCGATCCGCTGAGGTTCGTGGAATTTGTTCGAGTCTCCTTGACGAGCTTGCCACCCGTCATCAAAGTCGCAGATCCATCGATCACGTAGAAAATCTCTGCCTCCTTTTCATGGACGGCGGCGTTGCCGACCGAGGGGCGATATTCGAGGTGCCCGTCGTACGATCCCAGCTCCAGCATGGGTTCCGCGACGATTGATTGGCCTTCCTTGTGTTCGCTTTTCGCTTTAGCAATAAGCGCAGCGACCTCGGCCGAAGGGGTGAAGGTCTTAGTTGGCTTCTCAGGCGATTGCGGGGCGGGCTGCTTCGCCAATGCAACCGCAGCCACGAGAGTGAAAGCGAAACTGATTATCATTCTGCGCATAAAACCTCCAAGTGTGCTTCGTCTAGCTAGCGCATCGTACTCTTCACCTGTCCTCGACATAACGATATGCCGGCGAAATCAGGTGTAGCTCGACGCCCACATCCTGATAAACGGCCCCCTGCTTGGAATCTCCCGTCCGGCGGGCGCGGCAAATTCCTGCTTTGAAACCGCGTTCGGAAACAAATCACAAAGCGTTGGTGTCAAACTTTAACAGACCCGAGTGAGCGTGATTTTTTGCCGTGCCGATCTGGATTGGACAGGTCAATACTCAATTGTCGTAGTACTTGTTCGACGAAATGAGCTATCGCCGTCGATCAGACGCTTTTGAATTTAGGTTGCTTGTGCTTGCTTTGATGTTGTCCATTCTTTTCGGCGTGCAAGCCTTACGACGTTGCTTTCATTATCTATGCGAGGCGCGCAAACTGCGGCCGATGACCAACTCGCCACCGCTCGCAACATTTCTGTGGGCTTCATCGTCGACCGCTGCCTGTCGGCGCTTTCTGCTGCTTTTATCTGGTGCCCATACTGTCGGATCATCCTAAGGTCATACCGCTAATCCGGAGTACTTCATTTGCTGCCGATAATTCGTCGGATTTCGCTTGACATGATTAGTGAACAGGTGTTACAAGCCCGGCCATACTGGGTGAGTTTTAAAACGTTTCCTAAATAGATCTCTGGCCCTTATCCGCAATTTGGTAAGGCTTCAACATGTGTCGGCCCGTCTGTGACTCGGGAGGGATTACGATGCCACATAGACTATTTGGGAAAAAGTGTAGTTCGGCCGTCTGGATATTTTTGCTCGCAGCGATCAGTATGTCGTGGACCGGCCAGGCGTATGCGCAGGTTGCCGGAGCAACGCTCACCGGCACAGTGAAGGATTCTTCCGGGGGGACCATTCCCAACGCTCAAGTCGCTATTACAGACGTGGCCACCGCCTTTACACGTACCGTTTCGACTGGTGGAGCGGGACTTTACAGCGCTCCCAACTTGTTGCCCGCCACCTATGAAGTCCGTGTTACGGCGATGGGTTTTAGCACGGCCGTGCAGAAAGGCATCACACTAACTGTGGGGGCCCAACAGGAGCTTGATTTCACGATGCAGGTTGGGCAGATGACGCAAACAGTTGAGATCAGGACGGAGGCGCCCACGGTCGAGCTGACCTCGTCTACGCTAAGCGCCACGGTAAACGCGACAACGGTGCGTGAGTTGCCCCTGAATGGCCGCTCCTGGACTGACCTTGCCAATCTCCAGCCTGGCGTCTATTCGGCGGAGAGTCACCTGCATGATCAGAACCGCGGTTATGGAGACCAGTCGGTCATCTCTGGCGCTCGCCCTCAACAGAATAACTACCGCTTAGACGGCATTAGTATCAACGATTACGCGAATGGCGGCCCTGGAAGTTTGATCGGCGGAAACCTGGGAGTAGATGCGATTCAAGAATTCAGCGTCCTCACCAGCAACTATTCGGCGGAGTATGGCAAGACGTCCGGGGGAGTGGTGAACGCCATCACCCGTTCGGGCACGAACCAGTTTCACGGCTCTGTTTATGAGTTCCTGCGCAATAGCGCGCTGGACGCCGACAATTTTTTTGACAATGCCACTGGTACTCCAAAACCGCCTTTCAGGCGCAATCAATTCGGCGTAGCGGCGGGCGCTCCCATCCGGAAGGATCGCATGTTCATCTTCGGGGACTATGAGGGCATACGGCAGTCCTTGGGGACTACCAACAGTCCCGTGGTGCTCTCACCGGACGCGCGCAACGGTCTCCTTAATTTCGAAAACCCCGACCAAAACAACCCCAACATCAAACCCACCTTCCCAGCTGGCTGTGTTGACGATGGCGTCTCGCACACATTTGACGGCACGCACTACTCTCAGTGTGCGCTGAACGTTGATTCCGCGGTGGCAAAATACCTCCCTCTCGAACCTGTCTCAACAGGAAGCCCCTTTGGCGATGGGAATGTGGCTCTTGCCTCGTTTGCAGGGCAGAAGGTTGACAGTGAAAATTATTTCACGATTCGTGTCGACCAGAAACTTTCGGAGAAGGACAACCTCTTCGGAACCTATAACTTTGACAGGGATCCCCAGAGCGTGCCTGATTTACTGAATCAGGTTCTGAACAACGGCATAGCCAAGCGGCAATTTATCGCGCTGGAAGAGAGCCATACCTTTGGCCCTGGCTTGCTCAACACGGCCCGGGTTGGCTTCAACCGGGCTCGTGTGGGCGGCGTGCCGGGCACAGCCATCAATCCTCTCGCAGCGGACACGTCTCTGGGGTGGCTACCCGGAGCCGGGCGAACTGCGCCCCAAGCGTTCGTTACGGGGCTTGCGCAAATTGGGAATGGTGCGAGTCCTACAAGCTACCGCAATTGGAACTCGTATCAGGCCTATGACGACGCGTTTCTGACCAGGGGGCTCCATTCTTTGAAATTTGGCTTCGGCTTCGAACGGGACCAGCTCAACGAAGTCGACCTCACCGCCGACTATCACGGTATTTTTAGTTTCGGATCGTTGGCCGCGTTTCTTACTAACCAACCTTCTCGTTTTTCTGGGGGTTTTCCAGGATTGCCCGGTCAGCGCGGCATGCGTCAATCCATCGTCGGCGCCTACGTTCAGGATGATTGGCGAGTGCGCCCAAACCTGACGCTGAATATGGGTGTTCGCTACGAGATGTCGACCGTGCCCATCGAGGCTCACGGAAACCTCACGAACCTCTATAATGTCACCGATGCACAACCCACATGCGCGAAAATGTTCACGAGCCCGACCGGGATTTCCTGCGGCGCGACCGGTGCTTACTTCTCGAACCCGACATTGCGAAACTTCGAACCGCGGGTAGGTTTTTCCTGGGACCCGTTCAAAAACGGGAAGACTGCTTTGCGCGGCGGGTTCGGGATGTTTGACGTGCTCCCCATGCTCTATACGACTATAACGATGGTCGGCCGGGGAGCCCCATTCACCGAAATCGGCGCAACGAAAAAGGCGTCCATTTTGAGTGGCAACTTCCCCAGCGGAGTGGACCCTGCGGCCCTCGGCCCCAAATCCTTGGAATATGAGCACGTCGAACAGAAGCCTCCTCGCAATTACGTGATGCAGTGGAATCTCAATCTCCAGCGCGAGCTTGCCCCGAATTTGAGCATGGTAGTTGGCTTTGCAGGCTCTCATGGCGTCCATCAGGGGCTTCGCGTCGATGACGCCAATATAGTCTTCCCTGTCGCACTGACTTCGGCGGGCTATTTGTGGCCCAATCCGGTTGGCAGCGGCACGCAAATTAATACGATTAACTCGGGAGCCATCCGTTCCTTGTTTTGGGCAGGAGACTCGTTCTATAGCGCGCTCGAAGTGGGAGTCGTGAAAAAAATGAGCCACGGCTTCCAGGTCCAGGGATCCTTTACCTGGGGCAAGAGCATTGATAACAACTCCGGGGACACGAACGGCGATACGTTTGCCAATGCATTTTCAAGCATTCACTGGGACGATTTGAGGACGAGCCGCGCCGTGTCCGATTACAATATCCCCCGGGCCTTGGTCATCAACGGCACGTGGCATGTGCCGACAAGCAAGTCTGCCTCTAGAGCCGTGGCGTTCGTTGCGAATGGCTGGGAGCTGGGGGCCATCTTCAAAGTCAACGACGGCTACCCCTTCACCCCAACTTTCGGAACCGACGGCGATCCCTTGGGCCTGTCGAGCAGCGACCCATGGGCCTTTCCCGATCGCCTGAGGACCCCGGATTGTGCGACGCTCATCAATCCAAGAAACACCCAAAACTACCTCAAGACCCAGTGCTTCGCGATCCCGACAGCGCCGAGCCCGGCCTTCTTTAATGCGACGCCACCTCTTGGCTGCGATCCGGCTTTCGGCCAGAGCTCAGATCCCACGAAACCGCAATATCTGTGGTGTTTCAACCGCGCGGGAAGCTCCGGCCGGAACCCTGTTTATGGTCCGGGCCTAACGAACCTCGATTTTTCGATGTTCAAGAACAACTCGATCAGGAGGATCTCGGAGAGCTTCAACGCACAGTTCCGGGTGGAAGTTTTCAACATCTTGAATCACGCCAACTTTGCCCCGCCGACGGTAGGAAAGTTGGATGTCTTCGATTCAACTGGCAACCCGACCGGGACTGCAGGATTGCTGACCGCGACGACAACCGATCCAAGGCAAATTCAGTTCGCGCTCAAGCTTAGTTGGTGATTTAGGGAACTTAATTCGTATTCACAATCTGGAATCGGTGCGAGCATTAATCGACAGCCGGCGGCTTTTGTGGATGAATCCACCCGCCGGAAACGTACGCTACAAAAAGGGGAGAACATGAAGAAACTTCTGTGCGGTTTGGTGCTGGTGCTGGTTTGGGTAGCGAAGTCTCCAGCTCAAGAGAAGGCACCGCTCAAGCTTGTCCAAACTGTTTCCTTTGCAGGTGTCAAGCGTAATTGGGACCACTTCGGCGTGGATCTGAAAAGCAACCGGCTCTTTGTTACTTCAGATTCAGAGAATGAGGCGGTCGTAGAAGTTCTTGACTTGCGTACAAACAAGAAAATCCAAACCATCACCGGCCTCAAGGGACCGCACAACGTCCTACCTTTTCCGGAAATGAATAAAATCTTTGTTACGGATGGAGAAGCCTCGGAGCTCAAGATCTACGATTACAAGACGCTCGAATTGGTGGGCCACACCCCGTTGAGCATAGATGCAGACCCCATCGTGTACGATCCCGCCACGAAGTATTTCTACATCGTAAACGGCGGCCGCGAAGCCAAGACACCCTACTGTCTCATCAGTGTCGTGGATGCGGTGAGTGGTAAGAAGCTGGAGGATATCAAGCTGGATACCAACCGGCTGGAGTCCATGGCGCTGGAAAAATCCAGCTCGCGACTTTTTGTCAACATGACAACTGCCAATGTGATTGGAGTGGTGGACCGCAAGACACGCACCTTAGTTACGACTTGGCCCATCACCGCGGGCCTGGAAAATGTGCCGATGCAGTACGATGAATCCACGCATCGCTTATTTACAGTCACTCGCAAGCCTTCCAGGTTGGTGGTCGTGAATACGGACACGGGCAAGGAAGTCACCAGCCTTCCGACCGCCGACTCCGTGGACGATCTGGCTTACGATCCTGTACTTCACCGGCTGTATGCCCCGGGCGGAAACTTGGGAGGAGCAGTTGGTGCGGTCACGGTGGTCCAGCAAAAGGACGCGGACCACTACGAGGTGCTTGCAAACATACCTACCAAACCCGGCGCCAGGAATGCCCGCCTGGTCCCCGAACTCAACAAGTACTACTTGAGTACTGCGACGAAGGGCCCCCAGCAAGCGGAAATCATGGTGTTTGACGTGGTTCCGTAAATCTAGGTGTCCCGTGTCTGGCACCTAGCGAGGTACTCACTTTAACTGACTCCATATGGGGGGGAATAATGGAGCCGAGGCCCGGACTTGAACCGTGGACCTGTCGATTGAGCATCAAAATACTAAATGTGTTTTGTTTCAAGCGGTTTCCCATTTCGGAAGTGAGCGGTAATCGGCACATTTAGGCGTAGTTGTTTCGAAAGATGTTATGAAGTTGCGGTTCAAGAGTTGCTCTCGGGTCCAGGAGTCGAGGAATATTCGACATTTTGTTTGGAGTGCTGATCTTGTTCCCCAACGTTCCCTCAAGGCTCCAAACAAAACCCAAACAAAGGCGATGGCATCAGTGGTCGTGACCTGCCCCCTGTTTCCGCATACTTCATAATACGACATCCACTATGCGGCAAGTGTCGGCTTCCGGCCCAACTTTCATGGCACGGATGGCAAGCCGACGGTCAGTAAAATCAAGGCAACCAGGGTCAACCTCCTGGTCCCGAACCAGGTGACAGAGCTTGTTGAACCCTGTGGAATCCTGTGGTTTCTAAGTGATTCTTGTTGAAACGTTTGCGGCCTGCTTGTTGAACTCTGTTGAAACTTGTTGAAGTAACCGGACCAATGCCCGGATGGGTCATCAACAGCACCGCATCTTCACGACGATTTGCTTCTTCCATAACCGCGCGATCCAACTCGGCGATACCAGGTTCGAGTTGGTCGAGCAATTTCAGAAGTTCTTCGCGCCGTCGGCTGGCCCACGGGGCTAGCCCCAAGTGAATCAGCTCCACTCGGCCTTTTTTGGTGAACAACTTTTTCTTGCGGCACAAACCCTCACTCATGGCCAGGGCGTGCAGTTGGTTGCCCAGCATCGTACGCAGGCAGACCAGCTTGTGACGATGCCAAAGCAACTGCCGCAGGTCGCGTTTGGCCGGTGTGGGAACCCAGATCTTCGGAGAGCGTTTCGCCAGCAGGTGATCCAGAATGAGCATGACGTCGCGCTCATCGGTCTTTTGTTTGCGCACCTCGCTGGCGCGAATCTTCGCGGAGTCTCCCATCCAAAGTTCGTGACCGAGTTCTGCCAGGAAGCGCTCGAACCAGCGAATCGGACCCGTCGCTTCGATGCCCACGCGCACTGGCCCCTGCAAATTGTGATAGAAGGCCTGGGCCTCCCCGCTCTCATGGTCAAGCCGTCGCTCGATCAGCTCCCCAGTAGCTTCGTCCATCATGGCAATCTGTTGATAGCGTGTGTGAAAATCACATCCTATAATCAACATTGCTCGGCTCCTTTCTTCCGAGCATTGGTCGTCTCACAGCCACCAAGTTTACTCGGAAGAAGGAGCCGACAACATCATCTAATCAGCCTTCACGAATTCCTCGAGCCTCGCAGATCTCAACCAAAGAAACAAGCGCCAGAGGTTTACGTCGTTCTGAAGGTAGCCGATTGAACTTGACATATTTTTCAGGGGGGTGTATGGAAGCCGCATACTTCGGTTCCTAGGTTTTCCTGTCGGGTGTCCGCGATCGAGAGCAACTCTAACAG
>WNGJ01012155.1_pt1 | contig 18557 bp, 18 predicted proteins | sample 5400611 | NCBI WGS metagenome assembly WNGJ01 (sample SAMN13153375, study PRJNA577476) | soil metagenome | isolation source: 40 cm soil or saprolite under Garry oak tree replicate 1 | place: USA:California | collected 2016-06-15 | reverse complement strand
CGTGGCCTCGCGGTGGCAGCCGGGCTTTGCCGGGGTGGCCGGTGCGAATCGAGGCAACCGTCAGAGCGCGCGGGGCCTGATCGGAAGCGCCGGACTAACCGAAGTTGACCTTCGCTTCGAGGTTGGCGCGCGAGTCGGCGTAGGTGAGCGCCTCCTCGAGCTCCACCTTGCCGCTCTTGAAGAGCGTGTACAGCGCCTCGTCGAAGCTCTGGATACCGCGCTCGGCGCTCTTGTGGATGGCTTCCTTGATCGACACCACGTCGCCTTTCTTGATCAAGGTGGCGATATAGGGGGTGTTCAGCATGATCTCGACGGCAGCCACCCGCCGGCCCTCCTTGCCCATCACCAGGCGTTGCGCCATGACGCCGCGCAGGTACTGCGACAGGTCGAGGAAGATCTGGTCATGCTCTCGCGGTCGCGGATCTCGCCGATCAGGATCACGTCCGGGGCGGCGCGCACCACGTAGCGCAGCGCGTTGGAGTAGTTGCGGGTGTCGATCCCCACCTCGCGCTGGTTCACGATCGAGCGCTTGTTGGTGTGCAGGAACTCGATCGGGTCCTCGATGGTGACGATGTGGTCGGAGGAGTTCTCGTTGCGGTAGTTGAGCATCGCCGCGAGCGTCGTGGACTTGCCGGAGCCGGTGGCGCCCACCATCAGCACCAGCCCGCGCTTGAGCAGCACCAGCTCGCTCACCATCTCGGGGAGCCCCAGCGAATCGAGCCGCGGCATTTCGGCGGTGATGTAGCGCAGCACCATCGCGGGACAGCCGCGCTGCATGAACACGTTCACTCGGAAGCGCCCGAGCCCCGGCTCCGAGATCGCGAAGTCGAGCTCCCACTCGCGCTGGAAGTGCTCGCGCTGCTCGGGAGACATGAGCGCCAGCGCCGTCTGGCGCACCGTGTCCGGAGAGAGCACCTGGCGGTTCACCGGCAGGATCTGGCCCTCGATCTTGATCTTGATCGGCGCGTTGGAGGTGAAGAACAGGTCCGAGGCCTTCTTCTCCACCATCAGCTTGAACAGCGGCTTGGTGTTGAGGGTCGGTTGCGGCCCCCCGTTCGCCGTCGCCGCGTCCTCGGGCAGCGCCGGCTGCGGCCCGGTGTCGCCGCTCACCGGGGCCTTGACGGCTGCCGCGTCCTTGGCTGCCTTCACAGGTTACGTCCCTGCTCTTCCTCGACGATACGCAGATTCCCGCCGTCGTCGGCCGCCTTGTGCTCGCGCTTGCTCTCGAGCTTGATGCGCAGACGCAGCTCGTTCTTCGAATCCGCGTTGCGCAGCGCGTCCTCGTAGGAGATGAAGCCGGTCTCGTACAGCTCGTACAGCGCCTGGTCGAAGGTCTTCATGCCGAGGCGCGTCGAGCGCGACATCACTTCCTTGATCTTGGCGACCTCGCCCTTGAAGATCAGGTCCTGGATGAGCGGCGAGTTGAGCATGATCTCCATCGCCGCGATGCGCCCGGAGCCCGCCTCGCGCGGGACCAGCCGCTGCGAGATGAGCGCCCTGATGTTGAGCGACAGGTCCATGAGCAGCTGGTCGCGCCGCTCGTCGGGGAAGAAGTTGACGACGCGGTCGAGCGCCTGGTTGGCGTTGTTGGCGTGCAGCGTGGCCAGCACCAGATGTCCGGTCTCGGAGAACTGGATGCCGTACTCCATGGTCTCCCGATCGCGGATCTCGCCGATCAGGATCACGTCCGGCGCCTGCCGCAGCGTGTTCTTGAGCGCCGCGTGCCAGGACTCGGTGTCGACGCCCACCTCGCGGTGCGTGATCACGCATCCCTTATGGGTGTGCACGTACTCGACCGGGTCCTCGATGGTGACGATGTGCCCGCGCGTCTTGTCGTTGCGATAGCCGACCATGGCGGCGAGCGTCGTGGACTTTCCCGAGCCGGTGCCGCCGACGACGATCACCAGCCCGCGCTTGCTGAGCACCACTTCCTTCAGGATCGGCGGCAGGTCGAGCTCCTCGAAGGTGGGGATCTTGGCGTTGATCAGGCGGATCACGCAGCCGACCGCCGCCTGCTGCACGAAGGCGCTGACGCGGAAGCGGCCGATGCCGGCCGGGGCGATGGCGAAGTTGCATTCCTTGGTGGCGTCGAACTCCCGGGTCTGCCGGTCGTTCATGATGGCGCGCACCAGCGTCGCGGACTGCTCGGCGGACAGCGCCCGCTCGCTCTGCGGCCGGATCTCGCCGTCGATCTTGATGGCGGGCGGAAAGCCGGCGGTGATGAACAGGTCCGACGCCTTCTTCTCCGTCACCCGCCGGAGGAGATCCTGCATCAGCTTGATGGCCTGGTCGCGATCCATGTGCGTGCCTCCGCTTTTACAGCGCGTCCTTGTTCTGCGCCTTGTAGCGCGCCTCTTCCTTGCTGACGATGCCCTTGGCGACCAGGTCGGCGAGGCACTGGTCGAGGGTCTGCATGCCCTGGGCGCCGCCGGTCTGGATGGAGGAATACATCTGCGCGATCTTGCCCTCGCGGATCAGGTTACGGATCGCCGGGGTGCCGATCATGATCTCGTGGGCCGCGATGCGCCCGCCGGCGTTCTTCTTCATGAGCGTCTGCGAGATCACCGCGCGCAGCGACTCGGACAGCATCGAGCGCACCATGTCCTTCTCCTCGCCCGGAAACACGTCGACGATGCGGTCGATGGTCTTGGCGGCGGAGCTGGTATGCAGCGTGCCGAACACCAGGTGACCGGTCTCGGCGGCGGTGAGCGCCAGCCGGATGGTCTCCAGGTCGCGCATCTCGCCGACGAGGATCACATCCGGATCCTCGCGCAGCGCCGAGCGCAGCGCCTCGCTGAAGCCGAGCGTGTCGCGATGCACCTCGCGCTGGTTGACGAGACAGCGCTTCGACTCGTGCACGAACTCGATCGGATCCTCGATGGTGATGATGTGATCGGGGCGGTTGTCGTTGCAGTGATTGACCATGCCGGCAAGCGTCGTCGACTTGCCCGAGCCGGTCGGCCCGGTGACCAGCACCAGTCCGCGCGGCAGCATGCACAGGTCGCGGAAGATCTTCGGCGCGTTCAGGTCATCGAGCGAGAGAATCACCGACGGGATGTTGCGGAACACCGCGCCCGCGCCGCGATTCTGGTTGAAGGCGTTGACGCGAAAGCGCGCCAGCTTCGGAATCTCGAAGGAGAAATCGGTCTCGAAGAACTCCTCGTAGGCCTTGCGCTGCTTGTCGTTCATGATGTCGTACACCATGGAGTGCACTTCCTTGTGCGACAGCGGCGGCATATTGATGCGCTTCATGTCCCCGTCAACGCGGATCATCGGCGGCACGCCCGAGGACAGATGCAGGTCGGACGCGTTGTTCTTGACGGCGAAGGCGAGTAGTTGCGCGATATCGACGGCCATTGATACTCCGTGAGGCAAGCGCAGCCCGACGAAGCGAGGGCGGCGTGCAAGTCCGCGCCTGGGCGCGCGCCGGAAGTATAACGGAGGGGTCCTACGTCCCATATGTTAATGAGTCCGCAGAATTTGCCCGCCCGCATCGCGGCGGTGCAGGAACGAGTGGCGCGGGCCGCCGGGGCGGCCGGCAGGAGTGCGCAGTCGGTCACACTCCTCGCCATCGGCAAGGCGCAGCCCGTCCCGCTGCTCGGCGCCGCCGCCGCCTGCGGCCTCGAGCATTTCGGCGAGAGCTACCTGCAGGAGGCGCTCGCCAAGATCGCCGCGCTGCGCGAGCGCGGATTGACCTGGCACTTCGTCGGGCGGGTGCAGGCCAACAAGACGCGTCCGATCGCGGAGGAGTTCGCCTGGGTGCACGCGCTCGATCGCTTAAAGGTCGCGGAGCGGCTCGCGGCACAGCGCCCCGCTCACGCCCCGCCCCTCAACGTCTGCCTGCAGGTGAACCTGGCGGGCGAGGCCGCCAAGGGCGGCGTCGCGCCCGGCGAGCTTGGCCCCCTCGCCGCGGCAGTCGCGGCGCTGCCGCGCCTCACGCTGCGCGGTTTGATGTGCATTCCACCCGAGGAGACCGAGCCGGCGCGCCAACGCGCCTGGTTCGCGCAGCTTCGCCAGCTCCGCGATCAGCTCAACGCCGGGGGCGCGCGGCTCGACACGCTGTCGATGGGCATGAGCGGCGACTTCGAGGCCGCGATCGCCGAGGGCGCGACGATCGTGCGCCTCGGAACCGCGCTGTTCGGGCCCCGCCCTCCCTAGGCGCGAGGGGCCATCTTCGCCGGCGAGAGTCGCGTCTCTCGCCGGCGCGGTTGACTCCGTCGATCGGTTGGCTTGGCAAAAGCGCCGGAGGCGCCTTTGCCCAATTGAGTACAATGCACACCGCCATGACCAACAGGCGCATCGCGGTACTCGGAGCCGGCAACATGGGGCGCGCCCTCATCACGGGGCTGCTGCGCTCCGGCACGCGACCCGAGCACCTGAGCGTCGGCGAGCCGAGCGCCGCCTCGCGCGAGCGCCTCGCGCGGGAGCTCGCCATCACCGCCGCGGCCGACAACGCCGCGGCCGTCGCCGGCGCCTCCGTGGTGGTGCTCGCGGTGAAGCCCGAGGAAGCCAGGGCGGTGCTCGGCGCGCTCGCGGGACACTGGGGCGCCCGGCCACCGCTCCTCGTCTCCGTGGCCGCGGGGCTTCGCGTGGCGGCGCTCGAGGCCTGGTGCGGGCCGGGCGTCGCTGTGGTGCGGGCCATGCCCAACCGCCCCGCGCTGGTGGGCGCCGCCGCCACCGGGTTGTTCGCCCCGCGCGCAGTCGCCGCGCCGCAACGAGCCGTTGCCGAGCAGCTGCTCCGATCGGTTGGCGAAGTCATATGGGTGGCGAGCGAGGATGCGCTCGATGTGGTGACCGCGCTCTCGGGCAGCGGCCCGGCGTACCTGTTCCTGCTGGCACAGCTCATGGCCGAGGCCGGCGAGCGGCTCGGGCTCGAAGGGACCGCGGCGCGCCGCCTGGCGGCCGTCACGCTCTACGGCGCCGGGCTGCTCGCAACTTCCGGGGACGGCGATCTCGCGCGGCTGCGCGCCGAGGTGACCTCCCCGGGCGGCACTACCGAAGCGGCGCTGCGCGTGCTCGAGGATGCGAAGCTCTCCGACACGGTGGCGCGCGCGCTCGGTGCGGCCACCGCACGCGCGCGCGAGTTGGCCGCAGCGTGTCCGGACTGACCCAACCGACGCCGAGGAGCTCATGAGCGCGATCACCTTCGTCGTCGAAACGCTGCTGTCCCTGGCGTTGTTCGTGGTTCTGGCGCGGCTGCTGCTGCAGTGGACCCGCGCCGACTTCCGCAATCCGCTCTGCCAGGCGGTGGTGCGCATCACCAACCCGCTCATCCTGCCGCTGCGCCGCGTGCTGCCGCCCATCGGCAAGCTCGACACCGCCTCCGTGATCGCGGTGCTGATGGTCGCCGTGCTCGACGTGGCCTGCATCTTCGCGCTGCACGGTGTCGGCTTCCCGCCGCCGCTGCTGTGGCTGCGGGCGGTGCTGGGCGAAATCGCGCGCACGCTGCTCTGGACGTATCTGTCGGCGATCTTCCTGTACGCGCTGCTGAGCCTCATCGCCCCGGGAGGCTATTCACCGCTGCAGTCGGTGCTCGGGACGGTGTGTGAGCCGGTGCTGCGACCGATCCGGCGGCTGATCCCCGCGGTCGCGGGGCTCGACCTGTCGCCGCTGTGGGCGATCATCGCGATCCAGGCCATTCTGATCCTGATGCGCTGAAGCGCCGTCCGCGCGCTGGCGGAACACGCGCTTAGCGCCGATTTCGCAACGAGAATCGCAGCATTTCGCGCACCCTGAAGGTGCACCCGGCCCTGCGCCGCTCACGCCCGCGCGCCGCGCCGTCGGCACCATGTCACGGAAACCCTGAGAAAAAAGGCACTTTCGCAACACCCCAAAAGAAAAAAGCGCTTGCCAAAGCGCGCGCATGTGCTATTTTCCGCGCCGATTCCTCATCGCGCGGCCCTCGGCGCCGCGTTTCTCAACCGCAAAATTCTCGAGGAGTAGCGCAAAATGGCGAAAAAGGGTGGCGCACCGACGAAATCAGAAGTCCTGACAACCATCTCCAAAGACACCGGGCTCTCCCGCAAGCAAGTCAGCGGCGTCTTCGATTCGATGGGCGGGGTGATCAAGAAGAGCCTGCGCGGCAACGGTCTGTTCACCATGCCCGGGCTGCTGAAGATGAAGGTCGTCAAGAAGCCCGCGACCAAGGCTCGCGAAGGCATCAACCCCTTCACCGGCCAGAAGATGATGTTCAAGGCCAAGCCGGCCAGCAAGAAGGTTCGCGTGATGCCGCTCAAGAGCCTCAAGGCGATGGTCAATCAATAACAGGCGGGATCTTCCGCAGCCACGGACGGAAAGCCCGGCGCGGAGCCTCCTCGCCGGGCTTTTTGTTGCGGAGCGGGACGGCGCCTTCAGGTTGCACCCGGGGGCTGCGCGATCGGCGGCGCCTGTTCCGCCTCACGCATGAAGGCGAGCACCACATCGCGCAGCTCGTTCAAGCGGCCGTGAAAGAAATGGCCGGCGCCGGCAAGCATCTTCAGCTCGGGAGCGGGCGAGAGGCGCTGCGCGAAGGAGCGCACCGCCTCGGGCGGCACCACCTCGTCCGCGTCGCCCTGCACGATGAGCCACGGACACGCAGGCGCCTCGACATCCGTCACCGGGACGATCGAGATGCCGGGCGCCACCGTGATGAGACGCTGAGGCCGCCCCTGCGCCGCCGCGCGCAGCGCCACCGCGCCGCCGAAGGAGAATCCTGCGAGCCACGGCTGCGCGCCCGGCCAGCGCTGCCGCCCGTATGCAATCGCCGCGAGGGCATCGTCCGTCTCACCCCGGCCCTCGTCGTACCGGCCGGCGCTGCTGCCGACGCCGCGAAAATTGAAGCGGATGGCGGGGGCGCCGAGCTGCTCGAGCGTGCGCGCCAGCGTGTACACGACCTTGTTGTCCATGGTGCCGCCGTAGAGCGGATGCGGATGGCACACCACGGCGAACGCCGTGACGACCTGCATCCCGCCTGCCTCGATCTGCGGGGTCTCGATGAGCGCCTGGAGCGGCCCGGTAAGGCCCGCAAGCGCCGTGCGCTCCGCGAGCGGCGGCTTGAGCGCCGGCATGCTCAGGGGGCCGCCGCCGGCGGGGCGGTGAGCCGCACCAGCAGCCGGTTCAAGCGCTGCACGTACTCGGGAGCGTTGGCGAGGGGCGCGCCCTCGGCGAGCGCCGCCTGGTCGTACAGAAGCTGCGCGAGCTCCGCGAAGCGGATCCCGTCAGTGACCCCATCGAGGTAGCGGATCAGCGGATGCTCGACGTTCACCTCGAGCAGCGGGCGAGCCTGGGGCGCCTTCTGGCCGAGGCCCTCCAGGGCCCGCCGCATGCGCTCGGGAAAGTCATGTTCGCCGATCACGAGACAGGCCGGCGACTCGCTCAAGCGCTCGCTGACGCGTACCTCCGTCACGCGCTCCCCGAGTGCGTCCTTGATGCGCTTCAGCAGTCCCTTGCTCTCCCGGAGGCGCGCATCGTGCTGCTTGCGATCGGCGTCGCTCGCGAGCCCCCCGAGCTCGAGGTCCCCGCGCGAGGCGTCCTTGAAGCGCTTGCCCTCGTAGCTGTCGAGCTCGCCCATCGTCCACTCGTCGATCCGCTCGGCCAGCAACAGCACCTCCAGCCCGCGCTCCTTCAGTCGCTCGATCGCAGGACTGCCGCGGGCGGCCTCGAGGGTCTCCGCGATCACGTAGTAGATCCGGTCTTGCCCGGGCTTCATGCGCGAGAGGTAGTCGGCGAGGCTGACGGAGGGGGAGTTGTCCGCGTTGTGCGTGCCGGCGAAGCGCAGCAGCGGCAGGATCGCGTTCTGGTTGGCGTGGTCCTGGACGATGCCCTCCTTCAGCACCGTGCCGAATTCCTTCCAGAAGGTGGCGTACTTCTCCGGCTCGTCCTTCGCGAGCCGCGCGAGCAGATCGAGCACCCGCCTGGTGAGCCCGCTGCGGATCGCCTCGACCTCCGGGTCCTGCTGCAGGATCTCGCGCGAGATGTTTAGCGGCAGGTCGCTCGAGTCGACCACTCCCTTCGCGAAGCGCAGGTACAGCGGCAGGAACTGCTCGGCGTCGTCCATGATGAACACCCGCCGTACGTAGAGCTTCAGTCCCCGCACCGCCTCGCGCTGCCACAGGTCGAAGGGGGCGCGGGCGGGCAGGTAGAGGAGGCTCGTGTACTCGCGCTTGCCTTCCACCTTGTTGTGGGTCCAGGCGAGCGGATCGGTGTTGTCGTGCGTGAGGTACTGGTAGAACTGCCGGTATTCCTCGTCCGAGATCTGCGTGCGCGGCAGCGTCCAGAGCGCTTTTGCCTGGTTCACCACCTCGAACTCGAGCGACGCCTCGCCCTCTTTCCTCATGCGCACGGGAAAGCCGATGTGATCGGAATAGCGGCGGATCAGGCCGCGTATGCGCAGCGGATCGGCGAACTCGCGCGCGTCGGCTTTCAGGTGCAGCGTGACCGCCGTGCCGCGCTTCGGCAGCGTCAGCGATTCGACGCTGAACTGCCCATCGGCGCTCGACTCCCAGCGCACGCCGGCCTCCGGCGGCGCGCCGGCCTTGCGCGAGCGCACCTCGACGCGCTCGGCGACGATGAATGCCGAGTAGAAGCCGACCCCGAACTGCCCGATGAGCTGTGAAGCCTGCTGCTCGTCCTTGGGCAGGGTGCGGAAGAACTCGGCGGTGCCCGAGCGCGCGATGGTGCCGAGGTCAGCGATCGCCTGCTCGCGCGTCATGCCGATGCCGTTGTCGGTGACGGTCAGCGTGCCGGCGGTCGGATCGGCGTCGATGCGGATGCCGAGCTCCGGGTCGTCGGCGGAGAGCGCGCTGTCTGCGATCGCCGCGAAGCGCAGCCGGTCGCAGGCGTCCGAGGCGTTGGAGATCAGCTCTCGCAGGAAGATCTCCCTGTGGCTGTACAGGGAGTGGATCATGAGCTTCAGCAGCTCGCGCACCTCGGCCTGAAAGCCGTGCGTCTCCCGCGCGCTCGCGGCGGGGGTCGGTTGCGGGTTCGGTTCGGCCTGCATGTTCGCCCTATGCGGGGAAACCCGACGGTGGGTCCCGAGACGAGCGATCTTGGGAACAGCTGCGGAATTTTCAAGCGCCGCGTGTGCGGCGGTGCGGCGGTGCGGCGGTGCGGCGGTGCGGCGTCGGCGGGCGGGCGGCACGGCTTCGGTGCCGTGCGGGGCGAGACTAGACGGCGAGGTTCAGAAACTCTCGGTGGGTGAGCAGGAGCGTCGCACCGCCGGCGAGCAGAAGCGCGGAGGCCGCGGCGATCACCGGCGCGGCCGCCGCGAGCACTTCGGCGGCCGCCGAAGTCGCCACGTGGCGACAGGCGCCCGCGACATCGTCAAGCTCGTCCCACAGGTGCAGAAGAAATTCCATGGCCGTGCACTCTAGGACGCCGCGGCGCGTTGCGGCGTGCGCGTAATCACACTCGCGGAGACTACGTATCGGCTTGCAGCAGATCCGGGGCGTGCGTAGGCTTGACTGCGAATCGCGTCACCACCCGAATGTGACTACGCCGGTGCTCATGGACTTTGATCCACAAGGATCAACCCTCCGCTGGGTGAGGAAGCGGCGGCCGGCCCAGGCGCCGATCCACGCGATCGCCGCATTCGAGAAGGACTCGCGCACCACGCGGGCATTCCAGCTGCGCGTGCCCGATGTGGCCACGCACGTGATCGTCGACACGCCCGCCGCGCTCGACCCGCGCCAGCTCTCCGATATGACGCGGGATGCCGACAAGATCCTGGTGCCCGTGTTGCCCTCGGACATCGACATCCACGCCTGCTCGCGCTGCATCCGCGACCTGCTGCTGGTCGCCAAGATCGGCCGCGACGAGAACCGCATCGGCGTCATCGCCAACCGCATCCGCCGCAACACGCTCACCTATCAGTCGCTGATCCGCTTCCTGCACACCCTCGGCATCCCGATCGTCGCCACCATCCGCGACTCGCAGAACTACGTGCGCGGCGCCGAGATCGGCATCGGCGTGCACGAGATGAAGGGCTACGTGGCTCAGGAAGACGTCGCGCAGTGGGTGCCGCTCGTCGAGTGGCTCGCGGGGTCCGCGGGCGAGGCACAGGCGCCGCCGGGCGGCTCGTCCGAGGGGGAGGGGGCCGGGTCGGCAGCCGCCGCCGGCCAGCCGCCCGGTGCTGCGGGCGAGCCGGCGAGCGCCGGGGAGCCGGTCGCACCCGCGGAGCCCGAGGCCCCCGCCGGGCCTCTCGGCCCCGGGGACAGCTCGCAGGCGCTCTCGGGTGAGGCGGCGGCTTCTTCTGCAGCCGCTGCCGGCTTCTGACGGTCTGGAAGGCTCCCTGAGCGGTCTATTTTTTGGGCTTGGCGGCGTTGCCGGCGTTGCCGCCGGAGCCGTCGTTCGCAGCCCAGGAATCCCGGATCTGGTCGGCCCAGTTCTTGTAGTTGGACCAGGTGTAGAGGTTGCGGGTTATCGCAGCCTGGCGGGCGCGTGCGCGCTGCATGCGATCCAGCCAGCTCGCGTACGCTTCCGCGCCCGTCGGCGGACCGTCGCTCGGGGCCGCCGCATCGCGCGGCGCGCCCGGCGTCTCGTCTCGCCCCCTGTCGCTCGAGCTCATGAAGTGAAGCTCCTGATGACCTTGTGCGGCAGCGTACGGTGTCGGCTGCGCGCACCGCAGGAACTGGGTCACAGGCATGTTGAGGCTTGCACGCGCTGGGACGCATCTCTCGCGCCCCCGCGGGAAACCGTGCGGCGGGCATGGGCGTTATGTCACTGCGAGCGCGAGCGCGCGCGGCGGGGCCTCGAAGCCCGTGAGCGCGCCTTCAGGCTACCAGCCGGTAAACCGGGCGGTAGACGCTGCCCGGCAGCCGCATGCGCCGCTGCGCGACGAAGGCGGCGAGCAGCTCATCGAGCAACCGCATGATCGAGGGATCGCCGGCGAGCTCGTACGGACCTTCGCGCTCGATCGCCTGGATGCCGCCCTCCTTGACGTTGCCGGTGACGACGCCTGAGAACGCGCGCCGCAGGTTGGCGGCGAGCTCGTGGGGGGGCTGCTCGCGCTGCAGCGCGAGGGCGCGCATCGCGGCGTGCGTCACCTCGAAGGGCCGCTGAAACTGCGGCTGGATCGACAGCAGCCAGTTGAAATTATACGAGTCGCTGTGGCGGCGGCGGAATTCCCGCACCGCGTCCATGCCGCGCACCATGCGCCGGGCGACTTCCGGCGGATCGTCGATGATGATGGTGAAGCGCTCGAGCGCCTTCGACCCGAGCGTGCCGGAGATGAAGCGGCCGATCTGCTCGAAGTACGCCGCGGCGTCGCGCGGCCCTGTGAGTACGATGGGGAACGGCTGGTCGCGATTGGCCGGATCGAGCAGTATCCCAGTCAGGTACAGAATCTCCTCGGCGGTGCCCGCGCCGCCGGGGAACACCACGATACCGTGGGCGAGGCGCACGAACGCCTCGAGGCGCTTCTCGATGTCCGGCATGATCGCGAGCTGCGTGACGATCGGATTGGGCGGCTCGGCGGCGATGATTCCGGGCTCGGTGACGCCGATATAGCGGCTCTGTGCGATGCGCTGCTTGGCGTGCCCGATGGTCGCGCCCTTCATCGGTCCCTTCATGGCCCCCGGGCCGCAGCCGGTGCACACGTCGAGCCCGCGCAGCCCGAGCTCATAACCGACCCTCTTGGTGTACTGGTACTCCAGGTCGCCGATCGAGTGCCCGCCCCAGCACACCACCAGGTTCGGCCGCGCCTTGTAGTCGAGGAGGCGCGCATTGCGCAGCACGTGGAACACGGCGTTGGTGATCGAGGCGGAGTTCTTCAGATCGAAGCGGCCGCTGGCGATGATCTCGTTGGAGATGAACACCACGTCGCGCAGCACCGCGAACAGGTGCTCCTTGATGCCGCGGATCATCTCGCCGTCGACGAACGCGGAAGCCGGGGCGTTCTGCACCTCGAGCTTCACCCCCCAGGGCTGGCGCACGATGCGGATGTCGAAGTCGCGGTGGCGATCGAAGATTTCCTTGGCATTGTCGGTGTCGGCTCCGCTGTTGAGCACCGCCAGTGCGCAGCGGCGAAACAGCGGGTACAGCCCCCCCTGCCCGGTATCGAGGAGCTTGTCGATTTCGCTCTGCGAGAGGTTCTCGAGACTGCCGCGCGGCCCGACGCGCGCGTCGACGAATTCTGATAAATCGCTGCTCACTGCTCAGGGAAGGATATCGATCGGCACGTCGTCGGGTGTGAGCATCCAGATCTCCACCATGTCGGCGTTCGACACGGCGATGCAGCCATCGGTCCAGTCGTGCTGCAGATAATAGTCGGGATCGTGCTTCGGCAGGTTCGGCAGGCCGTGGATCATGATCGAGCCCCCGGCGTCCCAGTGCCGGGCCCGCGCGCGCCTCAGATCCTCCGGGTTCGGGTACGACACCTTGATCGAGAGGAAGTAGTCGCTGCGGGCGTTGCGCCGCGCGAGGCGATAGGAGCCTTCGGGCGTGCGGAAGTCCCCCGAGCGCTCTTTCTGTCCCACAGGGCTCAAGCCCAGCGCGACGTGATAGGAGCGCAGGACGTTGCCGCCCTGCATCAGGAGGAGCCGCCGCTCGGCCTTACGCACCAGAACGTGATCCACCACCGGCAGTGTCTCGGACGGGAGCCGCAGCGCCGCTGGCTGGGCGTTCGGCAGGGAGTCCGGACGCGCCGCGGCGGCCGCGAGGGCCAGCACTAAGATCGTGGCTAAGGTCCTAAAAGTCATAAGGTTATTGGCTGGGCACCGTCGTACTTCGAATGATTATAGGCACACGCGGAAGCTGCCGGCATGTGCGCCCGTCACACCGGGTGGGGGGGTCGATTTGGGAGCGGCGGGGCGGGTCGATTGCCCAGGTGCGCCGGGCGCGTTCCCGAAGGCCCGCGCGCCGCCGGTCATCCACCGCTGCCCACTTCCTCGACCCGGGGCATGACGATCTGCGTGCCGGCGCGCAGGTCCGCGAGGTCGACGTCCGGGTTGTACTGCTGCACCAGCCACAGCGGCATCTGCGTCGCACGCTGAGTCAGCGTCCACAGCGAGTCCCCGGGCCGGGCGACGTAAAGCTGGGTGCCCACGATCCGGTGCGCGGCGAAGAAGCTGGCCTGGAGCTCCCGGTGATACTCGCGACGGCGCCCTTCGAACGCCTCATGCGACACCTTGCGGAAATCGAGCCTGATGTGCTGACCGATGAGCACCCGGCGGCCGAACCTGAGGTGATTGATCTCACGCACGTGCGCCGTGCTCACGCCGAGCCAGTCGGCGTAGTGCCCGAGCGTCTCGTCCCCCGTCACGCGAATGCTTTCGTCGTGCGCGACGCTGTAGTCGATGGGATCGGCGTTCTGCTCGGCGTCGAGCGCCGGCCCGAGCGCAGGACCGATCGCCTCGGCCTGCGCCGCCGACACCGGCTGCGCGCCGACCGAAGCCGTGCGCGTCCTCGCGGCTGCCGCGACGGCCGCATCCTCGGCGCTCTCGCGTTGCGCGACTTCGGCGGAGACCGCGCCGCCGGGTGATGCCGGCCCGACGCTGATCGTGAAAACCGGTGCATGGGGCGCTGCCGCCGCAACGACCGCAGGCGCGGAAGGCGTCGGAGCCGGCGCACGCGCGGCTGCCGTAGGCGCCGGAGCCGGTGCCGCTAGGGCTGTCGGAGCCGGAGCTGCAGGGGCGGCGGGAGCCGGTGCCGCGGGCGCCGGTGCCGCCGTCGATGCGACCGTGACCGCGGCCGCTTCGGGCACGTCGATCGTCCGGCCGACGCGCAAGCGCGCGCTCACCCGCAGGTGATTCATCCGTGCGAGCGTGTCTGCCGACACTCCGTAGCGCGCGGCGACCCGGACGAGCGTATCTCCGGCCTGCACCCGATATCGGGGCGGGGCGCTCTGTCCGGCGAACATCTCGCCGGGGCTGAGGCGTTGTGCCAGGAGCTCCCGCGTCCAGGACGTACCGTCGAGCGGCAGTCGCAACCGGTAGGCCTTCGGCACGCGCTGCCGCCCGTCCCACACCGCGTGGGTCAGGGCCGGGTTGAGCGCACGCAGCTTCTCCGGCTCGATCCTGAGCGCGCGCTCGAGTGTCGGCATGGAGACGTAGGCCGGCAACTGCACCTCCTGGAACTTGACCGCGCTCTGCCTCTGCAGCGAGCCGAAGTATTTCTCGGGGTTGCGGTCGACCTCGAGAGCCGCGAGGAACGAGACGTAGAAGTTGCGCGATGCGAAGCCGAAGGTGCGGCTGTTGTAGCTGCGCACGATCCGGACGATGTCGTCGGTGCCGAGGGTCTCCTTGGCGCGGCGCACGCCGGCGGTGCCGTGGTTGTACGCCGTCAGCGCGAGCGGCCAGGTGCCGAGCACGCGGTAGTTGTAGGCGAGCAGCTGCGCCGCGGCCTCGGTGGAGCGGAACGGATCGAGGCGATCGTCCACCGCGGAGTCGATTCGCATGTAGCGCCGGCCGGTCGAGCGCATGAACTGCCACAGGCCCGCGGCGCCCACCTTCGAGTACGCCGCCGGGTTGAAGGACGACTCGACGTGCGGCAGCACGGCGAGCTCTGCGGGCAATCCGAGATTCGCCAGCACTTGCGCGATATGGGTCTCCCAGGCCCCGGAGCGGATCAACCCTGCGCGGAATCGGTCTGCCTGGCCGAGCTGGAAGCGGACGTCCTCGGTCGCCGCGTGCAGCCGGGAAGGGGTGCCCTCGGCCCCCCACAGGTCCTTGATGCGCTGGTCATCCGCCGAGAGCGGCCCGTCTCCCGCAGCCGCGATCCGGCGCAGCGCCGCCCCATAGCGCTCGCGCTCGCGGTCCACGACGCGCTCGCGCTCCCCGGGCGTGGTGGTCGGCTCGAAGTGCAGCGTGTCGTACACCACGGCGAGGTTGTACTGGTCGTGGAGGAATCCCGCGTCGGTGTCGATCTGCGTGTAGACGCGGATCCAGAACTCCACGTCGCGCTCGAGCTGCGGCGGGCGCGACACGGGGCTCTCCTCGGCCGGCGCAGGGGTGACGACGAGACATGCGGCAAGACACGCGGCAAGGAGGGTAAACCCCCCGCGCGCAGCGGCGGTCGGCCGCCTGACCGAGCCCTGCAGGCCGTCCGGGGCCCCTGTCGAGTTCATTTACACTCCTGCAAAATCAAAGTTCCCACGTGAGTTCAATGGCTTGCGCCACGTTCGCCCCCGGCGCCGAGCGGGTGCGTGGGCCGGAATGCGTCGAGTATTTTGACACTTCGGGTGGCAACCCGCCGATCTGGCGTCCCACCATCAACCCTGACGCCGCACGTTGGCATCTCCGGTGCGGCTTATAGCGTCGACTCCGTCACAGTTACAGACGGCTCCGACGTCAAGCTGTTGAACCACGGCCCGAAGCGGAGACTCTGGCACGGGTGTTGCTAATCAGTAACAGTACAGGCAACCAGTGTCGGGAAGGAACGAAGTAGGGCAACAAGGGATTCAGAACAACATAGGGATTCAAAGAAGAAGGCACAGATCCGGATGGCAGTGGATTGGCTCGAAGGAAACTGTGCCCTGACCGGATAACGATAAGAAAGAGACTCCTCCACACACAAGCAAGCGACCGACCCCGCGAAAGCGGGGTTTTTTTTTGCCCGGCGTCCGCACAAAAACGGGGCAACCGGCCGGCTGCCCCGTAAGGCCGACCCCCGAGCCCGTCAGTTCGTTCTCATCCGCACTTCGAATCGCCGCAGTTCAGGCAGGTCATGCAGCCGTCCAGCATCACGACCGCCGCGGTGCTGCAGCGGCCGCAGAGCTGCGCTCCTTCCGGGAAGTGCGACTTCGCAAAGGCGTCGCTCTGCCTGGCGCGCGCCTGGAACTCGGCGCGCTTCTGGTCGACCAGCTTCTGCTGATGCACATCGAGCTCGCGCTTGCGCAACAGGCCGATGGTCTGCAGGTGCTTCTCGATGACGTGGCCAAGCTCGGCGATGATCGAGGGCATGAACTTGCCGCCCGGCTGCCAGTAGCCGCCGCGCGGATCGAACACCGCCTTGAGCTCGTCCACCAGAAAGGTGACGTCGCCGCCCTTCCTGAACACCGCCGAGATGATGCGCGTCAGCGCCACGATCCACTGGAAGTGATCGAGGTTCTTGGAGTTGATGAAGATCTCGAACGGCCGGCGCTGCTCGAACTCCGTGCCTTCGTTCAGCACGATGTCGTTGATGGTCACGTACATCGCGTGATCCGAGATCGGCGTCTTGATCTTGTAGGTGGAGCCGACGAGGACTTCCGGACGCTCGAGCCTCTCGTGCATCCGGATGACTTTGGCCGTGTGGCCGTTCTTGTCGCGTACCAGCTCGGTCTCGCCGCCCGTCTGCGCGGCGGCACGGGCTTCCTGGGCAGATTTTGCGTCCGCAGCTTTGCCCGCCGCCGGTGCAGGCTTGTCCGCCCGCTGCTCCTCCGGCTTCTGCACCTGGTACTTGATGATTTTGCGGTCGATCTTGATGGTCATGATCTGCGTCCTAGGTCTGTTCCGAGTGTCGGCATAGCCTTCGCCGTCAGCAGGCGACGCGATACTCGCCGACCATGGGCGGTTCCCGCACCTCGTTGTTCGAGAAGAAAGGCCCGATGGCAACGCGCACGTGACCGCCCGCTGCCTTGTGGAACGCGTCGTGACAGCGTTTGCACAGTGTCACGAGGTTCCACACTTCAAACTTCCACTCGGGGAAGCGTTGGAACGGCCAAACATGATGAGCGTTCAACCTTCCGCCGTGGTGGCCGCAACTACGACACGTGTAGTTGTCCCGTTCGAAGCAGCATTCCCTGGCAAGTTTCATGTCCAAAGAGGTGCGCAAGCGAACGCGGTCTGGCGTAATTCCGCCCTTCCAATTCCAGCGCTTCGCGCCGAGATTCGCAGCGCGCAGCCTCTCTCGAGTGCGCAGCAGCATTGCGGTTCGGGTTCTCACGCCCGCCTGTTTGAGCCAAGTCGAAATCGTCGGACTGGTGACTCGGAGAATGGCCGCAAGCTCAGGCGTCGAGAGTTGATTCTCGAGGTAGAACTTTGCGGCGAACTCCTTGGCCATCCCATCCGGATCGCTGCTCATCGATTTGGCAATGCGGCTTCGCAACTCATCAGTCACGTAAATCGCGCGCCGATTCTTCGGCAATGCAAGTTCGCGCCGCCAACCAAACAAGGTGGACTGCGGCACGCCGGTGATCCGGGCGATCTCAGTGATCGGGCGTCCTGCTCGATAAAGTCGCTCGAGAACAGGAAGCACCTCCTGTTTGCGCGGATCGACTGCACACTTGTTGTATGCCAGAACACCTCGGGTCCAGGTCGACGCGGTCGCAATCGATATACCGAGAGCGCTGGCAATCTCACGATGATATTTGTCTTCGCAGCGCATCGAGCGAGCTATCGAGATCTTGTCCATCGTATGTGTCGCCAACCCTCACATGCGCCCGTAGTACCCGTCCTTAATCGCATCAAACAAATTGGCCGCGGTGTGGAGCTCGCCGTCGTAATCGATCTCCTCATCGCCGACGCCCTGGAAGGCTTCGGGATTGAAGCGGAAAGTGGTGCAGCCCTTCAGCCCCTGCTCGTATGCATACAGATAGATGTCCTTGAACTTCTCGTAGGGGAAATCCGTAGGCACGTTCGCCGTCTTAGAAATCGATGAATCGACCCACTTCTGGGCCGCAGCCTGCACTTCGACGTGCTCCTTGGGAGTGATGCCGTCGGATGCAATGAAGTAGTCTGGCAGTCTCTCAGCATCGTTCGTCGCTCCTGGTTTGGCATTGGGATTGACCAGCTCGCGATACGCCAGCAACTCGAAGGAATAGACGTCGATCTTTTCCTTGGATTTCTTGCCCTCCCGAATGACGTTACGGAAATAGTGGTGTGCGAAGGACGGCTCGATGCCGTTCGAGGCATTGTTGGCGAGCGACAGCGAGATCGTGCCCGTTGGCGCGATCGAGCTGTGGTGCGTGAAGCGCGCCCCGGTCTCGGCGAGCTCGTGCACCAGCTGCGGCGCCACCTGTGCGACGCGCTGCATATAACGGCTGTACTTCGCGTGCAGCAGACGCCCCGCGATCTTCGCCCCCGGCTTCCAGCCGTCGCGCGCCATCTCCGGGCGCTTACGCAGCATCTCCTTCGTGACCGTGAACTCCTCGTTCATGATCGGCGCCGGACCTTTCTCGCGCGCGAGCTCGAGCGCCGCCTCCCAGCCCGCCACCGCCATCTCGCGCGACACGTCCTCGGTGAACTGCACCGCCTCGGGCGAGCCGTACTTCATGCGCAGTAGAGCCAGGGTGCTGCCTAGCCCCAGGAACCCCATGCCGTGCCGGCGCTTGCGCAGGATCTCCTCGCGCTGCTTCTCGAGCGGCAGCCCGTTGATCTCGACCACGTTGTCGAGCATGCGCGTGAACACCTTCACGACCTCTCGGTACTCGTTCCAGTCGAACTCGGCGAAGTCGGTGAAGGGATGGCGAATAAACTTGGTGAGATTTACGGACCCTAGTAAACACGCCCCGTACTCGGGCAGCGGCTGCTCGCCGCATTGTCCGGTCACGAGACCGTTGAAGATCACCGTGTTGTGATCTTCCTGCGTCGTATCAAACACCGCCTCATTACCAACATAGACAATCTCGACAACGGGACTCGCAAAGGGCTGTGTCTTGAGCA
>WNGJ01002529.1_pt1 | contig 18561 bp, 18 predicted proteins | sample 5400611 | NCBI WGS metagenome assembly WNGJ01 (sample SAMN13153375, study PRJNA577476) | soil metagenome | isolation source: 40 cm soil or saprolite under Garry oak tree replicate 1 | place: USA:California | collected 2016-06-15 | reverse complement strand
GAGGTCCCTTTGAGCAATTGCTGCGCACTGGGATACCATCTCCTGCAGAATTAAGCCTGTTTTCGAGTTGGCATGTCATCTGCGTGAGTCTGCCACTAGAAGCACGCAGAGTCGCTAGTGTGCGCCTCTGTACTGGACGTTCAACGAACAAAAATTGTAGCGGGAGATCACGATGATGAAATTAAATCAATGGCTGGCGATGACCGGTATGGGCGTCGCCTTGTGTTTAGGCGCAAGTAAGGGTGCGGCTCAGGATACACCCCCCGTAGGTGGCCGCCCGGACCGAGGCGGCTTTGGCGGCGATCCGGCGCAGTTCCAGGAACGCATGATGGAAAACGTAAAGGAGCGATTGGAGGTCAACGATGACGCGGAATGGAAAGCCATCCAGCCACTGGTTCAGAAAGTCATGGACAGCCAAAGACAGGTGATGAGCGACCGTGTCCGAGGGATGTTTGGCGGCGGGCGCGGCGGACGCGGCGGCGGCTCCCCAGACAATACTTCGGGCGACAATGGACGGCGCCGTTTCCGAGGCGGCCCTTTCGGCGGCGGCGAGCCCAGCCCGGAGGCCGAGGCTTTGCAGCGGGCCATTGACTCGAAGGCATCGAACTCTGAGCTCAAAGCCGCGCTGGCCAAGTTTATCGAGGCGCGCAAAGCCAAACAAGCGGACCTTGAGAAGTCGCAAGCGGATCTGCGGAAAGTGCTCTCGGTTCGGCAGGAAGCCGCCGCTTCGCTGATGGGGTTGTTGTGAGCGTGAGCCGTGAAACGCGAGACGTGGGCGTGACGGATAAGAACGGAAGCGCCGGTCATCCCGGCGCTTCAGACGCGCGGAAGAGAAACTGACAGGCCAGATTATGAGCGAACTGATGGTCCAGGATTCGTCGGTGAAAGAGTTGTTCGACAAGATGGTTGCAGCCAAGCAATTGTCTGGGAGCGACGCGAAGCATCTTGCGGCAGCAAAGGACTTGGTTCAAACCGAGGAAGATATCCTCCGGTGGCTGGCCAAAGAGTACGGCCTCTCTTACACCACGCTCGAAGACGTCGAACCGGATCGCCAGCTTCTTTCGCTGTTCCCTGCGCGGATTCTGCTCAAAGAAGAATTGCTACCGCTCAGACGGCTCAACGGCACGGTCGAAGTAGCCACCAGCCGCCTCTTCGCCACTCAAGGATTGGATGCCCTCAAGACGCTGACCGGCTTGAGTCTTAGACCCGTGCTGGCCTCCACTGAGGCCATCCAGCGCGAGATGAAGAAGCGGCTCGGCGTCGGGGCCGACACCCTCGGCACCCTGGGCGAGGAAAGTTCGTTTCAGGTGGTTGATGAACATCCCGAAGAAGACACTGACCTGGACACCGCAGCCGAAGACGCATCCATTATCCGTTTCGTCAACCAAGTCCTGCGCGACGCCATCGAGTTGCGGGCTTCGGACATTCACCTCGAGCCTTTCGAACACGAGTTGCGCATCCGCTACCGTATTGATGGGGTGCTGCAGGACGTGCCGGTGCCCTCGCAGATCAAACGGTTCCAGCCGGCGATCGTTTCCCGGGTCAAAATTCTCAGCCACCTCAACATCGCTGAAAAGCGCCTGCCCCAGGATGGGCGCATCAAGATCCGCATTGATGAAAGTGAAGTGGACATTCGCGTGTCGGTCATTCCAATGCTGCACGGCGAAGCCGTCGTGATGCGGTTGCTGCGCCAGAACGCGACGCTGCGCGGCATGCGCCATTTGGGCATGAATGCGCGCGAACTGGAGTGCTTTGAACGCGTGCTCCAACTGCCACACGGCATCATCCTGGTGACCGGGCCGACCGGCAGCGGCAAGACCTCAACCCTTTACACCGCGCTCAGCCAGATCAACGATTCGGTCCGCAAGATCATCACCATTGAGGACCCGGTTGAGTACCAGTTGCGGGGCGTCAACCAGATCCAGGTTTCCGAAAAAGCCGGGTTGACCTTCGCGCGCGGCCTGCGCTCGATTCTCCGGCACGACCCGGATGTGCTTCTTATCGGCGAAATCCGTGATCAGGAGACGGCCCAGATCGCAGTGCAGGCTTCACTCACCGGCCATTTGGTTTTTTCGACATTGCACACCAACGACGCCCCCGGCGCTCTGACCCGCCTGGTGGACATGGGGATTGAGCCGTACCTGGTCGCGTCGTCCCTGGAAGCGGTGTTGGCTCAGCGCCTGGTGCGCGTGCTCTGTGAACACTGTAAAGCTGAGGACGATTCCCCCGCGGCACAAGCCTTCAAATCGCAAGTGGGTATTCCTGCTAACACCACAATCTATCGCTCCGTCGGTTGCCGGGAATGCCGGCAAACCGGCTTCTTCGGCCGCCACGCCATCTTCGAGTGGATGGACAGCGATAACGAGATTCGGCAGTTGATCCTCAAGAATTCTTCGAGCGACCTCATTCGCGACGCCGCCCGCCGCGCCGGCATGTGCACCCTGGCGGAGGACGGCTGGCGCCTGGTGCGCCTGGGCATAACCACCGTCGAAGAGGTCTTGAGTGTCACCACCGCCAAGGAGGTGGCTCGCACTACCCGGAATGAGTCATTGGATGGTCTGGCGCAGGAAGCCACGACGGCGGGCCTGGCGCCAAGCCGGCGGTAACCCATATATGTCGCAGGCCCTCAATCGCACGTCGAAAATCCCCGGCTTTTATCAACCCGGCAGTTTAATAGATTTTCGGATAAAGAGTAATGGGTCAGTGACGGCGGACTACAACGTTATCGGAGTGCGCCCGTCCTCGGGCGCAGCGAGCACCGGTTGTTCCAATGCGTCCGATTCCATTGGGGCTCGCTCGCGTTCCGACATTGCTGCGCCCGAGGACGGGCGCACTCCGCCGAGGCGATCCCCCGCCCTCGCTGACCCAGTACGATAAAGACGGGATGGTTAGAATTGAAAACTGAAAATTACCGATTGCTAAGGAATTGTCGCGATCATGGCGCTTTTTGAATATAGAGCTCTGCAAGCCGACGGCGTCGTGGCCGAGGGCCAGCTTGAAGCTGCAGGCCGGCAGGAAGTCTTTCGGCAAATGGAAGGCCGAGGCTTGCGCCTGGTCAGTCTTTCAGAAAAAGCTGCCTCCGAATCTGCAACCGTCCTGGGCTTGCCTGCCTCATTGGATTCGCTTCAGCTTCGGTTCAAGTCCCAGAAGATTTCCGCGCGGGCGCTGGAGAATTTCACGCGCCTGCTCTCCAGCTTGCTGGCGGCGGGTGTGCCCTTGAGCCGCGCGCTGGTCATTCTCTACAAAGAAGCTTCCACGCCGGCTGCGGCCGACAAGTGGAAAGAGATCCATGACCTGGTCATAAACGGCACGTCGCTGGCCGATGCCATGGGCAAGTCGCCCGAAACCTTCCCGCGCGTTTATGTGGCCATGGTTCAGGCAGGCGAAACCGGCGGCTTTCTGGACCTGGTACTGGCGCAAATCGCCGACTTCCAGTCGCGAGAGAAGGAGCTGCGCTCCAAAGTAATGACCGCTATGCTCTATCCGAGCATCCTGCTTGTGCTGGCCCTGGGTGTAGTGACGTTCCTGCTCACGTTCTTTATTCCTCGCTTTCAGACCGTTTTCGCCGGCTTCGGCGCGGCGCTGCCGTGGCTCACTCAGGCTATCATCGCCGTTAGCCATGCGGTGCGCTCCTATGGGCTGCTGCTGGCAGCCGGCCTGGGCACTGCTGGCTTTCTGGTTCGGAGTTGGTTTGCGTCAGAAAAAGGCCGGCGGACATGGGAAGGACTGATTCTGCGGGCGCCAATTGTCGGCCCGCTGGTTGCGCAGTTCGCCATGGCGCGCTTCTGTCGCATGCTGGGCACGCTGTTGGCTGCCGGAGTCCCGCTGGTCCAGGGCCTGAATGTGGCCCGGAAATCCATCGGCAATCAAATCCTGGTGGACGCGGTGTCGCGCTCCATCGAACGAGTGCAGGAGGGCGAGCAGTTGGGCCGGAGTCTGGCGGATTGTGGCGGATTGTTCCCCAGTTCAGTGCTCGAAATGATCTCGGTTGCCGAAGAGAGCGGCAAGCTCGACCAGGAACTCATCCGCATCGCCAATGTGACCGAAGGCGATCTGGATCGGGAATTGAAAACCGCCGTGGCCCTAGCCGAACCGTTGATGCTCTTTTTCATCGCTGGTTTTATCGGGACGATTTTTATCGGCATGGTCCTGCCAATTTTTACGCTGCAGCAGCAAATCAAGTGAGCGATTACCAACCACCGGCCAAAATATGAAATGCAACCTCTCTCATGGAATCCGAATCGAACGGTCCACTCCGCGAGCGTTCACCCTGGTCGAGATGCTTCTGGTGCTGGTCATTTTGGGTGTCCTGGCGGCCATCGTTTATCCGAAAATCGCCGGGCGCGGCGAGCAAGCGCGAGTCACCGCGGCGCAAACCCAAATTGCCGCCTTCAAGACCGCGCTGGATGCCTTCGAGGTTGACAATGGCTACTACCCCAAAGGCAAAAGCGGCCTGCTGGACCTGGTGCAGCGGCCAGCCAACGCCCAGAACTGGCATGGACCGTATCTGGATAATATTCCCAAAGACCCGTGGCAGAACGATTACATTTATGAGTGCCCTGGCAGACATAACTCCAGTTCCTTCGACCTGATGTCCGTGGGGCCGGATGGCCGGGCCGGAAGCGATGATGATATTACCAACTGGCAAACCAGGTGAACTCGGCAGGCCGAAGACGCGTTTTGCGTCTTTTCTTCGCCGAGCGCGCAGCACGCAGCGCATGACCGCCTTCACTCTCATTGAGTTGATCGTGGTCATGACCCTGCTCGTCGTGGTTATCGGCATCGCTCTGCCAACTCTCGGTAATTTCTTCCGCGGACGCACGCTCGATTCCGAGGCCCGCAGGCTGCTGGCTCTTACACGGCAGGGCCAGAGCCGGGCGGTGTCCGAAGGACTGCCGGTTGTGCTGTGGGTGGATGCCCAGCAGCGGACCTACGGCTTGGAAGTGGATTCCAGTTTCAACGAGCGCGACTCCCAGGCAATGAACTTCACGCTGGATCGGGACCTGCGGATCGAAGTGGTCAACGTCAACGTTCCCCGCCCGGCTGCCCTGGCCCCCGCCACTCTCTCCGGTGGCCCCTCCTCCGGCTCTGCTCACCACAACTTGCCTCAGATTCGTTTTCTGCCCGATGGCGGATTGGCCGAAAGCAGCCCGCAGGCCTTGCGCCTGCTGGACCGTGATGGGGTGTCGCTCTGGTTGGCGCAGTCCCGCAACCGATTGAGCTATGAAATTCGGGACCGAAACAACTGAACGCGCGCGCGCCATGACGGCGACCCCCTCTCCCCGGAGCGGCCGAAGCGCCGGCTTCACGCTGGCCGAAGTGCTGGCGGCGCTGATGTTCATGGCCATCGTTATCCCGGTGGCGGTCCAGGGCTTGCGCATCGCCAGCCGCGCCGGGGAAGTGGCCCAGCGCAAAGACCAGGCCGCACGCGTCGCCGAGCGAGTGCTCAACGAACACATCGTGACGACTAACTGGAACCAGTCCGTTCAAAGCGGCACGCTGCTGGAAGGCGGGCTGCAATATCGCTGGACCTTGCGCAACGAACTTTGGAGTCGAGACGCGATGCAATTGCTTTCGGTCGAGGTGGTTTATGCCGTTCAGAACCAGGATTACTCCGTGCGCCTGAGCACGCTCGCAAGCTCGCAGCAATGACCACACCGAAAATCCGAATTCCATAGGAAATCACAATGAATGAAATCCGAAATTCAACGCCGTCGTTGACGGGGGCGCATCTGGACAGTACCACCGCTACGGGAAAAGACGACCCCTCACCCCCGCCCTCTCCCCATCGGATGAGGTACGTGTTTAGCGCGGAGCGCGGACATTCCTGTCCGCAGCAACTTCCGAACGACCAGCTGGCCCGGATTTGGAAGACAAGAGAGCGAAATCACGCTGCTGCGGACAGGAATGTCCGCGCTCCGCTAAACAGATACCGGATGGGGAGAGGGAGAACGGCCAACCTCGTGAACAGGTCACTTGTCATTCCTCGTCCCGCGCGCGCCTTCACGCTGATCGAGGTCCTGCTCGCAGTATCGGTCTTTGCCATCGTGCTCATCGCCATCAATACGGTTTTCTACAGCGCCTTGCGTCTGCGGGCAACCACCGCCCGCGTGCTCGACCAGTCGGCGCCGCTCCAGCAGACGCTCATCGTGCTTCGGCGCGATTTGCACGGCGCCGTGCCGCCGGGTGGTGTTCTGGCGGGTGATTTCAAGAGCGGTTTGGTCAGCAGCACCATAACCATGGCCCAATACAACGGCATTGAGTTTTACACCACCACCGGCACCCTTACCGATGGCGCGCCGTGGGGTGACCTTCAGCGGGTCAGTTACCAGTTGAAAGAACCCGCCAACCGGACCACCGCCAGGGGCAAGGACCTGATTCGCAGCGTGACGCGGAACTTGCTGGCCACTATGACGCAGGAGTCTGACGACCGATGGCTCATGGGCGATGTCGAGTCGCTGGACTTTGATTGCTTCACTGGCACCGACTGGCGCAACTCATGGGACACAAGCCTGGGCGACACCAACCTGCCCACGGCAGTCCGCGTCCGTATTCAACTCGCGGCGGACCGTCCGGCCACTCAAAACCAGCAGCCGCTTGAAATGATCGTCCCGCTGGTTTCTCAGTCTCGCACCAACCAAACGCAATGAGGATTAAAGCTCCCAGCGCCAAGAGCCACAGCCCAAGACGACTTCCAGGGTCTCCACCCCCTGAGAGCGGTGGTGCCCAGTGCGCTTCGGTGCTCATCATCGTCCTCTGGATCGCTTTGGGTCTGGTGAGCATCACTTTGTACTTTGCCAACTCGATGAGCTCAGAATTGCGCGCCTCGGACAACCGGGTGTCAGGCCTTGTGGCCGAGCAGGCCATCGAAGGAGCTGCCCGCTACCTGACTTACATTCTGTCGAACTTCAGCACAAACGGCGTGATGCTCGATCCAGCCGATTATCTGAGCCAAGCTGTGCCCGTGGGCGACGCCCATTTCTGGCTCATCGGCCGCGACACCAACAGCCCAGTCGGGCCTGGCCAGGTCTTTTTCGGCCTGGTAGATGAGGCCTCGAAGCTCAACCTGAACTTCGCCTCCAGCAATATGCTCGCCTCTCTGCTGCAGTCCATGCCGCAGGCCAACCCGGACTTGGCGGGCGCCATCCTTGACTGGCGCGATACCAACGGCGGCGGCGCCTCGCAGACCTATTATTCAATGCGGAGCCCTGCTTACCAGTGCAAGAACGCCCCCTTTGAGACAGTGGACGAGTTGCGCCTCCTCCAGGGCGCAGACATGGACACGCTGCTGGGCGAAGACCTCAATCGCAACGGCGTCCTCGACCCCAACGAAGCCGACGAGAACCACAACGGCATGGTTGATCCGGGCGTCCTGGAATACCTCACGGTTTATAGCCGGGAACCCGGCACCTACAGCAACGGCTTGCCGCGCGTCAACATCAGTCTTGTCGTCGGCGCCACCGGACCCTTGCCCGCGCTGCTGCAAAGCGCTTTCAGCTCCTCGCGGGCGGATCGAATCCTGACCCGACTCGGCTTACTCAGCCCTGCAAGCAGCCCGGCCACGCGGCCACCAGGCGGTGTTCCCCGCCAGGCCGCGTCGTCTGGCGGAGGCGCAACCGCCAACGCAGCCGCCAATGTGCCGAGGGCTGCCTTCACCAGCCCACTGCATTTCTACCTGCAAAGCGGGATGAAGCTCGAAGAGTTCGCTTATATTTTCAACGCGATCAGAATGGACGACAGCACGAACGCCATTGAAGGACGCATTAACGTCAACACCGCCAGCGCGGCGGTGCTGGCTTGCTTGCCCGGCATGACCAGCGACCTGGCCCAGACGCTGGTCAATTATCGCCTCACCAATCCGGACAAGCTGACTTCTATCGCCTGGGTTGCCGACGCGCTCGGCCAGAATGACTCTACTGCCCTTCAAACCCTGGCGGCAGGTGATTATCTCACCACCCAGAGCTACCAGTTCATGGCCGATGTCGCCGCTCTTGGCCCGCACGGGCGCGGTTATCGTCGGACCCGATTCATTTTCGATACTATTGATGGCTCGCCCAAAATAATCTATCGCCAGGACCTCAGCCATCTAGGCTGGGCGCTCGGTAAAGAGACGCGGCAGACCTGGCTCTTCGCCAAGAACACTCAATGATTGATTTGATCAAATTGGATGGACTAAAAGGACAGCGGCCCTCGGCGCTCCTGGGTCTCGCGCTCGATGGCAGCCGTTTGGACGCCGTCGTGCTCCGTCGTACCAACGGCTCCTTGCAGGTTCAGCAATCGGCCTCGATCACCCTTTCCCTCGATCCGTTGACGGCCGATTCGGAATTGGTCGGACGCGAAATTCGCAATCATCTCGATGCCGCCGGCGGGCGGGAGCGTCGCTGCGTCGTAGGTGTACCGTTGAAGTGGGCGCTGACCACTCAGGTCGAGCTGCCTCAACTGCCGGAGCAGGATGTCGAAGGCTTTCTGCAACTCGAAGCCGAACGCGGCTTTCATTGTGACGCACAAACCCTGCTGGTGGTTCGTTCGCTCTGCCGGTCGCCCTCCGGCAAACAGCACGCCACCCTCGTCGGAATCCCCAAGAACCACCTTGCGCTGCTCGAAGCAGCGCTTCGGACGGCGAAATTGAAGCCGGTGAGCTTTTCTCTTGGCATCGGCGCGTTGCAATCGCCTGGCGCCCAGGTCTCCGATGGCGTGCTGGCCCTGGCCATTGGCGAGAGCCACGTGGCCCTGCAAGTCACTTGCGGCGGTGGCGTCGCCGCGCTGCGCATGCTCGAAGGCGCGCTGGAAATTCAGGGCGGCAGACGGGTGCTTCACGCCGACCTCGTCGCCCGAGAGGCACGCATCACACTGGGGCAACTGCCTCCGGAACTGCGCGAAGCAGTGCGCCAGGTCCGCGTCTTCGGGCCGCGTGACCTGGCCCAGCAACTGGCCGATGAAATCGAACTGCGCCTGGAACCGATGGGGCTGAAGATCGAGGTGGTTGGTCGATATTCTGCCGATGAGTTCGGGCTCCAAATTCCGCACGAGGCCGCCGTCTCGACCGTGTTCAGCCTCGCGGCCAAGCGCCTGGCCGGGCGCAAGGTGTTGTTCGAGTTTTTGCCGCCCCGCCTTACCGCCTGGCAGCAGGTGGCCAAGCGTTATTCTTCCGGCAAGCTGGGCATGACCGGCGCAGTCGCCGGTTCGGCGGCGTTGCTGGTCGCTGGCTTGTTTTTTTTCCAACAATGGCAGCTCTCACGCTGGGGCTCCCAATGGAACGCGATGGCGCCCAAAGTCGCTCAATTGCAAAAGGTCCAGGACCAAATTCGCAACTTCCGTCCCTGGTTTGACGAGTCCCTGCGCGGCTTGACGATTTTGCGCCAGATCACCGCCGCTTTTCCTGAGAACGGGGTTGTTTCTGCCAAGAGCGTCGAAATCCGCGAGTTGAGCGCGGTAACTTGCACCGGGGTCGCAACCGACTACCAGGCGCTGGTCAAAACTCTGGCCAAGTTGAATTCCACTCCGGGCATCTCAGGCCTCAAGCTGGACCGGGTTAGCGGCAAGGCCCCCATGCAATTCACTTTCGACTTTCACTGGAGCGAAGGAGGGAAAAGTGAAAATTGACAACCGTCAACCATTCCGTTCCCTCTCCCATCCGATGGGAGAGTGCCAGGGAGAGGGCAAGTGAAAATTCTAAACCGTCAACGATTACTCGCCGTCGCCGCCATCGCCGTCGTCGCGCTCTTTGCCGCCGACAAACTGCTCTTTATCCCACTGACGCATTTTTGGAAAGACCGCGCCGCACGAATTGCCGAGTTGCGTAAACAAGTTGGGGATGGCCGGCAATTGCTGCAACGCGAGCAAGTCCTCCGCCGCCGATGGGAGACGATGCGGACCAACACCCTGCCAATCAACCCGCCGCTGGCTGAACAACAGGTCCTTAAGGCCTTCGACCATTGGTGGCAGGAAAGCCACGTCAGCATTACTGGCATCAACTCACAATGGCGGCACGACACCGATGATTTCATGACGCTCGAATGCCGGGTTGATGCGTCCGGCAACCTTGCTGCGCTCAGCCATTTCCTATACTATATTGAGAAGGACCCAATGGCCTTGAAATTAGAAACTGTGGACGTCAGCGCTCGCGACAACGAAGGCCAGCAACTCACCCTCAGCCTGCAGCTCAGCGGCCTGGTCCTCACCCCACAGACGCGATCCCCATGAGTTCAAGGCTCAAATTCCAAAGTTTAAAGTTCGCGCTGCTCCTTGTTTTGGGCCTGTGGACTGTGGACTGCAGCCTGTGGACTGCGCCCGCCCAGCCCACCAACGAGCCGGGGCGCCCGGATTACTCCGCCTTCAATCTCATCACTGACCGGAACATTTTCAATCAGCGTCGGTCTGGGCGCCAGGCCCGTGGGTCGCGACGAGAAACCCGCAATTCGGCAAGGGGAGATTATTTCGCGCTGGCGGGCACCATGAGCTATGAGAAAGGAACTTTCGCGTTTTTTGAAGGGACCAGTTCCGAATACAAGAAGGTGCTCAAGCCCGCCGAGACCATCGCCGGCTACACCGTAACAGCCATCACCCCGGCCTACGTGAAGCTGGCCTCCAGCAGCAACGAGGTTGAGTTGCCTGTGGGCATGCAGTTGCGCCGGGAGGAGAGTGGCGACTGGCATCTGAGCGAGCGCGCCGAATTGCCTGCCGGTCGCGGCGAGCGCACTGCTTCCACGCGCCAAACCCCTGCGATTGCCGGCACGCAAGCCTCGCAGCCGGTCGTGGCCACCAACGGCGAGCCTGAGGAACTTCCCGACGACCCCGACCCTCAGAGCGCCATTACCGATTCCCAAAGCGGGACCACCGGGACCAATACAACCGCCGCAGCCGCCACTGGCGGCGACAGTGGCACCGATCCAGTACTCAAGAGATTGATGGACAAGGCCGCCGCCGAGCGCGGCCAACCGAGGTGACAGGACCAGAACGCACTCGTCCCCATGAGACTCGCCCAAACCTGCGAACAGTAAATAAACCTATGAAAAATATCCCAACCATCTTGTTGCTTGCGGCGCTTTCCGCCGCAGCCCCCATCCGGGCCGCTGAACAGCCAGCCGATGCTCCACGGAAAGGAGAATCGGTCCTCCCGAGTGGAACCAATGCCCCCAGCTCCGACGAATCAAGCTTGACGCTGCCGACGCCGGCGCCGCCCGTAGAACGTGCCGCAGGTTCGCTCTCCGTTCCGGCGACCGTCATAAATGGGGAAGCGGGCCTGCGCCTGAACTTCCGCGGCGTGCCCCTTGACATGGTCTTGAATTATCTGAGCGAAGCGGCTGGGTTTATTATCAACGTCAAGCCGGGCGCAAACGTGCGTGGCAAAGTGGACGTGTGGAGCAGCACGCCGCTGACAAAGGCAGAAGCCCTCAATGTGCTGGACACCGTCCTGAACCAAAATGGGCTGGCCGCAGTCCACAATGGCAGAACGCTGACTATTGTGAACCGGGACGAGGCAAAGACCCAGCCCATCCCTGTGGTGCAAGGTGGCGATCCTGAGACCATTCCCAGCACCGACCAGATCGTCACGCAGATCATCCCGGTTCGCTTCGTTGAAGTCGCCCAATTGGTCAAGGACCTGCAGCCGCTGGTTTCTGTTCAAACGACCATTACCGCCAACGAGTCCGGAAACTCCATCGTGATCACCGATACTCAAGCCAATATTCGTCGAGTCGCGGAGGTCATCAAAGGAATCGACACCGGCGCTGAAGCGTTCACCGAAGTGCGCGTGTTTCGCCTGACCCATGCCGACCCGGTAGAGATGGCAGATGAGTTGTCCAACCTCTTTCCTGACGATAGCCGCTCAGGCAGCAACCAGGGTCCCGTATTTGCCGGCTTCCGGCGCTTTTTGGGCGGCGGTGGGTTTGGTGGACAAGGTGGCGGCAACACTGCTGGCGCCGGAGATGCCAGCCAGCGAATCAAGAAACGCGCGCGCGTCATCGCGGTGGCCGATCCTCGCACTGCCTCGGTCATCGTCACCGCCGCCAAGGATTTGATGGAACAAATCGAAGGAGTCATCGCAGACTTGGACGCAAATCCCAGGGGGCAGCACATAGTTACCGTGATCCCCGTCCCCGCGGTAGATCCGCAAGAACTTCAGCAGGTCCTGACCGATACGTTCGCAAGCAGCACGCAAAACAATCGCAACAATGCCACCCAAAATGATCCGCTGATGAGCCGGGCCAGCCAGCAGAGTCAACAGGGCAGCTCCAGCTCAGCCACCCGAAACTCCAGCCTCGGCGGCTCCAGAGGTGTTGGCGGCGGCGGTTCAACGTCGCCCTAGTACTGTGACACACAAATTTCGAGATGTGGTAGGGCGCGTCACTCCGTGCGCGCCGTTCGGTAGATCGCTTGCAGATTACGGCGCGCACGGAGTGACGCGCCCTACCAGCGCTCTGCACGACGTAACGAAACTTATTTGTCGCGGTACTAGGCCGGGCTTGGGACACCAACAGACCTGGAAGCCAATTAGACCAACCAACCGTGAGGCAAAAATGACCAAACAACATCGTAGGTGGAGAACATGTTTAGTTGGAGTCCTGTGTTTCGGTTTTTGCGCCGCTCTGAGGCTCCACGCGCAATTCGGCCCAGGAGGCGGGGCCTTCCCTGGATTCGGAGGCGGTGGCCAGGGCGCCAACCGTCAGACCAGCAGGACGCGGCAGTATCCGGCCAACGGCGACGTGGGTCCCGCAGTGATCTCCATCGCTCCGGATTCGCGCAGCCTGATTGTGATTGCCGATGAGGAAACCACCCGTCAGATCTTCCAGGTCGTCTCGAACCTCGACCGCCCCAAACCGCAGGTGCTCATCAAGGTCGTGTTCCTCGAAGTCACTCGAAATGACAATTCCGATATCGGCCTTGAAGGCACTTTCAGCAAGAACATCGGCAATTCCTGGTATAGCGGGCTGACAACCAACTTCACGGTGGTGAGCAATACCATAGTCCCGGGTACGATAAGTCCAGCCAAGAACGGTTCGGTCTTGTCCGCCTCGCAGCTTTTCGGCGCCGGCTCAGCGGCCTCTACCCTGCCAACGACCGCCGGTGTGTATCAACTGCTCGGTCAGGATTATCAAGTAACCCTCCACGCCATTGCGCAGTCGGGTAAAGCCAGAGTCCTTTCGCGCCCATCCATCGTCGCCCGCAATAACCAGCCTGCCACCATTCTGGTCGGCCAATCGGTTCCCTTGATCACCAGCGTGCGCTATGACACGCTGGGCAATGCCATCAACGGCATCACCTACACCGATGTCGGCATTATTCTCAGAGTGACCCCCTTCATCACCCCTAATGGCCTGGTGGAGATGATTCTGTCGCCAGAGATTTCCTCGGTCTCGAAGACCGACTCAACTCCGCTTTCCAGCAGTGCTGGCGGGGCCAACGCGGTCAATGCCCCATTCATTGACAAGCGCTCGGCCGACACCGTCGTCGTCACGCCCGACGGCCAAACCGTCATCATCGGCGGCATGATCCAAAACTCCAAGGCGGACTCCGAGAGCAAGATTCCCTTTCTGGGCGATATCCCCTTGCTGGGAAATCTCTTCAAGCGCAAGGCCAAAAACGACGCCAAAACTGAACTGCTTATCTTCCTGACTCCTCACATCATCCAGGCGCCGACCGAAATGGCCGCCCTCTCGGCCAGCGAACGAGAAAAATCGCAAGCGCCAAAGGCCTTCACGGAAAAGGAACTCAATGAGTTCCTCGACACGCTGCCGTCCAAGGACAAGGCGCCGGGTCGGACCCAAGCAGCGCCTGCTACATTCCCGGCCACGGCTCCAGTCCCGCCCGCAAACCCGCAAGCCGACGCCAAAGCTCGCGAGGCCCTGGAACAGAAGCTCAAGGAGTTGCAGTCCCAACCATCCCAGCCCGCGCGCCCGGCGCCCGCCCCTGCGCCCGCCAAGGATGATTCCGACTCGCCTCGCACGCCCAACTGATTTCATAATCAACTCATGGAAATGACTCGCCGAAGCGTGTTGGTTTACGGACTGCTCGCGGCAGTTTGGGCGTTGGTCATTGTCTGGCAGGTGGAGGAACATGCCCGCGTCAGGGGCGCCGCAAAAACCGAACTGAGGAACCGCTCCAAGGATATCGCCAACACTCTCAGCGCTCTCATTCGGGGACTGCGCTTCCGAGGGGCAATCCCCCAGGAACGCCTGGAACCAGTGCTCACTGAACTCATCAACGGACGCACCAACGAATTGGTCAGATCCAGCGAACTCATTTCGATTGTACTTCTGAACCCCGCGGGGGAACAACTCGCCTCGGCGGGCAAACCGATTGACCTCGAGCAGAAGGACTTCATGCAGGAAGGAGAGCGTTGGGGGCGCCAGAGCGTGACGCTGGTCAATCCGGTCGATCTGGGCGCAGCCTTGACCTCCGAGGGCGTCACTAACACCGTTATCCTGCCGCCCCGGGGCGAATTGACCAACGCCATGCCCGAAAATTTCCGGCGTAGAGGTTTTCCACGCCGGGAGCCGAAGTCCCCCGAAGAGGGCGCCTCCAACGCCTTGGATAATGTGGCCAGCAATACGGCCAGCGCTGTTCCGACGAAGGCCGATGACCGAGTCGAACGCGAAGGCAGGCCACGACGCCCGCCCTGGCTGCGGTGGATGGATGAGCAGCAATATCAAACCTTGATCGAAAAGCGAGCGCTCCACGGCCTGGTTCTTGCCATGTCCACAGCGCCCTTCGAGGCTGCCTGCACCCGCGACCTCTGGCTGCGATCGATCATCGCCGTTCTGGCCACCGTCTCCGTTCTCGGTTCGGGACTGGCCTGGCGGAACCTGGTCAAGTCTTCCGATCTTCAAATTCGCCTCGTGCGCGCCAGCGAATTGAACACGCACCTCAAAGAAATGAACCTGGCCGCCGCCGGCCTGGCCCACGAGACGCGCAACCCGCTCAACATCATCCGCGGCCTGGCCCAGATGATCTCCAAACAACCCAATGCCCCGCTGGAGATTTCCGAAAAATCGCGCGACATCCTCAACGAAACCGACAAAGTCACGGCGCAGTTGAACGAGTTCATCAACTACTCCCGGCCACGCGAAGTCCGCCGCTCGGCGCTGGCGCTGGGTCCGGTCGTCAGCGAGGTCGTCCGGGCGCTGAACTTCGACCTTGAGGAAAAGAAAATCCGTTTGCAGGTCAAGGGCGATCAACTGAGCATCGAAGCGGACGACCAACTGCTCCGCCAAGCCCTTTTCAATTTGCTGCTTAACGCCATTCAGGCGGTGGATGGCGACGGCGAAATCCTGGTGCTGGCCGAGCGGCGCAACGCTTCCGAAGCCTCTCTCGAAGTCCGCGACAACGGCCCGGGCGTCCCCTCCGACCGCCGCACTGAAGTCTTCAAACCCTACTTTACGACCCAGAAAAAAGGCACGGGTTTGGGCCTGGCCGTCGTCCAACAGATCGTGCTGGCGCACGGCTGGGAAATCGAATGTCTGCCCAACCAACCAAAAGGCGCCGTCTTTCGCATCACCCACTTGAAGCTCGCTTGAGCTGTCTTGATAAGGACGCGCTCCCCTGCGTCCCTGATCAACTTTGTCGCGCGTAACTGTTTGTCATCTCGTTTTTGTCCTCCTGCTCGCCAGCAGGCCCCTCCAGGTTCGCGCCGCCGAACATTTGGAAGAAATCCGCAATCGTGGCGTGCTTCTCTGGGGCGCGGATGCCGAGGGCGGCGCTCCTTATGTCTATCCCGATCCGCAAAAGCCGGAGCGGCTTATCGGTTTCGAATGCGAGCTGGCCGATGCGCTCGCCGCGAAACTCTCAGTAAAGGCACAGATGGTCCAGAACCAGTGGGACCAGCTTATCCCGGCGCTGGAGCGCGGCAACTTCGACATCATTCTTAATGGACTCGAACTTACCCCGGCCAACCAGCAGCGCATCGCCATGTCGCAACCCTACTTTGTCTATGTGCAACAGATCGTCACGCGCAAGGATTCCGACGACCTGGCCGGAATGGACGGCCTCAAAGGCAAAGCCGTCGGCGTGCTCTCGTCGTCGGTTGCGCAGCGCCTGGTGGAACAGATGGGCGGCGCAGAAGTCAGGATTTATCCCGGCAACGTCGAGAGTTTTCGCGACCTCAAAGCCGGGCGCATTGCTGCGGTGCTGCTGGACCTGCCCATCGCGCTGTATTACGCAAAACCGGATCCGGCGCTCAAATTCTCCGGCCTACCCTTCGCCCCCGGCTATTATGGCATCGGCGTCCGCAAGCAGGACTTCTCCCTGTTGGCCGCGTTGAATCAGGCCATTCGCGAACTGGCCGCAGATCACACGCTGGAGAGGATTTACCGCAAATACGCCGTGTGGGACGAGCGGCAGGAGGGCTTGCAAAATTACCAGCCCCAGATTGTGGCGGACAAAAAATCAATCTCGACTCTGCGGGAGTGGCCAAAATATCTGCCGCTGCTCCTGCGCGGGGCCGTAACCACAGTGGAACTTTCCCTCCTGGCGATGGCGCTGGCGATCGTGACTGGCTTGGTGATTGTGCTCGTCCGTCTCTACGGCATCGCGCCGTTGCGCGCCCTGGCGAGAAGCTATGTCGAAGTCATCCGCGGCACACCGTTGCTGATCCAGCTTTTTATGATTTACTATGGCCTGCCCGAAATCGGCATCCGCTTGAACGCCTTTTGCGCAGCCATCCTCGGCTTGGGATTGAACTACGCGGCCAGCGAAGCCGAGAACTATCGGGCCGGCATCCAGTCCATTCCGCGCGGGCAGACCGAAGCGGCGCTGGCGCTCGGTATGAACCGGTGGCAGACCTTGCAGCATATCGTGCTGCCCCAGGCCTTGCGAGTGGTGATTCCGCCGGTCACCAACGATTTCATTGCCATGTTCAAAGACTCCTCCATCGTTTCGGTCATCACCATGGTCGAGCTGACCAAGGTTTATGGTATGCTGGCCGCGTCCACCTACGACTATATCGGGTTGGGCTTGATGACTGCCGCCATCTACTTCGGCCTGAGCTACCCGGCTTCGATTTTCGCCAATTGGCTCGAACGCAAGCTGCAATATGATCGCCGTTGAAGGTCTGGTTAAATCCTACAACTCGGCTTGCGTGCTTCGCGGCATTGACCACAATCAGCAACGCGGCGAAGCTGTCGTGCTGATCGGTCCCAGCGGCGCCGGCAAGACCACCTTCCTGCGCTGCCTCAATCAGCTCGAAACCGCCGACTCTGGCCGTATCACCATTGATGGCCTGACCATCGAGAGCGGGCCGGCTCCGCGCACCCGCCAACAACGCGAACAGCAGCGCCAGTTCCGGTTGCGCGCCGGCATGGTCTTCCAGTGCTTCAACCTCTTTCCGCACCTTACGGTCTTGGAAAACATCACCGAAGGTCCGATGGTGGTGAAGTGCGTAGCGCAGGCCGAAGCCGAAATCCTTGCTCGTGGGTTGCTGGCCAAGATCGGCCTCGAAAGCAAGGCCGGCGCTTATCCGGCGCAACTGTCCGGCGGCCAGCAGCAGCGGGTCGCCATCGCCCGGGCCCTGGCGATGGCGCCGCAAGTGATGCTCTTCGACGAGCCGACCAGCGCGCTGGACCCGGAACTGCGCGAAGAAGTCTTGCGCGTCATGCGGCAGCTTGCCGAGGAAGGCATGACGATGATCGTGGTCACGCACGAAATGCAATTCGCCCGCGACGTCGCCGACCGCGTGATCTTCCTGGACGATGGGCGCGTTGGCGAATGCGGGCCACCCGATGAACTCTTTTCCAACCCGCAGCACGAGCGCACGCGTGAGTTCTTGCGCCGAGTGACCACGCGGTAGGAAACCAAATGAGTTGAACGGGTTGAATAGGTTCGCGGGCCACGTGGTTCCGTTAGGCCGGGCGGCCTGCAAGTCTTTGGAGACCCACATCAAGGGCATCCGGCCCAAACTGGTGGGCCGGAAGGCCACCGACAAGCTGTTGGTGTCAATGCGGGGCAATCCGATTAACGGGCACAGCGTGGGTGACGTGGTGAAAAAATACGCCCGGCTGACCAACGTGAAGAAGCACGTCACGCCGCACGTCTGGCGGCACACGTGCGCCACGCACCTAGTCAAGAACGAGGCCAACCGGGGCCATGTGCAGGACATCCTGGGGCATGGTTCGCTTCACACGACCGAGCGTTATCTGCGCCTCACCATCACCGATCTCAAAGAGGCCCACCGCAAGTTCCATCCACGGAAGCAACAGAACAACGGATGAAGACTTGCCAGAACGCCCGCCAACGCCGATATTTTGACCGCATGAGCATTGCTGCTGAGAAAGTAGCCGAGGTGCTGGCCCTGCCGGAACAGGACCGGGCGTTCCTTGCCCGCCAGCTCATCGCCAGCCTCGACGAAACCGTGGACGCTGACGCCGAAACGCAGTGGCAGGAGGTCATTGACCGGCGCTCCCGCGAGATCGAGGAAGGCAAAGTAAGTTGCCGCCCGGTGGAGCAGGTTGTCCAGGACATCCGCAACAAGCTCCATGCGCGTCGTCAGCCATCCTGAAGCCGACGAGGAACTGGAAGGCGCGGCGCTGTGGTACGAGGAACGGCAGCCGGGCCTGGGCGACGCCTTCC
>WNGJ01008678.1_pt1 | contig 18564 bp, 14 predicted proteins | sample 5400611 | NCBI WGS metagenome assembly WNGJ01 (sample SAMN13153375, study PRJNA577476) | soil metagenome | isolation source: 40 cm soil or saprolite under Garry oak tree replicate 1 | place: USA:California | collected 2016-06-15 | reverse complement strand
GGGCGCAACTCCTACCTCCAGGCTTCGCCGACGGAGCCCGCGCGGCTGTACGTCGGCGACTTCGGTCATAACGGCACGCTGGAGCAAATCCTCACCTTCTACAAGCACGGTGTGAGCTATCCGGTCGCCGGTCGCGACGAGCTGATCAGTCTGATTCCTCGATTGAGAGACCGCTACGCCACGTATGCCGCCTTCGGCGCGGCCCGAGTCGAGGACATCTTACCCGCCGGGGAGCTCGCCCAGGCCACCCTCCGAGAGGCCCGCATGCTCGCGAGCTCGGTAGCCCTGAACAACGGGAACGGCACATTCACGCTGGCGCCGCTTCCCGCCGAGGCGCAGTTCGCGCCGATCCGCGCCGTATTGGTGGGCGACTTCGACGGTGACGGGCGGCCGGATCTCCTGGTGGGCGGGAACCTGTACGGCGTACCGCCGGTGCTGGGACGCTACGACGCCAGCTACGGCCTGCTGCTCTCCGGCATGGGGGACGGCCGCTTCTCAAGCGTCGATATGGAGCGGAGCGGCCTGATGATCGAGGGGCAGGTGCGCCACATAGGGTGGCTGCGGCAGGCAGACGGTAAGCGCCTAATCGTCGTCGCCCGAAACGACGATCGGCTTCAGGTGCTTCGCCCGAAGAAATAGTACCGCGGCCTATTGCTTCGGCTTCGAGTCTCGGGTCTCTTGTCTCAGCTGCTTCGTTCGGTCACCCACCGAGTCGGATGCGGCGTCCAGCTCCTCGTCGGTGCGGATGACTCTCGGCGTCAAGAAGATGAACAGCTCTGTCTCGGTCGCCCGCTTGGTGTGTCGGCCAAACAGCCCACCAATGATCGGAATCCCCGAGAGCACGGGTACACCCGCCCGAGTCACGTCTTGCTGCTTATCGGCTAACCCGCCCAGAACCGCCGTGTGGCCGTCCTTGACGAGCAGCTGCGTTTGGATGGTGCGAGTGGAGATGACAGGCGCATCGAAGGCGATCTCTGCGGTCGCCGCGTTCACTTCCTGGACGACGTGCAGCATCACGTATCCATCGTCACTGATCGTCGGACGGACTGCCAGTCGCGTCCCAACGTCCTTGAACTGAATCACCTGATCCCGTAGCGGGGCGTCGGTCGGAAGTGCGCGCTGCACCTGGACGAAGGGACGCTGGCTGCCCACCAGGATCTCGGCGCTCTCGTTGTTCGCGGTCAACACGACTGGTCGACTCAAGATGGTTACATCCCCGCGAGACGCGGCGGCGTTCAAGGTAGCGGTTACATCGATGGTACCGAGCTTCATCACCGTCAGTACGAAGTCCCCGGCGCTGAGGCCCGTCGTCGATCCCGACACCTCCGTGTTGCTGCCCTCGATCTTCTGGCGCGGGATGAGCACGCCCACTCCAAAGCTGAGGCTCCGATCCCGACGTAGCTCCGCGATCACGACCTCGATGAGCACTTGAAGCGGCCGGACGTCGAGCTGCTCCACGGCGGCACGAATCAGCTCGAAGTCTTGTCGCGACGCCCGAATCAATAGATTGTTGGAGCGGGAGTCAGGGATGATCGTCACATCGCCGCTCAGCTCGGCTACCTGTTTGGTCACCGGCTGCGGCTGGCCGGACGCGGCCGCCTCCACGGGAGCGACGAGATTCTGACGCAGGCCTTCGGCCAACGTGGGTCGCTGGGCGCCGATCTCTCCTACCGCGCTGGCTCGCCCGTAGAGCGCATTCACCGTCGCCGCCACGTCGGCCGCTCGCGCATGGCGAATCGGAATCACGAAGAGCTGGATGGGGCCCGCCCCCGCCGCAGGCTGAGCCGGAGCTTGGGGCGGCGGCGCACCGATCTCGTAGAACGTGGCCTGTGGGGTGAGTGCCAGCCCGTAACTGCGCAGCATACCGCGCAGCAGGTCGGGAAGCCTGTCGCGCGGCACCGGCTGAGGCGTTTCGAGCGTGACGCGCAGATCGCCGATGTTGCCGAATACGACCGGTCGATCGAGGTAGCGCGCCAGCGCCTGGATGGCGAGCCGCAAGTCGGCGTTCACGAGGCGTACCGACACGCTGTCGTTGCGAGCTGAGACGAGGCTATCCTGCTGCGCGTGCGCCGCCTTGGTGAGCAGCAGCGCGACGCATAGACCGGCCACTCTCATCGCGCCGCCCGTCCGGCGACGAGAATCCAAGTGGTATCGAGCCCGGACACGAACGCGGTGTCGACATGAATCTTGTCCAGTCGAATCCCGTTCACCGAGTCGCCGACGCTTAAGACCACGCCCGCCTCGCGACCGGGGATCCCTTGGATGACAGCGTTCCACGGCGGCCCGCCTACCAGGCCCATGAGACCGAGAGCGGGACGCTGGGGTGCTCGCGGGGGTACGGCGGCGATCGCCGGCTCCCACGGGTTGAAACGCAGCTTGGTGGGCTTCCGCTCGAACCGGAACGGATCGTGGTCGCGCAGCATCGCGGCGGCGGCCACGAGCCCGGTGGTGTCACCCGGCGCGACCGGCGCCGCCGCCTGATAGGCCTTGCGCTGCTCACGCGGTACCAGCGGCACGGCCGTCGCCCAGCCCCAGATCGCCCCGAGGCTAACGACGCCTGCCAAGGTCCATGCGGCCGCGATCAGCGCATGGAATCGGTTCACATGCTGTCCTTGGCGGCCCGCACCAGCGCCACACCTTCGACCGCGAGACGGATGGCGAGCATCTCCACCCGGTCCGCCGGCGTGTCGGGGTTCTGGGGTCGAACCTCGAGCCGACGCACCGCGAGCAAGGTGGGCCCGCGCTCCAAACCTTGGACGAAAGCGGCGAGGCCCGTGACGTCGGCCGTAGCTTGGATCTCGGCCGTCACGCGCGGGAGCACGCGCGTCTTCGAGGTGTCGAGGTGAATGTCGATGGCGTCGAGACGCGTCAGGGTCTGCCGCGACAGCTCCGCCAGGAGACCGGAAAGCGTCGAGCCCGCCTCCGCGGGCGTGTCGCCCGTGAGGAGCGCGGGACCGAGCGCGCGCACTCGCCGCGTCCGCGCCTCGAGCGTGTCGAGCGCCTCCGCGAAGCCACCGAGCAGGGCATCCGCGTGGGCGAGGTCGGACAACCGCTCGATCGCCTCTGCGCGGGCTTCAGAGCGCCACGCGCGCCACGCGGGCAAGACCCGGAACACGCCGACCAACGCGAGGATGCACATCGCTCCCAGCATCAGGGCCCGCTGATCACGTGGCGCCGGCACGCCGCGGCTCATGCTCGACCTCGCCGCCACCGTACGGTGACACGCTGCGCCTCTCGAGCCGCGCTTGCGTCGCGACGCACCGCCCCCACCAGCTCGGCGGACCGCGCCCCGGGCAGCCGCTGCACCGCCGCGACCACGGCCGCCGGGTTCGGGGTCAGCACGCTTATCTGGCCTTGTTCGTCGCTCAGCTCCAAGCTCAGGAGCGTGCTGCCCTCCGGAAGCGCACGCGCCAGCGCGCCGGCCACCGGTGTCGCTGGCGAGCGAGATACGGAGAATCCCTGTACCGTGGTGAGGATGGCGCTCAATCGGTCGAGCTGTTGGGTCGCGGACGCGACGGCACGCCACTCGTTCGCCTGCACCGTGGCGAGGCGCGCCTGGGCACGCCGGGCGGCGCGGGACGCCCCGAGCGGCGAGAGAGCGAATGCGACAATTGCCAGCGCGAGCGCGAGGACCGGCGCCACCAGTCGTCGGCGCGCCTCGCGCGTGGTCCATACGCCCGCGGCGAGTGCGTCCAACGCGAGCGCTTGCGGTCCCTCCAAGAGGGCGGCGCCGTAGGCGTCCGCGTAACGCACCGCACCCTCGCCCAGCGCCGCGAGGGCGGGAACCGGTTGCGGCGCCGCACCCGGTTCCGCCCCCGACGCCGAGCGCGTTCGAATCGACTCGATCGTGCCATCGGAGCGGCCGACGTCGGTCACGACTCTGGCGTCGGTCCACGAGAATGCCGAGTCCAGCACGCCGTGGATTAGTGCGACTGGTAGGGGAGCGATGAATCCAAGCTGCCAACGCCTCGACCAACAGATGTCGCGTACCAGCTCGACGCTCGGCCCGTCGATGGCCCCGGCGAGCGCGATACCGCTACTGACCGGTTGCGTGCCGGTTGTAACCAACGGGACGCCGTTCTTCAAGAAGAAGGACGCGGCGCTTTCCTTGATGATCGCAGCCAGGGTTCCGGCATCCTGCACGTCCGGTAATCCCGCGGCGAGCTTGAGCTGCGAGGCGTGCGCGCCGACCGCGACCGACAGGATCGCGCGTGGAAAGCGCCTCACAGGAGCCGCGTCGAGGAGTGCCGCGACGGCCTCCGCGATCACGGCGTTGGGCTCGACCGCGGCCTCCGCCGCCCACACGACGTGATGGCGGCGGACGACGACGGCGCGCACCGCGTCGTGTCCCAACGCGAGGCCGATTCTCGTCGTCACTCGACCCAGCTCTTCTGGGGGCCGATGCTAGTGCCCGAGCCCGCCCGCCCGAGACGCACTTCAACCACACTGGTGACCGCCGGCCTGCCCGCCATCGCCCGTGCCGTAATCACCCAGGCGACGGGCTGGAAGACCGCCGCCGCTGGCAGTCGCGCGGACGCTCCGGGGTCATCGGGCGAGAGCAGCTCCGACAGCGCCTGAAAGCTGGCGATCGGCTCCCCCCGTGCTCGCGCCTCGAGCACACGCTGCACGGTCTCGTCGGTAAAACCGGGGAGCAGCGCGAGCACCGAAGCGGGCGCCTGATTGAGCGCGATGGGCCCCGGCTCGACGTCGAGTACCGAGTCGAGCACGCCGACCGACTCGAGACCGGGGAGCAAGTGTAGCTGCCGCAGGTCGACGTACGGCTTGTGCGCGGCAACAGCGCTGGCAGCGGAGTCGGCCCGGGGCGGTTTCATCCCGATGTTTCGAAACAGCCGTCCGAGAGTCGAACCGTCGCTGGCATTGAGGTCGAGACGGGCCCCTACCGGACGCGCCGCGAGCGTACAGCCGGCCGGCAGGGGCTCAGCCCTGAGAAGCTGGTCCACGCGGTCCCAGCTCTTGAGCATCAGGTCGGCATGCTCGATAATTTCGTGCTGCAGCGCGTCGGCCACCGCCACTCGAGCACGAGCCACGCATCCCGCAGCGAGCCACCCCGCCGCTGCCAGGGCGATCCGATTGCGGGAGGAGGCGATGGCACCGCTGGCGGCTTCGGAAATGAGGACGGCCAGCCCGCCGATCCCCACCGAGATCCACAGCACGGCGAGGAGGGCGTAGCCACGATCCAAGCGCCGCCTGGCTCTAGCCACCGGCACCCACCGGAACGAGCAGCGTGTCGCCGTCGATGATCACGGCGAGCCCCCTCGGCGTTATGCGCTCCGACCAGGTGTCGATCCACGACAAGCGCCGATCGACCTCCTGGAGATAACGCAGCCGCCCCTTCTGAAAGCCTGTTCGCAGGTCGAGCGTGGTCGAATACGCCCCGCGCAGCTGGAGTCTCAGGACTGCCTTACCCCCCTGCGGCTCGAAGGCGAGTCGCACGGTGCAGTGGTCGAGCCAGCCGGCGGGCGTTTCGCACCAGCTCCGAAACGATGCGCTGCTCAAGTCTCCGACGAATGAAGGCGTCGTCGTGCCGGCGCCAAACTGGAGGTTCGCGACCAGGGTCCGCAGCAGCCGCTCCCCGTTGGCATCCTGGTCTGCTCGCGCTGCCGCGCGCTCGATCGCCTGCGCACGATTGCCCAGGGCACTGAGCAACGCCGCGGCACCAGCCACGACCATCCCGCCTATCACCAGGGCGACCATGACTTCGACGAGGGTGAACCCCGTCCCCTCGCGATCCACTATCACGGGCCGGGCTCCTCTCGAAACAGCACCGTGCGCAGCAGCACCGCGTCGGTCGCCCCGTCGGTGACCGTCACCTCATACGTAGTCGGCCGGGGCCGGTCGATCCGCATCCGCAATGGTCCTTCGGCTCGCGAGCCCAGATGGCGATCGAGGTCCTCCCGCGGCCAGAGCGAGGCGGCCGTCAGGAGTCGGTTTGCCAGGCGGACTTGGGCTTCCGTCTCGTGCGTTCGCCCGACCGCCCGAATCGATTCGGACGCAATCCACGCGGCAGCGCTCCCGATGATCGCCAGCACGACAAGCGCCACGAGCGTTTCCAACAGGACAGCGCCCCGCCGATCGACAGCGCCCCGCCGATCAGTGAGCCGGATGCATCGCATCGCGCGACTCTCCCGAGAGTGGGTCCACGCCGAGCTGCTCGGCGCCGACGACGCGGCCGTCCGGGAAAGCGATCACCTGAACCACACTGTCGCCGCTCGACAGCGAGACCTTGATCACCCTCCCTGATTCGAGCGCCCGGCGTCGCGCCCTGGCAACCTCCCCGCGATCCGGCGACGTCCAGCGTCCCGGCTGCCAGGCGAGACCGACCAGACCCGCCATCGCGCCCAGAATCGCCAGCACCACGAGGAGCTCCACGAGCGTGACCCCCCTCGAACGCAGCCTCACGGAGCGCCTAACCACCCGGTCGCAAGCCGTACATCGCTTGCAGCAGCGCCGCCGCGACCATCATCACGAGTCCACCAAACAGGAGAATGAGACCGGGCTCGATCACTCGGATAGCCCGCTGCACCCGCTGCAACGCCTGGGCGGACTCGACCGTCGCAGCGTGAGCCAGCATCCCCGCGAGACGCCCGGTCTCCTCGCCCAGCCGCACCAGGCGCACGGCCGCGGGCGTGAGGGCGTCCTCTGCTCCACACGCGGACGCGATACCCTGACCGGCGGCGATGCGGCGGCGGGCTGCGAGAAGGCGGACGGCGATCGCGCTGTCGCCTGTGGCGCGCGCCGCGTGCGGCAGCGCCGCGGCGAGGGGCACGCCGGCGTCGAGCAGCGCGGCTAATACAGAGCATGCCCCCGCCGCCGCCGCGGAGCGTCGTATCGGGCCCACGACCGGCGCGTCGAGCAACAACCGGTGCCATCTTTCCATACCGGTCGGTCGGGCGATCCAGGTCCGCCACAGCGCCACGCCGCCGGCGAGGACGAACAGCCCCGGGACGAAGGCGGCATGCATCACTGCGCCGAGTGCGAGCACGAGACGGGTGCTCGCGGGAAGCGCCTGTCCCGCGTCCGCCAGCAGCGCGGCAAACCGTGGGAGCACCACGCCGACCAGCAGGGCGACTGATGCCGATCCGGCGACGGCGAGAATCGAGGGGTACGCGAGCGCGTTGCGGAGCGCCGCGCGCGTCGCCGCTCGCGCCTCGAGCAGCTGAGCCGCGCGCTCGACCGCCGCCGCGAGCCCACTGCCGCCTTCGCCCGCCTGAATGACGCCGATCACGTCCGAGGGCAGCGGCACCCTTGATGCGCCAAGCGCCGCCGCCAGGTGCTCGCCCTGGGCGACGCGGTGGCGTAAGTCCGGCAGCGCCACGATCCAGCCGGGGGAGACCAGGTCGGGCAGGATCGCGAGCGCCCGGCTGAGCGCGACGCCGGAGCCGAGCAGCGTCGCGAGCGCGCGCAGCCCGAGCGCCAGGTCGTCCGCGGGAATGCGCAGGCGAGTCTCGCGCGCGGGTGATTCCGCCGCCACCTCGACGGGAAACGCGCCCCGGCTCGCGATCAGGGCCACCGCCGCGTCACGACTAGCGGCGTCGACCACGCCCGCTTCGAGCGCGCCGTCGCGGCGCACGGCCTTGAATGCGAACGTCCCGGCGCTCATCGCTTCACTGCCTCACCCCAGGACGTGATGTCCGCGCTCTCGCCGTCACCACCGGGCAGGCTGTCGCGGCCGAGCGTGTAGAGGTCGTACGAATCCGGATTGTGCGCGCCGGGTGCCGCGCCACGGCGAACGTCTCGATCTGGGTCCTTGCCGCAGTCACGTTCGCGTCGCCCACGTTTCTGAGAATCGACGGACCCACGAGCATGGCGAGCGTGCCGATGATCGCGAGCACGACCATCATCTCGATCAGCGTGAATCCGGACCCGCTAGTCACGCGTGACACGTAGCACCTCCTCGACCGTGGTCACACCGGCCTGGACCTTGGCCCAGCCATCGGCGCGCAGCGTCTGCATGCCGCTGTCCCGAGCTAGCTGGTCCAAGCGTGCGCACGAGGGCTTCGTGACCACCGCTTCGCGCAGCGCGTCGTCCAGCGCAAGCAGCTCGAACAGTCCAGTACGGCCGCGGTATCCCGTCCTACGGCACGCCGCGCAGCCGCGTCCTCGATACAGCTCGGCCGGTGCTTCGTCCGCCGGGCCGAGGGCGGCCAGGGCCGCGGCGTCGGGGATGTAGCGCTCCTTACACGCCTCACAGATCGTGCGCACCAGGCGCTGCGCCAGCACCGCCTGGAGCGTCGAGGTCACGAGATAGGAGGGAATGCCGAGGTCGAGGAGACGCGGGATCGCACCGACGGCGTCGTTGGTGTGTAAGGTCGAGAACACGACGTGCCCCGTCAGCGCGGCCTGAACGGCGAGCTCCGCGGTCTCGCTGTCCCGCATCTCGCCGACGAACACGACGTCGGGGTCCTGGCGCAGAATGGAGCGGAGCATTGACGCAAAGGTCACGCCGGTCTCGGCGTGCACCGGCACTTGCGCCACGGACTCGAGCGAATACTCCACCGGGTCTTCGAGCGTTATGATCTTTTCGGCGCGCGCGGCGCGCAGGCCGAGCGCCGCATAGAGGGTCGTGGTCTTGCCGCTCCCCGTGGGGCCGGTGACCAGGATCAGCCCGTGGGGTCGCTGCGCCAGGCGTTGCATCGCCGCGAACAGCTCGGCGGAGAGCCCCAGCGCCTCGAGCGCGATCGCGCCGCCGCCGCGGTCGAGCAGCCGCAGCACGACGCTCTCGCCGAACACCGTGGGGACGGCGGAGACCCGCAGATCGAGCTCACGGTCTTTCAGCCGTACGCGAATGCGGCCGTCCTGGGGCCGGCGCCGCTCCGCGATGTCCAGGTCGGCGAGGAGCTTCACGCGCGAGACGACGGCTCGATCGGAACGGGGCGGCGGGTCGATCCCCGGCTGCAGCACGCCGTCGATGCGGAACCGGGTCCGCACGCCATCGCGTGTCGACTCGAGGTGGATGTCGCTCGCCCCGGCGTCGTACGCCTCCCGGATCAACAGGTTTACGTAACGCACCACCGGCGGCTGGTTGGCGAGGTCGCGCGCGTCCGAGGTGAACGCCGCGTCATCCTCCGCCGCGTGCTCGAGCTCGACCGTGCCGTCGTCGGGTGCCCGCAGCCGGGCGAGCAGGACATCGAGCTCCTGCGTCGGCACGACCTGCGCCACGACGCGGCGATCGTACGCCACGCTCAGGTCGTCGAGGCCCCCGAGCAGCGAGTCCTCGGTCACGGCGACCACCAAGCCGCCATCCGGGAGGGCGCCAACCGGGCAGATGCGATGGTGGTAGAGGAAGTCGGTCGATACTCGATCGGCCAGTGGAATCTCGGTTGCTTCCGGAGCTATAGGTGTCATTGACGTGCCCCGCATATGGGAAGAAACGAGCCAGGTGCGGCGAGCGCCCCTAACGAATGGCAGGGCTTGCGACTACACGCCCCCGCCGCCCACAGCCCGGACCGGTCGACTCGCAGACTTGCGAGTCCTAAGGGGTTGTTCTCGTCTGCCGCCCCCCTGCGTCGTATCCACGCCACACGGACTGTGGTGCGTTCGCAACCACGACTCGTGACGATTATGATGTTTGGTGCGCGCGTCATGACCGTCGGTTCGCGACGCAGGCTTCAGCAGTCCCGAGATTCACCGCGGAACGAGAGATGCAGCAGGGGCGCAGCGTTCGGCCTTGCTGGCGCGGCGTTCATGCAGCACCCGCACCGAGGAGCGGCCACGCGACCGGAAGCAGCGCTGGCGCAACCTGAGGGGACCGCCGTCTCCCAAGCAGATCCCCTTCACAAGCTGCTGGGCCGCTCCGCGGCCATGCAGCAGGTGCGAGAGCGGATTCAGCGGGTCGCCCACTCGCCCGTCCCGGTCCTGATCCTGGGCGATACCGGCACGGGCAAGGAAGTGTGTGCGGAAGGGATCGCCCGGTTGTCCGGGCGCACGCCCTTCCTCCCCGTCAACTGCGCTGCTTTCCCCGAGAGCCTGGCCGAGAGCGAGCTGTTCGGCCACGAGCGCGGCGCGTTCACTGGGGCAGTCCGCAGCCATCCCGGTGTGATCGCGCTCGCAAACGGCGGCGTGCTGTTCCTGGATGAGCTAGCCGAGTTGCCCGCGCCCGTACAGGCGAAGCTGCTGCGCACGTTGGAATCGGGCGAGTACCGGCCAGTCGGCGCGACCAAGACGCTGCGGTCGGACTTCCGTATCCTCGCCGCCACGAGCGGCGACCTGGACCGCGCTATTACGTCGGGCCGGCTGCGTGCGGATCTGGTGCACCGGCTTGGCGCCGTCCGCCTGTCATTGCCGCCGTTGCGCCAGCGCCTCGAAGACATCCCGCTCCTGGCCGAGGAGTTTCTCCGGCACTACCTCGAGAAGTGTCCGTGCGGGCCCGCGCGCATTGCCCCGGAAGCGTGTGCCGTGCTGATGCAGCACGACTGGCCCGGCAATCTGCGCGAGCTGCGCAACGTCATAGAGGCCGCCGCCGCCGTGGCCAGGTCGGACGACGCCGTCGGCATGTTGCACGTGCTGGAGGTCCTGCCCCGGTCCGCAGATTGGAAAGCGATGCCGGAGGCGTTTCCCAGTCTCGCAGAAGTGCGGCTGGAAGCCGAGCGGCGCGCTATTCTCGAGGCGCTGCGGCGGGTCGAGGGCAATCGCGAGCGCGCGGCAAAGCTGCTGCACATCAGCGAAGCGACCTTGTACCGCAAGCTCGGGCACAGCTCACGGCTGATGTACGCGTAATCGCTCGCATCGCTGCGACTCCGAGCGCAGCGGAAAACTCGCAGGACTGAGAGCCCCGGCACCACGGGGGCCAAGACGCGGCTCAACCGACTATCCACGACTCTTGCTCTGATCGCTCACACGAGAACTGGAACGACCTCGCTTGAGCCCCCCGCACACCTGAGACTTCGAGCCGTGCTCGCGACTCTCGCCCCTGAGAGGGTACGCAACCGCCCTCGCAACGCCCTGACGAGCAGACTCTTCGCTCTTCAACGACTTATGATCTGATCGTTCGGCTGGCCCACTTCTTCCCTTGCGTGGCGGCGTCCTGCGCTCCCTGGAGCCCGAGCCATGCGCCGCACGATCGTTTCGCTCTCCGCACTCGCACTGTTCCTCGCCACAGAAGACCTCACGGCTCAACAAGGCGCGATGCGCGTCTCCGTGCCGTCCCCCGCCGCCGCCTCTCTCGGGAGGTTCGGTGATATCCCGGTGAACCTCAACACCGGGGTCGCGGACATCAGCGTCCCATTGTTCACCGCCAAGGGAAAGACGCTGGAGCTTCCGATAGCACTGCGATATCACGCCTCGGGGCTCAAGGTGGATGACGCCGGTAGTTGGGTCGGCATGGGGTGGGCACTCGACGCAGGCGGCGTCATCACGCGCACGGCTCGTTACACGCTGGATGAGAGGTCAAATGGGTACTGGAACACCGGCTCCACGTTTTACGTCGGGAACAACTGGTCCTCACCGTCGTCGCAGCTCCTCCTAAACATCTACTATCGTGTCGTAGACGGCGAACCAGACGATTTCTTCTACAACTTCGCGGGTCGATCGGGCAAGTTCGTCATGGGACCCACGACGTCGGATCCCAACCTCAGAGAAGTGCGCACGATTCCCTATCAGAAGTGGGTCATCCAGCCGACGATTGGCACGGGGGGGGGAGGGGAGATTACATCCTGGGTGATCACGACCGAGGATGGGACAAAGTACTCGTTCACGGCGCAGGAGAGGATCACCGACTGGTCCCCAGACGCGTCGGTCGATTTCTACGGCAGCAGCAAGGCGTATCCCCAGAGCTGGTATCTGACTCAGATCACCGCCCCGAGCGGCGACGTCATTACGCTCACGTACGCAGGCTACTGGGCAGCACACGACATGGGTCTGTATCAAGAATCATTCGAGGACGTGGCGTCCGATAACCTGTATTCAGCCTGTTATAGCCTGCCTCCGCTAAGAAGCAGTGCCACCTACTACGAGATCAACGCGCAACGACTCAGCTCCATAACCACGGCGCAGCATACCATCAGTTTCGCGACGAGTCTGCGGACGGATGCCATAGGGCCGAGCGATTTCCCTCAAACGCAGTACGCGTCTACGTCTGGCCACCCCTACCTCCAGGAGTATAAGCTCGACCAGATCACGGTCTCGACGCGCGATCCTACTCCGGTTGTGCTGCGGCGTTTTGCGCTCAGCTATGACTATTCGATTGGCGGGAGACTCACGCTCACGAGCGTGGCCGAGCAGGACCGCAATGGCATTTCATTGCCGCCGTACAGTTTCATCTACGACCCCACCCCATTCCCCGCGCTTGGGGACTGGAACCTCAACAACCCGCAAGGCAACCGCTATTTCAGCTGGTCCGTCGCGACCGATCATTGGGGCTATTACAACGGCGCAGACAATAACGGCACCTACATCCCTCCCGGCGTGTCACTGCTGACCGGTCACCAATGGCCTGGGAACGACCGGGACCCGCACCCCGCGTTCACCAAGGCCGGCGTTCTAATAAAAATCACGTATCCCACCGGCGGCTATGACACCCTGTCGTACGAGAACAACGACTACGGTTGGGTCGGGTCTACCCTGACCTCCGAGCCGGCGAGGCTCGCGAGCGGACTTCGCATCGCGCGCGTCGGCATGGCCGACGCCATGGGGAACCTCACCGTTCGGAAGTACTTCTATACCAGCGGGACCTACGCCGGCAGGTCGAGCGGTGTCGTCCAAGCCGAGCCCAAGTATGACTATGCGGTAACGGGTTACGACGACGGGGGCTACTACTGTCAGTACTACTCGCGCTCCTCAGTGTCCCGGATGCCCCTTGGGAGTGGGCCTGTGGTCGGGTACACGTTTGTAACGGTCTGGGACGGTCCAAATGCGGAGTCCGGGAAGACCATTTCGACGTTCACGACCACTGCCGATCCAGCGATGAACCCATGGCCCTACGGGCCGTGGCCATACCTGCGGCGCACGAGCTACGAATGGAGACGGGGCCAGGAGGACGGCAGCGGCGAGTACACCGCTGCCGATCAAATGCAACATCGCGTGCTCAATACGTACCAGTTTCCTGAGCCGACACAGACGACCCGCAAGTTCAAAGGCATTGCGATCAGTGTTGTAGGCAACGGGGGGGGGCTCACCGGGCTCCTCACCTGGAATCCGTTCTTAGTGGAGTCGGGATGGCGCTATCGGGACACGGAGATGAGCACGGCGTGCGACACGACGGGAGGGAACTGTATCTCGACCTCGAAGACGTTCGTGTACGGTAACCCCAACCACACGCAGCTGACAGAACTGCAGGAGACCAACTCCGACGGCACACAGCGTATCACGCGCATGAGATACCCAGCGGACTATGCGGGCGGCTCGGGGAATCCCGACGCCGCGGCGTTCACCGCCATGACGGACACGGCGAACAACATCCAGAACGCAGTGATCGAGCGCTGGATAATCAAGCGCGTCGGCAGCGTCGACTCGGTGATGACGGCGGCGCTCACGACGTACAGAAATTTCGCCGTGCCGCCAGCACTTCCCCAGTTTCTGCCGTTCCAGCGGTTCGTCCTCAACAGCCCGAGTCCACTACCATGACGCGGATCTTCACCCGGTTCGCCGGGCTGCTGCTTACCGCCGCGGCATCGACCGGCCGCGTGGCCGCCCAAGCGCCTCCGAGCGTCTACCCTGATGGCGGTTCGCTCACCGTCCCTCCGAACACGAACAATCAGACGACCTCGTTCTCGATCCGGAAGGCGGGATCCGGGTCGGTCACATACGACTACGCGGCGTACTGCTCCGCGTCGGTCACCTACTGCGTCGCCAGCGGCACCCGGGTCACGCTCGACCAATACACGCCGGGCGCCACCGTGAATGTGACGTTCAACACCGGCGCATTGGGTACGGGCACGCTCAGCCTCTACGTCGAAGGCGGTGGGGGGAGTGACTGGGGCTCGTACAACGTCACGGTCGCGACGTTTGGTGTGAACGTGACACCGCATGGAGCGACGGTGACGCGACTCCAGAATAGCACGGGGCTGAGCGAACTGTTCACCGTGGCCAACACGGGATCACAATCGAACACCTATACGTTCACGTGCAGTGGAAGCGGGGGCGCGACGTGCGGCACCTTGCCGGCACCCGTGACGGTGGGTCCGGGGCTTTCAGCGCAGGTCAGCATGCCCTACAGCGTGGGGGCGCCGGCCTCGGCGGCGCTTAACCTTACCGCGACGGGCACCAACGCCACGAACACCGGGTCCTACTACCTGAACGTGATCACGAGCACCGGCGCGTTCACCCCAGCAGCCACGTCGCTCGGCGTGTTCACGAAAGACCCACGCTATCTGCTCCAAGAAACGGCCAATTCGTATGACGACATGGGGCGGATTAGCGAATTCGCCGACGCCGTAGGCGTGCTGACGCGGTACCAGTATGGAGGCAACAGCAACAACGCGTTCCTCACGAAAGTTACGCGGGTCCATGACGGCAGCGGAACTGTAGACCTGGTGACCGACATCGCCTACGACACCGACGGCAATATCGCCTCGATCAAGGACGAAGGCGGCGCCATCCGCTACTTCTTCTATGACCTCTTCAGTCGCCTCGATTCGATCAAGAACAGCGGGGGGCAGCGGGTCAAAGCATATGGGTACCTGTACTCCCGCACGAGCGCGAACGGCTGGGTGTTTCAGCCTGGCAGCCCGAACGCCGCCATCGATACGACCTTCCAGCAGCAAACGCCTTCAATGAGAAAAATCGTGAGCGTCACGTATCTGGACGGCCTCGGCAAGCCGATCCAAACCGTGGACGACGAGTGGTCTGGCTCTTACTTGGTCACGGCGACCCAGTATGAGGCGATGGGCAGGCTGTGGCGTACCTGGAAACCCTACCGCCGGACCACGTCGGCCTACGATCCCAGCTTCGCCGCCAACGCGACGAGCTTTTACAACAGCTATATCGGGCGCACGAGCGCCAACCCCTACGTCGAGACGCTGTACCAGCCTGACCCGCTCGACCGGGTGAAGCGGGTGACCCCGGAGTACGACGAATGGTTCCCCGCTACGCCGATCCTGCACGGCTACGGCACCGATCCTACGCCGCAGCAGCAAATCACCGAGGTCACCGACGAATCCGGCAAGAAGCGGCGCAGCTACAGTGATTGGTTCGGCAACACCGTGAAAACCATCCTCGGCTACGGGGCGGCCGAGGCGACTACGACGCTATTTGCCTACAACGTGCTCGGGCAGCGGATCCAGGCAACCGATCCCCGCGGCCTCAACACCACCTACACCTTCGACACGCGGCGACTCCTCACGGCCAAGACGAGCCCCGATGTCGCGACGGCGAGCTACAAGCACGACCGTGGTGGCAATCTGCGCTACACGCAGGACGCGAACCAAGCCGCGGCGGGACAGGTGTCGTTCACGAGCTACGACTTTGCCAACCGGGCGCTCACGTCGGGGCAAGGCGCGGCCACGTTCGCATCCTTGGACCCGGATGCCTCGGCCGCGTTCGAGGGCACGCAAGCAAACTGGCTTATGGTGCGGGCATATGATGCCAGGCCCGCGACGGGGGCGTTTCCGTGGAGTCTGTTCGTCACACAGATCAACACAGTCACGCTCAATAACGTGAGTGGGCGGCTCGCCGCTGTGGCGAGTAAGTCGAATGGCGCCTGGCAAGTCACGCTGCTCAGCTATGACGCCGATGGCCACGTCGTCACGCGCTATACGTACACGCAGGACAATGCCGGCGCGACCGTCCTCACGGCGCTCAACACGCGCGACAGCCTGGTGGTGGACCTGCGGGGCGTGCTGCGAGCGCGACGCCTGACCGTTGGCTCGACCACTTTCAACCACTGGTACTACTACAACGATCGGGGCTTGCTCCTGCAAGCTTCCGCCTCCACGGGCGAACCCGATCCCAATAACCCGGATGTGAAGTACACCTATCACCCCTTCGGACCCGTACACAACGTACAGTTCCAGGGTGGGCCGCTTGTCCCGCACTCCTTTTCCATACGCGGTCAGCTCGTGCAGATCGGCGACCCGGCGACGACCACCTACCCCTTCTCCGCGAGCTACAGTTACAACCCGAACGGGACCGTCTCGGTCGCGGACTACTATAACCAAGGCTCGCCGGCGGCGCAGAAGCGCTACAAGTACGCCTTCCCCAGCTACGATGCGCTCAATCGCGTGAAGAGCGCCGACTTCTCGAGCTGGAGCGGCAGCGCCTGGACGTCCACGCTCGCTTACGACCTCGCAGGGATCAGTTACGACGCGGCGGGCAATATCACGTCCTTACAGCGCTACCGCGAGACCGGCACGCTGATCGACAATCTCACCTACACCTATCCGAGCACGTCGAACCGCCTCAGCTCGGTGACCGACGCCGTGGGGGCGACGCCCGAGTCGTGGGATGCCGAGACGGGATCGTTCACGTACGACGCCAACGGCAACGTCCTGACCGCGCCGGCGCCCTATTCCATCACGGCCGCGACGTACGATGCGCGGAACCTTCCCCTCTCGATCACGCGCAACGGGACGACGACTACGACCTACCGCTACGACGATGCCGGGCAGCGGATCACGAAACAGGTCGGCGGGGGGAACACCGAAGTCTACGTCCGCGAGGGCGCCACAACGCTCGGCGTTTTCACGATGAATTCGGCGGGTACGCCGGTCTCGTGGTACTTCAATGTGTTGGCAGGTACGAATGTCGTCGGCCGGCAGCCCAACACGGGCAACCGTAGCTACTACTACACCGACGCGCTGGGCAGCACGCGCGCTGTGCTCCAGGGCATCACTGTCGTCGAGAGCTACGACTTCGAGCCGTGGGGCCTGTTGATGCCCGGGCGCACGCTCGGCAGCGGCACGAAGGAAGGGTTCAGCGGCAAGGAGCAGGACGTCGAGACGGGGCTCACGTACTTCGGTGCCCGCTACTACATGCCCGCGCTGGGTCGCTGGACGGGGGTGGATGCCAAGGCCGACGAGATGTGCGAATGGTCGCCCTACGCCTACGTCTATGACAATCCGGTCAACTCGGTCGATCCACTTGGTCTCGCGGGCTGCAAGTACTACGAGGTCGCGTGCTGGACCGACGAGCTACAGGCGTGGGGAGGAGGGACGGGATTCGCGGGGCATGTCCTCGTGCCGGTCATTGAAACGGCGGTCACGTTCATTGGCATGGATGCCGTCGAACAGGATGCCGAAGGTGCAGCGAACGGCAGCACCACTGCCAAGGTGAATCTCGCAGTCACCTTTGTCGTCAATGCCGTCCCCGGAGCGACCGAGGTACGCGGCGCCCTCCGTACCGCAGCTGGGGAGGTCGAGCGCGAAGTTGCGAAGGTTGCCCTGCGCGAGGGTGAAGAGGATGCCGCACGGGCGGTCGCAAGCCAGGTCGGGGAGGACGCGGCCCGGGTGCATGGAAACTCCTTGGAGAGCACCAGTCCTCAGCACCGGTACGAGATCTATGAGACCGAGAGTGGCGAAGTTGTCAAGACCGGAATTAGCGGCGAACCCTTGAACGCCAACGGCACGTCCGCTCGGGCTAATCGACAAGTAAACCAGTTGAATAGGGCGGAGGGTGCTGATAAGTATAAGGCACGGGTGGTGGAAACGAACATTCCGGGTCGGCGAGCGGCTCTCGAAAGCGAACGGGCAGCAACTGGCAGACTGGCATCGGAAGGCCACAAGCTGCGCTTGCAAAAGCGGCCCCCGCACCCGTTGCCGCCGCCGCCACCGCCGCCGCCGCCACCTCCGCCGCCACCGGAGGACTGGCAATTCTGAGCGACCTGGGAGACGGAGACGTGGGAGACTGATTGGAGATGAATCCTCGAGCGAGCGTGAGAAGCCCCCGGCCGGGGGACGTTTTTGCGGTCCCGCTCGGCGACGGCCGGTTTGCAGCTGTGCGTGTGTTGCGCACCTCCGAACAGGACGGCGTTTCCTCCGCTCTGGTGGCCGTGACCCCTTGGATTGGGGGCCGTGTTCCGGAGTTGAGCGAGCCAATGCTCCGGGAGATACTCAAACGCCACAGGGGTCATTTCGGAGGTGGGCCGGCCGTGAGCTGGTACGACGGCATGCCACCCCGAGACTTCTTGTACCTAGGCGTCCTGCCTCCGGCAGACCACGAGTTGGCACTCGACCCCCAAGGGGCCTACGGTGGTCAGTGGAATGGGTCGATGGCTCGCGACGTGGTCTTGGAGCGTGGACCCGATGCATCTACGGGACGCGTTGGCGGGAGAGCAACGGAGAAGCCTGCTCCCCTTGGCGATCACGTGGCTGGCGACATGGCCGAGAAGGACTTCTGGGAGGCGATCGCGCTGCTAGACTGGGACGCGAAGACGGACGAAGCGATCGTGGCACCGCTAGTGGAGCATCTGAAGCGGCTACCACCCGTACAGATTGCAGGTTTCCACAAGCAAATGTCCGAAAAACTCTTCGACCTCGATCGGGAGGAGTTCGCGCGTGAGATCGGTGAGTACGCCTACGGCTCGGAAGAGGGCTTCTCCCCCGATCATTTCTTGGATGTTCGGAGCGCGGTGGTGGCAAGTGGTCAGGAAACCTACGGCCGCGTAAGGTCTGA
>WNGJ01002524.1_pt1 | contig 18573 bp, 18 predicted proteins | sample 5400611 | NCBI WGS metagenome assembly WNGJ01 (sample SAMN13153375, study PRJNA577476) | soil metagenome | isolation source: 40 cm soil or saprolite under Garry oak tree replicate 1 | place: USA:California | collected 2016-06-15 | reverse complement strand
CCTGATGTGGAGGAACCGGAGCCTCCTCCCGTCCTGGTGGCTGTGACAGTGTCTAAACCAAATACCGGAACTCGGATAGGTCCAACAGAGATAGGTGGGAAGCGGGTAATAGTCACATGTGTACGATCAGCGCTAAAGGAACATCCAATGGTGAGAGGACCTGTAAATGGTCCCCTTGCCCTTGCGTTCGTCGTCTTCACAAGAAAAACGCCCGTGAAAGTAGCTTCCAGAGGGACTGGAGCGTTCATGCGTTTACCCTTCTGGAGCACCATGCTATCGTCGGCGCTCCTACACTGCTGCCAAGAGTGGACTGCCTTTGCCCTCCTCGTGCAAAGGCATCATTTTCATCTTTTGCGTGCGATCATCCAAAAAACCTACAAGTGAAAGACTTCCTCCGACCCTAAACGGCCGCCGCTGGCTCAGGTGTTGCAGCTGGCGTTGTAGTCACCCGCTTTGCCATGGTTCGATCGGCATGCGCTATTGACCTTACAAACAACCAGGCTGAGACAATCGCTACACCCACCAACGAGATCCACATAATCCAGAGCGCGACTGTGACATTGGTATTGCTGGTGAAGGCACTGGCGAAACCGGCCAGGTACGGCTGGCTGGCGGACTCGACCGCAAAGACCAGCGGGCCATAGTAGAGTGTAGCGCCTACTACCAGGAAAACAGTTGCAAGCCTGAAGGCATTCACATCGTCATCTACCCGGCGTGAGAGTTTTACTGCCAGAGCTAGCAGCAAGCACAGCACAGCTAGTGGTCCGGTGATCGGAAAAGCCAGACTCGCTACCAGGTTTGGATTGAAGAAGATGAAGCTCAGTCCAAGGGTGACAAGCAACAAGGCGTCGCGTATGAGCAGATAGGACATCCACCAGATATCAGCCCCCAGCCGCAGTCCACAGCGGCGCAACGTGCGCAGTACATAGGGGCGACCCAGGTGCAGCCCTAACAGGGCGATCCAGATAACCGGCAGCAGGGCTGCAAGCGTTCCTTCCAGAAACTGCTCTAAGCGTCATGCCTTCTGTTCTTAAATAGTATCTCCGCAGCGTTATAAAAAGCGTTAAACAAGCGTTACATGAACCATCTGTGTCTGACCTTTCCGCAATGACACCATGGAAATGGGCCAGGGTGGTCCATGTACGTCGTTCCCCTTGCTTGTGAAGGTCGAAACAACGGATCTTCTATCAAACCATGGGGAACTTCGTCACAAGGCCTTAGCTTGCTAATGCTTTGGTTCAGCGCTCGATAATCATCGCCACGCCCTGGCCGCCCCCGATACACAGGGTGGTCAGCCCGTAGTGAGCATTCCGACGCTGCATTTCATAGAGCAGGGTGACCAGCACCCGCGTCCCGCTGGCTCCAATCGGGTGCCCTAAGGCAATGGCGCCACCGTTGACGTTGAGCTTCGCGCGATCGAAACCTAGCTCTTTCCCGACTGCTACTGACTGCGCAGCAAAGGCCTCGTTGGCTTCCACCAAATCCAGGTCCGCCACCGAGAGGCCCGCCTTCTTCAGCGCGCGCCTGCTGGAAGGCACCGGCCCCATCCCCATAATGCGCGGATCCACCCCTGCTGAGGCATAGCTGCGAATCGTGGCCAGTGGCTTTAAACCCAGTTCTTCCGCTTTCGTACGACTCATCACCACGACGGCTGCCCCTCCATCATTGAGGCCAGACGAATTGCCTGCCGTGACCATCCCGTCCTTCTTAAAGGCCGGGCGCAACTTGGCCAGCGCCTCGGCCGTGGTCTCGGCTCGCGGTTGCTGGTCCTGCTCGAAGAAGGTTGAGCCTTTTCGGCCAGGCACCTCCACGGGCACAATCTCATCGCGGAAGGTTCCGGCTTCAATCGCATGCACCGCACGCCGCTGACTCTCCAGGGCAAATGCATCGAGCTCTTCCCGGCTCAAGTGACTCTCCGTGCAGATATTCTCTGCCGTGATGCCCATATGACAATTGTTAAATGCATCCCATAAACCATCCCGGATCATCGAATCAACCAGTTGGCCATCACCCATACGGTAGCCAAAGCGCGCCTTCTCTAACAGGTAGGGCGCCTGGCTCATACTCTCCATGCCACCGGCAACGACGATGTCCGCGTCTCCCAGCCTGATGGCTTGCGCTGCCAGCATGACTGCTTTGAGGCCACTGCCACAGACTTTGTTGATCGTCATGGCAGGAACCTCAACAGGCAAACCGGCATTGACCGCCGCCTGGCGAGCCGGATTCTGACCCAGCCCAGCCTGGAGCACGTTGCCCATGATCACCTCATCCACCTGGTTGGGTTTGAGGTCGGCGCGCTCCAATGCTGCCCGAATACAAATCTCACCTAATTTCACTGCTGGCACTTCGGCCAGTCCACCGCCGTACGTGCCTATCGCGGTACGCACGCCACTCACAATGACCGCATCTTGAAATTCAGCCATAACGATGTACTCCCTTTCTAACTGTTGAGATAGAGAACGTCTCTGTGTTGAGTGGGAGGATGCAATGACTTGCGACCTCCCTCAATTGAGCCCGAAAAATGCGGGCCCCTCCATTTCCTACATGTAAATGCCGCCATTGATGTTGAGCGTCTGACTGGTGATATACTCCCCGTCGACAATCAGGTAATGAACAGCGCGAGCGACCTCTTGAGGGGTTCCAACGCGCCCAAGGGGGATGCGTCAGTGGGTATCGTGACCCCTCCTAGCCTAACAAACTGTACGGGTTCTGCAGCAACCGCTTGACCTCCTGGAGAAAGCGTGCCACCGTTGCCCCATAGAGGATCCGGTGGTCAGATGAGAGGGTCACCGACATCAGATCGCGGATCACCGGCTGCCCATCCACTGGGACGAATTGCTTGCGCGTCGATGCCACCGCCAGGATCGCGGCTTGCGGCGGGTTGATGACCGCAATAAAGCTCGAGGCGTCCATCATGCCCAGGTTCGAAACCGAGAAGGTACCCCCCTCAAGATCGGCGGGAGCGAGCTTGTTCGCCCGGGCCTTCGCGATGAGCGCCTTCGATTCGCGGGCAATGGAGCGTACCCCCTTGCTATTCGTCTCGCGGATCACCGGAACCACCAGCCCCGTTGGGACATCTACAGCGAAGCCAACGTTGATGTGCTTGTACGTGATGAGCTGATCCTCCTTGATGCTACTGTTGACTTCGGGGAACTTTTCGAGCGCAAGAGCGCAGGCCTTCACGATCAAATCGTTGACGGTGACCTTCACCCCATCTTCGCCGATGTCCGCATTGAGGGTCTGGCGCATAACCAGGGAATCGGTCATATCGACCTCGCTGCTGACATAAAAGTGCGGAATGGTCTGTTTCGACTCGGTCAGACGGCGTGCGATGAGCATGCGCACGCGTGAGAGCTTCGTGACCTCTGTCTCCGGCGGGTGTGCACTCTGAGACGCCGCGGGTGATGGAACCTCCTGTGGAGGAGCGGCTGGCGTGGGTGCAGGAGCAGGAGCGGGAGGCGCACTGCGTTGCTCAAGCACATCTTCAATATCATCGCGGACAACGCGGCCACCGGGGCCAGTCCCTTGTACCTGGCTCAGGTCGATGCTGTGCTCTTCGGCCATCCGACGGGCCAGCGGGGATGCTTTGACCGCTCCCCTCTCGACGCTCTCGGCGGTGACAGGGCTATTGCTTTGAATGCTCGTCTCTCCCTTCGATGCACTTTCAGCCGGAACCGGAGCCGCCACCTCCTCGTGACCTGCCCCGTTTGCACCCGTCTTAGCGGCTGCGGGCGCAGGCTGCTGGACGACCGCGCCGCTGCCAATGAGAGCCACCACCCGACCGATGGGCACCGTTTCTCCCTCCTGCACCAGGATCTGTTGCAGGGTGCCTGTCTCGTAGGCCTCCAGGTCCATCGTGGCCTTGTCCGTCTCGATCTCGGCCAGGATATCGCCCTTCTTGATCTCATCACCGGGCTTCTTCAGCCAACGGCCAATGGTGCCCTCTTCCATGGTATCGCTGAGTCTGGGCATGGTAACATCACTCATCGTTTAGCTCTCCTTTCATGCGTGTGGGTGCGTAGCGGTAGACGCGACAGTGTTGTTCACGCATGTCTAAGATGATGACCTCCTTCGGCGGGGTGCGAGTTCGTTGATCGCATCGACCAACTGCCTGGCTCCTGTGAGCGTTGCCATCTCCAGTGGTTTGGAGTAGGGCAGCGGCACTTCCAGGCTTGCCACGCGTTTGACTGGCGCATCCAGGTCATCGAATGCCTCTTCCTGCAATGTCGAGGCAATTTCCGCTCCGATGCCATACGAGCGCCAGTCTTCTTCAAAGACGATCGCCCGATTGGTTTTCTTGACCGAGGTGATGATGGTCTCACGATCGAGCGGTCGCAGCGAGCGCAGATCCACTACCTCCACGCTCACCTGGTTTTCCTGTTCCATGCGGCGGGCCACATCCAGGGCCACTACCGCCATGCGGGAGTAGCTGATCACTGTCAGATCCCTCCCCTCTTTGGTCACCTTCGCCTGGCCTATCGGAACGGTAGAACCATTGCTGGGGACTTCGCCCTTCGTGTTGTAGAGGGCGAGATTCTCGAGAAAGATCACCGGGTTGTTATCGCGTACCGAGGTGTGTAATAGTGCCTTGGCGTCTGCGGGCGTGGAGGGGGCCACGACCTTGAGACCGGGCACATGCGCGAACCAGACTTCCAGGTTCTGCGAATGGGTGGCGGCGAGCTGATTCCCCCCCCCGCCAGGAGTGCGAATCACCAGCGGGATTGGGCACTGCCCCCCAAACATGGAGTAGATTTTCGCCGCATGATTGACGATCTGATCCATCGCCAGCACAATAAAATTGATCGTCATGATCTCCACGATCGGCCGCAGTCCCAGCATGGCAGCACCCGTGGCCATCCCAACAAAGCCATTTTCGACGATCGGCGTATCCACCACGCGTCTGGGTCCAAACTCCTTGAGGAGCCCGGCCGTGATTTTATATGATCCCTCGAAGTTACCGATCTCCTCACCGAGGAGGAAGACGTTATCATCGCCCAGCAGTTCTTCGCGCAGGGCGTCATGCAGCGCTTGCCGATAAGTGATTTCAGCCATATTTATGTTCCTTTCACCGTTGCCTCATCCTCAGGCGCATAGATATACTCCTGGAGTCGCTGCATGAATTCTTCCACCGAGGCATACGGGCTCTCCTCGGCGAACGTGACCGCCGCATCAACCTCTCGCTGCACCCGTTCCTCGATCTCGTGGGTATTCTGATCATCGAGGAGACCAGCCGCAATGAGGCGAGCGGCAAATGCCGCGATCGGATCATTTTCACGGCCTTTCTGCACTTCCTCCTGGTCGCGGTAGCGATCGGGGTCCACCACGGAGTGACCACGAAAGCGGAAACTGACGGCTTCCACGAGGCTCGGTTCATGTTTTTCGCGCGCCAGCTTTGCCGCGGTGCGCATCGCATCACGCACAGCCAGGACATCGTTGCCATCCACGCGCCAGCTCAGCATATCATAGGCGCACGCCTTGCGGTACAGTTCACTCACGGCAGATCCCTGCTCGACGCGCAGCCCCATACCATAGAGATTGTTGACCACGAAATAGACGATGGGCAGATGATAGATCCTGGCGAGGTTGAGCGATTCATGGAAGGTACCCGTATTGGTGGTGCCATCCCCCATCTGGCAGGCCACTACCTCCTGGGAGCCACGGTAGGCGATGGCAAAGGCGGCGCCGGTGGCCAGCGGGATCTGCCCCCCGACGATAGCGTACCCCCCCATGAAATGGCGGTCAACGTCAAAGAGGTGCATGGATCCACCCCGCCCGCGCGAGCAGCCCGTGTCCTTGCCAAAGAGCTCTGCCATGACGGCACCAGGCGAGATGCCACGCCCAATGGCATAGCCATGCTCGCGGTAGTTGGTGTAGACGTAGTCATTCGGCTCCAGACCTTCGCAGAAGCCGACCACCGTGGCCTCTTCACCCAGGTTGAGATGGCAGTAGCCGCCGATGTGTGCCTTTTGGTACATCTCCCCCGTCTTTTCCTCAAAGCGGCGCACAAGCACCATCTGGTAGTAGGAGTTGAGGAGCGTATCGCGCTCTTCCCCCTCGGGGAGGGGCGTCTGTATTTGTTCGCGGGCAGATGCAGCGCCCTGCGCATCCGCTTGCGGCTTGCTTTTCGTGTCCAAGATGCACTCGATCCTTTCTTGTCAGGGGTGGTAGTAGCCGTGGAGCGGCGAAGCCCGGCTCCGACAGCTAGCGCGAGATAGGAAGCACGTCGTTAGAACCAGCTGCCTACGAACCTGGAGGAACTGACTCAAACGAAGCAGCTACATTGCTTGCTCCGCAGCGGGGGCACCGCTGCGGCTGTTCCTCGCTATGCATCACCTCCCCGCACACAGGACACATCCAGCGCATAGCCACCTCTCTGACCAGGTCGGCGCGGCTGACAATGCCAAGTAACCGGCCTTGCTCAAGCACGGGTAAACGCTTGATGCGCTCGTGCACGAGTATATGGCTCACCTCTTCCAGGTCGGTATCCGGTGTAATGCTGATGACCCCACGGGTCATAATCTCGCCGACCGTTTGTCCCTCTTTGCTAATGACATCGTACTCGGTCACCACCCCCACCACTACATGGTCATCGTTGACGACGGGCAGGCCGCTAATGCGATGCTGTGATAACAGGCGCGCCGCTTGCTGTTTCGTCTGGTTTTCGGTGACCGTAATCACCCTGGTGGTCATGACATCTTCGGCCTTCATATGTTTTGGTTCCTCCTCCTGTGCCAGCGCCCTGGCATCGACGTTGGCGGATTTCACCCCATGGGTCCGATCCCTATTTTGCCTGTTGATTACCTGTTTCATGAGCCTCTTCCTCTTTTTTCCATCGAGCCTCGATGAGTTGCTTCATCTCGTATGCAGCAGCGGAACGTTCGCACACCGGTTGCGAAGGACTGTTTCATCCTCCGTTGAAGATCAGCGCGGAATGATCCACGGGATGAGGTACTGTTGCGCCATGACCAGCAACCCAGGTAAGGTTGCCAGGAGGAGACTATAGAGTTGCAGGCTTTGTTCCACATTACCGTGACTCCTGGTGGTCGTGTATCTCTTTCAAGAGCACCCTCTGCATCTGATCGATATCTAAATTGCCATTCACTTCTACCAGCTTCTGCTGGCTTCCATAGTAGTCGAGTAGATGAATGGTTTCGTTGAAAAAGATATCCAATCGCTTTTGCACTGCTTCTCCTGTATCGTCAGAGCGTTGGTAGAGCTCACTCCCATCGAAGTCACACACGCCGGGTACTTTCGGTGGATTGGCGTGTATATTATAAACGTGTTGGTTCACCCGACAAATATACCTACCCGAAAGCCTACTCAACAATTCCGCGCGTGGAACGTTCAAATAGATTGCCAGATCAATCTGTCTTCCAACCCTTTGTAATCCCTTGTCCAAAGCCTGCGCCTGCGAGATTGTGCGTGGAAAGCCATCCAATAGAACGCCTCGTACGCAATCCGACTCTTCAATGCGACTGAGTACCATCGGTACCGTGAGATTGTCAGGAACCAATTCCCCGCGATCCATGTAGGCTTTGGCTTTTATCCCTAGCTCGGTCTTTTCATCAAATGCCTTACGGAACAGGTCACCGCTCGCAACATGGGGAATACCCAGCGATTGCGAAAGCTTTTCGGCCTGCGTTCCTTTTCCTGAACCTTGAGCTCCGATCAGGAGTAGATCCATATCTTTCCTCCGCTGCGATTGTGTAACAATCCTCATTTTGCCTGAGAGGAGTTACTCTATTCACTTATATCAGAACAACGCGATCATCATAAAACGAACGCTGCACGCCATCACCGTGATGCGCGTCGAAATCGATATACAGCACCTTAGCTTCACTGGCACGCAGAACATGACCAATGCCAACGGAAATATCATTGTAGATGCAAAAGCCAGAAGCTAGCTCCGCCCAGGCATGATGCAACCCACCCGCGGGATAAAAGACATGCAGTGGGCGCTCGTTCTCAGCATCGAATGTGCCACCTTCTGGTAGCCCCATTACAGCACTCAACGCTACGAGTGTACTACCAGCAATGCGAGCGGCAGCCTCGTGCATGCCCGGCAGTGCGGGCGTATCTCCCTCGCCAAAACCGTATTTCAAGGCGAGATTTTCACGCGCTTCGCGTTCTTCCTTACTTCTTCCTGCCGTCTCGGGTACGCTCAGTTGTTGTACCGCGGCGATGTAATCAGGCGTATGTACCAGGCCCAATTCATCTAAAGTAGCGGGACGCAAGGGTAATCGCTTCTGCTGATCGTTATTATGCTGCCATAATCCACAGCACTCCAGAAGATCTATAAGTGCAAGCAAACGACGTGGTTGCATGGGATGGTCCGGACCAAAGTCATACTTAAGCTCGACAGGATCGAATATGAGATGCGCTCTGGCATTGGCAAGTGTATTAGACATGCGCGCCGCCCTCCGCTATTGGGTCCGTAAATGTATACTCGATATTCGCCTTCTGCAAACGTACCAGCAGAGGCGCGGGGTTAATCGTACCCAGGCGCACTGTCGCCACACGCGGTATACTCCCTTCCTTCGGAGCAGCTAGAACACTTCGCACCGGTATATGCAGTTCCTCCGTCAATAGCAGTGTTTGTGTTAGTGGAGCCAGGTTACCGGTTGGAAGTAGAACAACCAAGTGCATCCCTGGTTCAAGAGCACCCAGGATTCGTGCCAGCGCGATCAGCAGATCACTGCGCGTGAGCAGGCCAACCAGAACAGGTCGAGTTTCGAGTTCTGCATCACCTGCTCCCTGTTCCGCTTGCACATATTCCACAACGGGTAAGTAGTTCAGGCCGCGCTCGACAAGTATCTGTGCCGCTGCCGCCACGTTGGTGTTGGGCGTCACGCGAATGGTAGCGCGATGCATCACCTCACTGACACGCCGCTCCTGCCAGGGTTGCCGCAGACCATCATTCGAACTTGATTTCTCGCTCGCTGCCGCTACATCAATATCCTGCGAAGTTATTAAACCCTCCAGCACAGGCAACATGTGCTGCATTCGTTGTTGCAAACCGGAAGTTTGTACCACAGGCAGATGATGAAACTGATGTTGCCGTAACAGGTTTGCCGCGTGGCTAAGCGTATCATTGGGTGTCACGGTCACCAATTTAGTTGCCATCACTTCGCTGACGATCATAGCTTGTTTCCTCTAAAGACAAAAAGGGTAATTGTCCTTACGCATCCATGGTGGTCACGTCACCCACTGGCTCACCAAGTTCCCGCGCTCGCACGACGCGCCGCATAATTTTGCCGGAGCGCGTCTTGGGCAGGCTTGGCACGAACTCTAGTTCGTCCGGCGTAGCTAATGGGCCAATAACTGTGCGCACGTGCTGTTTCAGTTCTTTGGCCAGTTCGTCGGAAGGTTCGATTCCGTTTTTGAGGATCACAAAGACCTTGACGCGCTCGCCTTTTATCCGGTCTGGCTTGCCGATGGCTGCCGCTTCTGCCACAGCGGGATGGCTGACCAGGCTCGACTCAATCTCCATCGAACCCAGGCGGTGACCGCTGACCTTGATCACATCGTCCACGCGCCCTTGTATGCGGAATGCTGCGTTGAACTTTCCACCCACAAACCACTTGAAGAAGGGCTTGTTTGTCCACTCGAAGGTCTTTTGCCAGGGTTCGAACCAGTGTAGTTCCCTGGCCATGTCATCCCAATGCTCAAAGCGATTCGCCAAGGACCACTTGTAAAAATCCTCGTAATTATCGAAGCCCTTGGACTGCATGTACACGGTTATATTGGCGTTCTTCACTAGATCACTTGACGGTGTGAAAACCCGATCTTCAATCAAAATGGTATCGGTGTTCTCAAAACTTAAGCTGCTACTCATACTAGATGATTCTCCTTGTCATGCCTGAAAATACTAGCACCAATGGGTACTACTATCCATCCAACGTACTGATGTCGCTGATCGGCTCGCCGAGCTCTTTGGCCCGGATGACACGCCGCATAATAAGGTACGCCTTGTTGAGGCGAGAGGACCGATGCCAGCCTCATCGTGCAAACCATACACACAGCGATTGTCAGAATTTGATATTATGTAAGTATATCCCGTTCGTACGGGGTACTCATGAGGGTACTCCTGTAGGAGCCGCTCTTCAAGTTGAGAAGTATTGTGTGAAGGCGAGATCAGTTCAGGGTCGCCAGGGGACGTTCTAAAAAGCGTTAGACAGGCGTTCCTTCAGGAGATGCCTGGCTCGAAAGAGATGGGTCTTGATTGTGCCAATAGGTATGGAGAGGAAGTCAGCCATCTCTTCATACGTCATCTCCTGGAGGTGGCGCAGGATCAACACGCTGCGGTACTTGGCCGGCAGCTTCTCAATCTGCTCACGCACGATGGCCTGCTGGGCGCGTAGCTCTAGCATAACTTCCGTCCGCTTCTGCTTGTTTACCTCTTCCAGTATGTGTTCCGCTTCCATGGCCGCTTGCAGGGATCGCTCCCGCTTGCGCCGTTCAAGCTGTTTCAAGGCGCAATTGTAGGCGATGCGATAGAGCCAGGTAGCGAAGCGCGCCTCGCCACGGAATGATGGCAAGCCCTGCCATGCAGCAAAAAAAGCCTCCTGGGTAATCTCGCTGGCCTCTTCGTAGTCCTGGAGCATGCGCAAAACCATATTGAAGACGAGGCGCTGGTGTTTTTGCACGAGGAAGGCAAAAGCATCCTGGTTCCCTTGTTGACTGTCTTTCACCAGTTGAGCGTCGTCTTGCTCGGCTTGCAAAGAGAAGACGCCTGGGAGGGATATCTCCAGGGTGTGTGCCAATTGCATGAGATTCTCTTTCTTAAAACATGTGCTTCGAGGTCTGTTTTTTATGAACTGACCATGGTTCTACTGCGCAATCAGTGCCATCATGTGTTCCATCTACTGGCATACTAACCGCTCAGCGTTAAATAAAGCGTTAAATAAATGTTAAAAAGGAACAGAGGATGGTCTTTGACGCAGAATTGGAGGAATGGTGACAGCGCGTGGAGCGAGTCTATGCCAGGGGCAGCAGCTCACCGCTCACTTCGGCAATCCGTTACGCCACATCGAGCAGCGTCTGCGCTCTCTCCAGGTTGAAGGGCTTATTGAGCGGCCAGGATCGCCAGGCGGTTGAGGGCGGTGCTCTCCATTACCGGCTCGCATGCATCTCGTGCATACGCTAGAAGTGATGTATAGACCGCGCGTGCCTGCTCCCACTCAGTGTTCACTTCATACGCACGCCCCAGGTGGATGTAGAGGTGCTCGATCTCTGACGCGGAAAGCATGGCTTTTAAGTCGTGCGACTGCAGAAGCTCGGCCAGCAGATGCCGTGCCTGCTCGTAGAAGGTGATGGCATCGCGCACGGCTACCACCTGCATGGCCTCATCGCCTGCGGCCACACTGAAGCGGAAGGCTGGTTCTACAAGCCCGGCAGCCAGGGCATGGTATGTCAGTACCGCCGCGGGTGCAGCTGCCGCTTGCAACGCTTTCACAGCGCGGCGATGAAAGATAGAGCACCTCGCCTCACCCGCCTCAGCGTAGACCACTGCACGGATCTTGGAATGTGCGAACACGTAGCGCCCATCAGTCACACGCCCGCCCTCGCGCTCCGACTCGTGCAGCAGGTGGCTATGCAGCACTTCGTCCAGGGCAGGGAGTCCGTCCTGTTCTGCGAGATCGGCCACCTGACAGAGGAGTTCAAAGGTGATTCCCTGGCCGAGGACGGCTCCTGCCACCAGCAGCGCAAAGGCGTTGGATGTGAGGCGATCCAACCGGGCCACGATGACTTCGCGCACACTGGGCGGGAAGAACCCACGCACCACCATCTCATGCTCCATGACTGCCCTAAAGTCAATGGTCCATCCTCCCTCTTCGTTCGGGTGAGAGGCGAGCGCGCCACGCTCGAGCAAGACCTTGAGCGTTTCCATCAGATAGAAAGGCTGCCCCTCGGTTTCAGCAAAGAGCCACTGGCCAAAGCGTTCCAGGTTCGCCGACCGCCTCACATCTTTGCCCCCTTTCCCCCCGAGTGTCTGGAGCAGGCGCAGGATGTCTTCGCTGGCGAGAGGACCGAGCTGCAGGCGGGTCAGAGGCACGGCGCGTTCCATATCAGTTCGCCACTCGGCGAGTCCTGGCGGCATAGCTCTCTCTCCCATACGCAGCGTGAGGAGCAGGAGCGCAGGAGCCTGGCTCTCCGCGAAGCGCCGTGCGAGGTAATGCAACACGTCGAGCGAGGCGGCATCCGCCCACTGCACATCATCGACGAACAAGACGAGCAGCGCCCGTGCCGCCAGGGCCTGTCCCAGGCGCACCACCGCCTCGAACAACCGATTGCGCGCCACCGACTTGTCCCCTACAGGGTCAGGCAGATCGGGATAGCGGTCGCCCAGTTCGGGGAGCAGGCGCGCGAGTTCCGCCAGCCACAGGTCTGAAAGCAAGTCGTCCGGGGCGTTCTCCCGCTCGATGCGCGGGCGCCAGGCCTCGATCACGGGCCGATAGGGCAGGTGCCCACCGGTTTCAAAGGCCTGTCCCTGCAGCACGTCTGCCCCCTCCATCTCTGCCCAGGCAAGAAATTCGGTCGCCAGCCGCGTCTTGCCAATGCCGACCTCCCCTTCCAGGAGTACCACCTGCGTCTGACCACGTTGGGCGGTATGGTAGAGCTTGATCAAGGTACTCAACTCCGTCGTCCGCCCCAGAAGCGGGCCGTCGAGGAGCGTTGCCGGGGAAAGTGCGAGCGGGTGCGTGTGGGAGGCGGGGGCCTCCTTGCGACGAGGGGGAGCAACGGCCCGCATGCGGCTGGCCAGCGCCACGGTTTCCGGGGTCGGCTCGGTCTGCATGCCTGTTGCCAGCCTCGCCCGGCACGTGTCAAAGGCGTTCAAGGCCGCGGCCCGGTCACCGGCCGCGAAGTGCAAACGCATCAGACGGCGGTAGGCGTCCTCGTGCAGCGGGGCGAGGACGAGCCAGCGGCTGACCGTTTCAATGGCGGCCTCAAGCTCTCCTGCTTCGAATTGCATCTGGGAGAGGTGGTCGAAGACCTCACTCGTGCGCAGGTGCCAGTACTCGCGTTGGAAGCGCACCCAGTCGTCGAAGGCCGGGGCATCGCGGAGCGTGAAGCCCTCCAGGAACTCGCCTCGAGGGAGGCCGGTCGCGCGTTGGAGCTGGGCCAGCAGTCTGCGACGCGCAACTTCCGGCATGGTCAGCGTTGTGCCGGTCGACGCACGCGCCGACGTGCAAGCTTCGAGGAGGATATGGAGGTCGAGGTCGAGAGCGGAGGTGAAATCAAGACCGAGGGTGTCGCGTTGGATGAGGAGGTGAGGGACAGGAGAAACACCGGTGCCCTCACCCAGCAGATGACGCAGATGGAGCAGAGTAATGCGCAGGGCTGCCCGGCCATGCCTCGCGTCCCCTTCTGGCCAGAACTGCTCGGAGAGTTTCTTGCGCAAATGGACGCGGCCTTCCACTGCCAGATAGATGAGCAACGCGAGTTCCTTGCGCGTGGAGAACAGCAGTATCTGATCGGCATGGCGCACTTCCGGCGGACCTAATAATTTCAAGTGTAAGTCGCCCATTTAACGTTCCTCATAACGCTCTGCTGCTATCATGTGAGAAGAGATGATACAGATATGAGAACGGACTTCACATAGAAGGAACAAAAGTATGTTAGAGAGTTTCAAGTTAACGATCACAAGTAACCCGTACATTATCGCACAAAACACCACGTAAGTGAAAGGAGCGCTCCCATGCCCAAGAAAAACAATGCCCTGCACGAGCAACAGCAGGCCAAATTGATCGAGCTGTTGAACCGCCGCTTAGCCGACGCCATCGATTTGCAGTTGCAAAGCAAGCAGGCCTACTGGAACGTCAAAGGTCCCAATTTCATGGCCCTGCGCGAGCTGTTCGACCAGCTTGTCCAGGGGGTGGAGGAGTATACGAACCTGATTGCCGAGCACATCGTGCAGCTTGGCGGCACAGCTGAGGGAACGGCGCACGCGGTCGTCGGGCGTTCTTCGCTCGACGGGTACCGGCCGGCGACGGTTGATGGGCACAGCCACATCGATGCGCTTTCGACAACGCTCACCGAGTTCGGAAGACATGTACGCTACGCCAGCGAGCAGGCGACCGAACTGAAGGACGCCGATACCGCCGATATCTTCACCGAGATCGCTCGAGGCATCGACAAATGGCTCTGGTTCGTTGAGACAAGCCAGCAACCAGGCAGTTGAGCAGTGGAGGACTTCGTTTAACGCTTTTATAACGCCTGGTATAACGCTCCGCAGGTACACTTACAAGCAGAGAATGGCTTTCCTTCCAGGTCCGGCAGACCCAAAGGAGAGACAGAAAGGACAAAATCATGACAATTGCAACGCTTATGCTTGCTGATATCAATCTTAGTCTGTCAAATGTACTTTGGTGGCTGGTAGTTGGGTTGGTTGCCGGCTTTCTCGCGAGCCGGGTGATGCGCGGCGGCTATGGAATCGTTGGTGATATTGTGGTGGGCATTATCGGAGCTTTCATCGGAGGATGGTTGGCAAGCCTCCTGGGGCTCGGCTCCTTTGGCCTGTTGGGGACTATTGTGGTCGCCTTTATCGGGGCCTGTATTCTCATTGCCGTCTTACACGCTGTCGGTCGCGGAGGAGCAGGCCGGTCGAGAAGAGGATGGGGACGGCGGTAAAGGAAAAAGTGATGTTCAGGCGACATGGCCTGAGTGCATATGACTCTGACTTTGCTGTCTATCGGCGTGGTGGCTATGCTCGCCGCCCACGGCGGCGGTGGTTCTAAAGAAGGAGAAACAAGATGCTCGCTCTACAGTTTATGCTGGCAGATGGTGTCACCATCAAACTGGGTGACAATGTATGGACGTTCGGTCTCAACTTTATCATTTACCTGATCGTCGCGGCGGTCGTCGGCTTCGTCGCAGAGGCTCTTGTTGGCAGGCGGCTTCCATTCGGCTTCGTCGGCGCCATCATCGCGGCGCTCGTTGGTGCCTGGTTGCTCACACAAGTTATCGTCATCACTGGGATTGGTGACATCTACATTCCTACGACGCCTCCAGTGCCCTTGATTCGCGCACTGGTCGGGGCGATCATCCTGGTAGCAATATGGCAACTCCTGTCGCGTGGCCTGTCGCGTGGCCGCAGCCGTACTGCCTAATCGCCAGGGTAGTGAGATGGGGGACGCGGTCTCCTGGGGGGGATTACCGTTTGAGATGTGACTGATGAAACAATCACATCTCAAACGGAGATTCATCAATCTACGGCACCTATCCGTCCTGCCAACTGGGTCCGTATTCCGACTGCCCAACAACCAGACGCACTTCGTGCAGGTTCCTCAGGCAAGCTGTAAGGAAGTACCTACGGTCAGGCAGGACGAAAGGAGAAGGAGAAACAAGATGCAAGACACAACGGTGCAGACCGATCTGCACTCCCCTCACATCGGTGGAGATCTCCCACCCATCATCAGTGAGCCAACAGGACCACCCGGTAACAACGAACCGACAGTACACGATGTACCAACCGGGCCGCTCATAGATACACCCCCGGTAGCAGGAGTACAATCTCCGTTACCACTCAGGGGTACACGTGTTCAGCAACGCACTTTCCTTCCTCAACGGGGATTGTACTATGCAGCGATTGCCGGTATCATTGCAGGAGTGGTCACTGCCCTGCTGACGATTTTGGTCACCCTCGTGTTTGCAGGCACCTTTCACGCAGCCAGCCAGCAAATTGCAGTGGATAAGTTGACCGTCAAGACGGCTCTTGCCCTGGCAGGATTGGAACTCCTCAATGTCACGCTGAGCCTGCTCATTGGCTTTACTGTCGGTTTGATCATTGGCAGAATCGCCGTCCGTCGCCGACTCGGCTTCCTGGCAGGCGCGCTTGCTGGAGCCGTCTTCTCCCTGATTACCTTCCTGGTGAGCCTCATCTCCAGCTATCCAGGCAACCTCGCGGTGAACGGGACGACCTTGACGACTGGGAGTCTCGTGATCTCTTTCCTGCTGCTCTGTCTGTGGAGCATTGGTGGGGGACTCGTGAGTCTTTTCGGAACATGGGTAGTGACCGTGAGACATCCTCATTATATGAGGCCTGGAGAGTAAGGGGGATGTCTATGCAAACGTATCTTGCGTCAACCAAGCGGCCTTCAGACCTGACAGATTACGACCTGCTCCAACAAGCGCAAATCGGCGATCCAGGCGCGTTCGAAATCCTGGTCGAGCGGTACAGCGCCTTGCTCTACTTCCTGATCTCCGGCCTGGTGCGAGACGAACACCTCGCTCACGATGTCCTGCAACGTGTCTTCCTCCAATTGTACCGCTCGTTACCCACACTGGTACCGGGAGGGACGCTCAAGGCATGGTTAAGCCAGGTGGCACGTCACCGCTCTATCGACGAACTGCGTCGCAGGCGATCCATCCTCTTTTCTGAGATCGAATTGTTCCCAGATGGGGGTGAATACGCATACCTTACCAGCCTTCCCGACCCAGATCGGCAGCCGGAGGAGCAGGCCGAATTGCACGAGCTACGCGAGCTGCTGCTTGAGGCGATTGAGGCGTTGCCCTCGCGCTACCGCGCGGTCGTGCTGCTGCGCTATGGCACCCAACTGAGCTACCGCGAGATTGCGCGGGCGCTCAGCATCCCAGAAACAACGGCCAAAACGTACTTTTCCCGGGCGAGAAAGCAGCTGCGTAGCTTGCTGGGGTCGGAGTTTGCGTACGACTGAGGGAAGGAATCAAAACACCTTTTCCTGATGTCAGTCTGCAGGAAGTGGATTTCAGAGGCGATGGAGCGATGGCTTGATGACGGCGGTGCATCGGACAATGAGGCTGCGTATGACGCGAGAGGCTTTTCCCTCTCCAGTTTTTAAAGCCACAAGGAGGCTAGCTATGAATCCACTGGTATTGGTTGTAATAGGCGCTCTCGTGCTTGTTCTGGTGATCATCGCGCTTTCTGCGATTCGCGTGGTGCAACAGTACGAGCGCGGCGTGATCTTCGTACTCGGGCGGTTGATCGGGGCGAAAGGCCCCGGGTTGTTCCTGGTGCCCCCCTTCGTCTCACGCATGGTCAAAGTCGACCTGCGGATCGTCACGCTGACGGTCCCACCGCAAGAGGTGATCTCCCGCGATAACGTGACGATCAAGGTGACGGCTGTAATCTACTTCTACGTCGTCGATCCGATTGCGGCGGTGGTCAAGGTGGTGAACTTCAACCAGGCGACCTCGCAGATCGGTCAGACGACCTTGCGCAACGTGCTGGGCCAATCGGAACTGGATGAACTCCTGGCGGAGCGCAATAAGATCAACCGCGACCTGCAGGCGATCATCGACGAGCATACGGAGCGCTGGGGCGTGAAAGTGACGGCGGTCGAGATCAAGGATGTGGAGTTGCCGGCGACGATGCAGCGCGCCATGGCCAAGCAGGCGGAGGCCGAGCGGGAGAAGCGCGCCAAAGTGATTCATGCCGAGGGAGAATTGCTCGCCTCGACCCAGCTGGCGCAGGCCGCCGCAGTGATCGGCGCGCAGCCCGCGGCCCTGCAACTGCGCTACCTGCAAACGCTGACCGAGATCGCGGTGGAGAAGAATTCGACCATCGTCTTCCCGCTGCCCATCGACGTGATAGAGCCGATTATCCAGCTGATGCGACGCCAGGCGAGCGCGCCAGTCCACGAGCCACGGAACGATTCTCGTCTGAGCGAGCCGTCCATACCTCGCTAAGTGGACGTTGGAACACTCTTCTCGCGTTAAATCACACGACGGTCCTGGGCGCGAGCCTGCGAGCGAAGAAAGGCAGAAAGAGCCATGGTGACAAATGCAGACGGCACCTCCTTTCAGGAAAGGGTTCACGTGCGTATCAAGCGCGCAGGAGAGATAAGGAGAATCGATGCCACTAATGGAGGAGTCGTTCCCAGCGCGGAGGGGATCACGATTATTGGGTCTACGCTCTGGTATACGAGTTATCGACAGCGGCTACTGGCAGCGGTCGATCTGAGGACAGGGCAAGAGAGACAGCGGTATCACCTCCCGGGTGATCCCACAGGTATGTGTTGGGACGGTGCGCGGTTGTGGTACTGTGATTACATGCACCGTCAGCTCTGCGCGGTACATCTCCCAGTTCTTGAGAACGCAGCAATATCCTAGTTGTGAATCCAAAAGAAGAGATGATGCACGCCATGTCTTCTGCTGAGGGGGTCGAGGTGAAGACCTCATTTTCATCGCGCCCAGTTTCTTGCTCTGTCGCGTTACTGGTCAGTTCGTTCTTCGGAATACTCCCCTTTGGCTCTCCATCCTTCTGAGAGGCGGCAGCTTCTTGTTGTAGAGCCTATTCACTTGCTGGAAGATGGCTGGTCATCATGTGAACCATGGTGACCAGGTCATGAGGCATCTCACGTACTCCCTTGACAAAAGCGTTTCCTAGCCGGTGCTGACGCGGCTCGCGCGCCTTCACCCTACGAGAGCGCCTTCGGTGGTGGGGTGTAGGGATGCGATCCTCGCAGAACACTGCCACATGATTGAGTCTTCACTTAAGAGTAATACTACCACGAATAAACTTGACGTGCCAGGTTTTTCGAGAGAAGTGTTTTTACAGCCCAATGAGCGATTTTTACACGGACCTTATCGTAA
>WNGJ01006783.1_pt1 | contig 18574 bp, 17 predicted proteins | sample 5400611 | NCBI WGS metagenome assembly WNGJ01 (sample SAMN13153375, study PRJNA577476) | soil metagenome | isolation source: 40 cm soil or saprolite under Garry oak tree replicate 1 | place: USA:California | collected 2016-06-15 | reverse complement strand
TCGAGGTAGCTCCAGGTGCTCCCCATCGCCTCGTCGCCGCGGTTGTTGATGAAGTAGGTGCGGAACACGCTGTCGCCGTCGCGGATGAACGCGTTCGTGCCGTGCCACTCGTCCACGCCGAAGTCGGTGTCGAAGTCGTCCGTGATGGTGTGCCATGGCATCTCCCAGCCCATCCGCGCCTTCAAGCGCTCGATGTCCGTCTGCGGCGCGCGCGAGACAAAGGCGAGAGTGGTGTCGCGGGCGTTCAGATGGGCGACGTGGGCGACTTGGTCGGCCAGCATGGAGCAGCCGATGCAGGCATGCTCGGGCCAGCCGGACACGCCCGGCTCGAAGAAGGCGCGGTACACGATCAACTGACGGCGGCCGTCGAACAGGTCGAGCAGGCTCGCCTTGCCCTTGGGCCCGTCGAACTCGTACTCCTTCTCCACGGCCAGCCACGGCATCCGCCGACGCTCGGCGGCAAGCGCGTCACGCGCGCGGGTCAACTCCTTCTCCTTCACCAGGAGTTGCTGGCGCGCAGCTTCCCACTCTTCCGGCGACACGATCGGGGGTGTCTTCATTGCGAGACGTCCACCTTCCGTTTCTTTACGTGTTCCGGTCTTGTGATCGGTCATTGTTTCTCTCCTTCTTGTCGTCTCTTTTAGTTTCATTTTGTTTTCCTCTGGTTTCTTTTTGATGATTTCGGTTGGGTCTAGAAAAGAATTTCTTCACGGCAAACGCGGCCAGCCCGCTGGTTGAAGTTGTGCTGGCTCTAATCAGCATCAAATAATTTGTCATACATACAGGGCACACAGTCTTGTAAGTTCAACTTCAATAATATGACGAACGACAGAGGCGCTTTAGGACATCTTGTTCAATATCCAGTTAACGATCGTCAATAAGGCCACTTTGCCGCATGGGAGAGCAAGCGCGTCCTCGCGACGGCGAACTTTCGCTGCGTCCAAGCTCAGGCTTCGACGATGGTCTTGAATCCGCCGTAGAGCATGCGCTTCACATCGAAAGGCATCTCCTTCGGCATCTTCGCAAAACGTGGGTCCTTCATGACTTTAGCATTCACGCGACCGCGATCTGCGCGCGACTTGTAAACGATCCACGAAAATACCACGGTCTCGGCAGGCTTGGTCTTGATCCCGCGCGGAAATGGCATTCCCAGTTTCACGTTCAGATCGTCGCCAACACACTCCCGGAATTCGAGCGCGCCGTGGTCCCGCCAGATTTTGCCAGCCTTCCGCGCCATGCGGCGATAGGCGTTAAGGTTCTTCTTCGGAACAGGAATCACGAATCCGTCAACATAATGAGCCATGAGATATTCTCGCGTGTGTTGACTTATACCTCTGCGAACTGCGCTTCTGTTCGGGCCTCCGTCGCCAAGGGGCACTCGCCCGCCACGGGTCTGACTTCCACACGGATGCCATACGGCAGGCCTGGGCATTCCCTGGCGATGGCCACCGCTTCGTCCATTGTAGCGACGTCGAGAAGAAAATAGCCGCCAATCGCCTCCTTCGATTCGGCGAATGGTCCATCGGAGACGACGCGGTCCTCGCCCGAAACGATTTTCCCTTCGCGTTCCAGTGGATTTCCCGCGACTACCTTGCCCTGATCCTTGAGCCGATTGAACCACGCCATCCAATTGTCTGTGACCTTTTGCAGTTCCTCCGGCGAGAGACCTTTGCGTAGGTCGGTGCCGCGAAATAATAGCATGTATCCGTTTTGGTTCTGTATACTCATAATGGTTTCAGTTAATAGTTAATTGTTAATTGTTAATAGTTCGATGATACGACGAACGAGCGTGAAAGTTTGGGACAATTATTTCGCATTCGCGTCGCTCTGCCAAATTCCAAACGGGTTGCCCTCGGTATCCTGGCAGACAGCGAAGTAGCCCATCTGTGGCACGGCAGTTTTCGTCATGCAGATCTTGCCACCGAGTTTCTCGATTTTTTTGGAGAATTCGCTGACTGAGTTCACGCTGACGTAATTGGTAATTGGCTGTTGCGGCTGTTTGCGCGCCATTAGCGCGCCGTCTGGAGTATCATCGGCACCGCCGGTGTCGATATGCCAGTATTCCTGCGGCCCTGGAAATCTCTCGATTTTCCACCCGAACAAGTCGCCGTAGAACTTTTGGGCGCGTTCCGTGTTGTCGGCCGGGATTTCAAACCAAACGATACTTGCAGCTTGTTTGTTCTCAGAGTTGCTCATGTTTTGCCTTTCTGTTGATGTGTATTGTTTCGTGTTGTCAAAGATACGACGAACGAGCGCGCAAATTCAGGACACCTGTGCCGAAATTTCCTGCAGTTTTTGATTCGAACCGCTGAGTTCACGGATGCTTTGGAGTATATCAAAAGCGGCAGAACACTGCCTCCAAAACGCGGCCGCATTTTGCCAACGCACGTTACTCGCTTGCGCTTTGGAAGGCGGTGGTCCTGCGCTGCTTTTCAAAAGTCCGATATTCTCCGTCATCTTCCATTACATCTATGACGAAGTGGAATCTATGTTTTTTGGGAGTTTCGAGAACAAGTAAAATCTATGTTCCGCCGTCGACGCACAATTGCAGTCGCTTGAAAAGGAACGCTCGCTCTGATTTGGTTTCCGCGAGTTCAAATGATTTTCGAAATTGTTTGGCGGCGGCTTGTGGCCGGTTTAACCGCATTTCGAATTCGCCCAGCACAGCATACAGCAGGTAATAGGAATTCAATTTTTCCAGGTCTCCGATGGCGGACACGGCCTCAAGTCCGGCTTTCGGCCCGTTAATGTTGGCGACGACGATGGCGCGATTGAGAGCGACAACGGGTGAACCATCGAGTTCAACCAGGCGATCGTACAGAGACAGGATCTGACGCCAGTCCGTTGACTGATAGTGTCGCGCCGAAGTATGGCAGGCAGCGATTCCTGCCTGAAGATGATATTCGCTGATCTCATCACCGTCCGCTGATCGCGTCAGGTGAAACATGCCGCGCGCGATCATCGATTGATCCCATTGCGTCCGGTTCTGCTCGTTGAGACGAAGCAGATTTCCTTCGCCATCTTGCCGGGTCGATATGCGCGCGGTGTTCAAGAGCATCAGCGCTAGCAACGCATGCGTCTTCGGCCGATTGCCAGCCGGATGTTCGGCCAGCAAACTCGCGAGACGAATCGCTTCGTGACAAAGCTCTTCTCGAACCAGTTTGTTGCCGCTCGATGCTTTGTAGCCTTCGTTGAAGAGCAAATAGAGCGAGTGCAAAACACTGTCCAGCCGCTGCGTCAGCTCCTCGCCGGCGGGAATTTCAAACGGAATCTGCGCCTCGCGGATCTTTTGTTTCGCCCGCGTCAATCGCTTGGCAATCGCTGCATCCGTGGTGAGAAATGCGCGGCTGATTTCCGTTACGCTGAAGCCGCAGAGGGTCTTCAACGCCAGCGCCGCTCGGGCCTCTGCTGGAATCACCGGATGGCAACATACGAACATCATTCGCAAACGGTCGTCACTAATTTCCTCTCCCGAAAAAATCGCCTCGTCCGGCGCGATTCCCTCGCGATCCATCAAATGAATGATTTCAGCTTGTTTGCTCTGGAAGATCTTTCGGCGCCGGACGACATCCAGCGCGAGGTTGCGCGACGCGCGCATGATCCACGCGGAAGGATTTTTTGGAACCCCGTAAAACGGCCAGGTCTGCAACGCGCGTGCCAGCGCCTCCTGGACCACGTCTTCAGCCAGGCTGAGATGTTCGACTCCGAAGATTCTCGTCAAGATCGCAATCATCTTTCCCGCCTCGTGACGGAAAAGATGTTCCACGACGCCCGAAACTTCTTCTGGTTTTTGGACAATATTTTTCAAGGTCGGGTCGCGTAACTGGAAAAATTGTTGGCGCTGTTGACAAAAATTGGAACTCAAACAGAAACGGCCAGACGCAATGGAGCACTCGAACGTCCCCGGTTGCGAAGCTCCCGCAAGTCAGAGGGTCGTGCTACCTTAAAGCCGTTCTTCTTCCAAGTCGTAAACGTCGAACCAGTGGTGCACCACCCGGTTACGCGGAATGAATTGCTGGATGTAATCCTCCATGTACTCCTGAAGCTCCAGAGGCAAATCGCTCAGGTGCAGATCGCGTTCTTTGTTATTCCAGGCGATGATCTCGGCGCGTGGACGTTTTTTGGCGCGTTCGCCAATCCATGCCGCAATCTCATCGTCGGTTGCGCCGGCGGCGACGAACGACCGGAAGTCGTCGTAGTCGATCTCAGCGAACTTCAGCCAGCGTTGATCGAGTGGGCAATTGGAATGGTATTCGCCTTCCCAGCCAGCGAGCACAGCACGGCATTTATCCACCGCCCGCGCTGCCAATACATAGTCGGCCAGCGTTTGACGCGGACTGCGCGGAAATTGTTTTCCATCGCGCAAATCGCGGGCCAGCAATTTCACTTTTTCAAGATCTTGTTTCATAGATTTCTCCTCCTTGGTATTTTGACTTCACTCTGCCACTCCCTACCCAGTAGGAACTTTATTGTTTCTATTTCTTCCGAATTCGCTCGTCATTCTCAGCCTTTTGGTTTTTCGGCCGGCTTAACCTGAACCTGAGTGCCCTCGTGCAAATCATCGGCGGGATTGATCACGACCTTTGTGTTTTCGGTCAGGCCATCGAGCACTTCCAAATTCGTGCCGAAATCGCGCCCGACATGAATATTTTGCCAGTGAATATGGTTGTCTCCATCCACGGTGGCGACTTGCGGACCTTCCGTGCGAAATAGGAACGCATTCGCCGGTACGACGATCGGCGCGTTTTCATCCGCCAAAAGAAATTTCACCTGCCCGTACATGCCAGCGTAAAGCCTGCCCTCATGATTAGGCACTTGAACCTCCACCTGCATCGTGCGCGACTGCGGATCGAGTGCGCCGGCCGTGCGCGTGACCGAGCCGTCAAAGTTCTGCCCGGGAAATTCCTGCACGAGAATTTTCGCCTTCAACCCCTCGTGAATCGACGGCGCGTTCTCTTGCGGCGCGTAAACATAAACTCGAAGCGGATCGCTCTGCACGATCCTGAAGAGCGGCGTGCCCGCGTTTCCGGTGCCAGCCGTGACAAGCGTGCCCACGTCGATATTTCGCGCGGAAATGGTTCCACCGAATGGCGCGACGATTTCTTTGAAGCCCTGCAATTTTTGCAATTGCTCGTAATTGGCCTTGGCTCCTTCATAGGCTTTTTCGTTTTGGTCATACTCCTGTTTGGATACGACCTTTTTCCCGACCAAATCACGCCACCGGTCCGCTGTTACTTTCGCAATCTCGTAACTAGCTTTCGCTTGTGCGAGTTGCTGATCGACCTCCGGCGTTTCAATTTCAGCCAGCAGTTGGCCTTCTTTCACGTTGTCGCCGATATCGGCCTTCCAGCTTTTTACGTAGCCATTGGACCGCGGATAGATAGTCGTCTCCTTGAATGCCTGGAATGTGCCGGGCAGAATTAATTCCTTCGGCTTACGGTCGCGCTGCGCGCTCACCACGTTCACCTCGATTTGAGTCGCTTGTTTGGTGAACGCTTTTTCCTGGCCGCGTTCGTGGACTCGCCGCCATACGCCTATGGTGACAAGTAACGCCAGCAATGTGACAGCAGCGATCGGCCCCCAAACGGCGACGCTCCGCACCGGCGGCCTGGTAGGGACGCTGCTCCGCGGTGTCCGCGCGCCCGGCGGCTTCGCTCGCGAATCCTTTCGGAGTCGTGCCCAACCTTCTCGGTCTTCTGTTTGTCGATCTTCCTCCCCGTTGTGACGGTGTTCGCGATCGTTAGCGTCATTCATCTTCCGGTTGTTTCTCGTCGGTGCTCGTCCGGCGCTCTTCGCGCTCGAACTGTTCGTCTTCGTCGCAAACAAATTCCTCCTTGCGGAGCATGCTGTAAACGACCGGCACGAAAAAGAGCGTGGCGAACGTAGCGAAAATCAAACCGCCGATGACAGCGCGGCCGAGCGGCGCGTTTTGCTCGCCGCCTTCGCCAAGACCAAACGAGAACGGCAACATACCGATGATCATGGCGAGCGCAGTCATTAGGACCGGACGCAACCTCGTGAAGCCAGCCGAAAGCGCGGCATCGTGCGAATTTTTCGGGTGCTCGCCGCAACGTTCGTCGTTGGCGAAGCTGACAACCAAAATACTGTTCGCTGTCGCGACGCCGATGGCCATGATTGCGCCCATCAGCGACGGCACGTTGAGCGTGGTGCCCGTGACGAAGAGCATCCAGATGATGCCGCACAACGCGCCGGGCAACGCCATGATGATGATGAACGGATCGGTCCAGGATTGAAAATTGACCGCCATTAAAAAGTAAACGAGCACCACCGCAAAGAGGATACCGGCGCCGATGCCGGCGAACGATTTGTTCATGCTGGCTACCTGTCCGCGCACGCTGAGAAATGTTCCGCGCGGCAAATTCTTTTTCGTTTGATCGAGAATCTTGTTGATCTGATCGGCGACGCCGCCGAGGTCGCGGCCTTGCACATTGGCGAGCACGTCGAATACCGGCTGCACGTCATAATGGTTCACAATGATCGGTGATTCGCGCCGCTCCACCGTGGCCAGGTTCCCCAGTAACTCCGGGCGCGGCTGATTGGGCGCCACCACCGGCGTGTTTTTCAAATCTTGCAGCGTGTCCATTTTGTATTGCGGCGTTTGCACAGCGACCTGGTAATTCACGCCGTTCTGAAAATTGAGCCAGAAGTTCGGCGAGGCCTGGCCGCTCGAACTCAGCGAAATCAACATTGTGCGCGCGACGTCGTTCTGACTGAGACCAATCTGCTGCGCGCGGGTGCGATCGACATTCACCCGTAAATCCGGACCGTGCACGACCTGGTGCACGTGCACATCGGCCGCGCCGGGAATTTGCGCGACGCGCTCCTTGATTTGGTTCGCAATCTCGTAGCCCTTCGGGTCGCGTCCCGTGACCTGAATGTCGATTGGCGCCGGAATGCCGAAATTCAAAATCTGGCTAACAATGTCCGGCGCGCCAAAAAAAAACTCCATGTCCGGAAAATCACGGTGCAATTTCTCGCGCAAGATGTGCATGTATTGCGCGGTCGGTTTGTGCCTTGGAGTGAGCGCGACCAGAATTTCGCCGTCAGCCTCCCCGATGGTGGCGTTGTCGCTGAAAGCGAGATTAATTCCGCTCGCCGGCAGACCGATGTTATCGAGCACATTATCTATTTCGTTAGGCGGAATCACCTCGCGAATGGCGCGGCCGACTTGATAAAAGCGCTCCTCGGTCGCTTCGAGCCGTGTTCCCGCCGGTGCACGCACGTGCAACCGGAATTGCCCGGCGTCCACCACCGGGAAAAAATCGCGTCCTAGAAACGGGACCACGCAAAGTGAAATAAGCACAATCGCGCCCATGGCGATAAAGACGATCTTGCGATTCCCAAGGCACCAGTGCAGCGCATCGACGTAGCGGTCGCGGATTTTTTCGAAAACGCGATTGAAGCTTTCGTGAATTCCGCTGAGGAATCCCAAGACTTTTCCAAGGAAGCCCTGTCGTCTTTTCTTCGAACGTTTCGCGCGTTCCTCCCGGCGTTCATTGTCAATTTTCTCTTCGCTGCCATCGTGCTCGCCGAGCCCGTGCGCGAGACTGGTATCGATTTCCTCGAGATGTCCGCGCATCAGAAATTTCACCATCGTCGGGACAACGGTGCGCGAGAGAAGATAAGAGGAGAGCATGGCGAAGATGACCGCCATCGCCAGCGGTTGAAAAAGATACTTGGCCACACCGCTTAGAAAAAAGATCGGCACAAACACAATGCAGATGCAGAGGGTTGAAACGAAAGCCGGCACGGCGATTTGCATTGCGCCGTCGAGAATGGCGCGGATCATCGGTTTCCTCATCGCGAGATTGCGATGGATGTTTTCGATCTCAACTGTGGCGTCATCAACAAGAATGCCGACCGCAAGCGCAAGGCCACCTAACGTCATGATGTTTATAGTCTGGCCCAGCGCGCCCAGGACAATGATCGAGCAGAAGATCGACAAGGGAATCGAGGTCGCGACCACGAGCGTCGAGCGCCAGTTTCCCAGGAAAAGGAGAATCATCAGCGCGGTGAGACAGGCTGCGATCACGCCTTCACGCAAAACGCCGTTGATGGCTGCGCGCACGAAAATCGATTGATCGAAAAGCTGCGTCATTTCTAGCTCCGTCGGCAATGTCGCCTGAATTCGCGGCAGCGCTTGCTTCACGCGCTTGATGATGTCGATGGTGGACGCGCTCGCGCTTTTCAAAACGGTAAGCAACGCGGAGCGAATCCGGTTTTGCGCGACAATGTTGGTCTGCACGGCGAAGCCATCGCGCACCTGGGCGACGTCGCGGATGTAAACCACCGCGCCGTTCACCTGCTTGATCGGCAAATCGTTCAGGACTTGCAAGACCTCGGGGCTCGAGTTGAGCCGCACGTTGTATTCGCGGTCGCCGATCTTTTGCGTACCGGCCGGCAGGATGACGTTTTGCACGTTGATCGCATTGCTTACGTCGGCGGGCGAGAGTCCCTTGCCGTAAAGTTTCGCCGGATCGATATCAACCATGATCTGGCGTGATTTTCCGCCGTAGGGTAGCGGCACCTGCGCGCCTTGCACGGTGGCGAGCTGTGTGCGGATAAAATTCAAGCCTATGTCGTAGAGTTGCTGCTCGGAAAGCGTTTTGCTGCTCAAGCCGATTTGCAGAATGGGGACGTTCGACGCGCTGTATTGAATAATGAGCGGGGGCGTCGTGCCCGGTGGCATGATCCTCAAAAGCGTCTGGCAAATCGATGTGATCTGCGCGACGCCTGCTTCCACTTTTGCGCCTTCATGGAAAAAAACTTTGATGACCGAGACGCCGTTGTAACTCTGCGACTCGATGTGCTCAATGTCGTTAACCGTGGTCGTCATCGCGCGCTCGCAGACCGTGACGAAGCGCTTTTCCATTTCCTCGGGTGCGACGCCCGAGTAGCTCCAAATCACGCTGACGACCGGGATGTTGATAGTGGGAAAAATGTCCGTGGCCATCCGCGCGATCGTTACCACGCCGACGAGCACGATCAGGATGGCCATGACAGTGAAGCTGTATGGTCGCCTCAGAGCTAAACGAACAATCCACATGAGATAACGGTTTTAGGGAAGAGAGAAGTCCTCCTTAAGAAGATCGGGCACCGCCGCCTCTTCGGTCTCACCGGGACATAGGGCTGTGCGGTGCGCGCCGAACCACGGATGCGCCCCATTTCCGGGTAGCGCATGCATCTCGCGTGTTGGCGAAAGCGTCGCGCTTTCGCGAACTTTTCGGAGCGCGCCACTACGCGCAGGTGGACACTTGGTGGAAAGGTTGTTTCGGCGGGCCGCCGAAACCAACACGCGAGACGCGTGTGCTACCCAGATTTGTGCATTCGACGCTGACTGGAGCAGGAGAAAATCTTTCATGCTCCGTTCCTCTGGTTTTCAACCAGCCGTTTGAAATTGCCGAGATATTCTTCCACTCTTCGCGACAGACTCGGTGGATCGAAGATCGAACGAATTTTCAGCGTGATTTCCGTTTCTTGATCGGAGTGCGGCTCGAAGGAAACGACACCCGACATGAACCCGTCCGATATTGAGCGCCACGCAATTCGGCGGTCGGGAATCCGAAGCACGATGTGGAAAACACCCTCTTGTTCGTTGCCGTTTGGACCCCAGGTGTAACAAAAGTGCGTGTCATCCATTCGTAACACATTCCGCAGCGGCGTAATGAATTTCGGTAGATCTTCAATCCGCGACCATCGTTCATACACCTGGCCAACGGGCGCTTTCACCACGACGGATTGTCGCGCTGCGTTCATCTCGATCGGCGCGGGCTCCATCGTCTGTGTCGAGTTGTCAGGAAGAGAAGCGTCCATAAAGGTCCCTCGAAAAAACCCGGCTCCAACCGTCAGTGAAGTTAAAGAACGACATGTTCAGCAGGAGCATGGGGTCGTGTCTGCGCGCGCGTCTTCGAAACATCTGGCGAAGGCTGCGTCGCGGAGCGCTTTGGTGTAGTTTTGTTTTCATTTTTAATATTTTGTTTGCTTCCAACTTAGATATGGCTGCGCCGCGTCACCACGGAGCGGTGGGAGGATTTTTCAGTGCTCCACAAGAGAGAGCGGATTACACCTCTTTCGAGGGAGGAAACAAAAGTGGCGCGCTGGCGGAGGATTGTTAGACTTCTGCCATGCGCACGCGCGCACCATCAGCCGGCCTTGGGCGGCTATTCGCACGAACGATTCAATTGTTATGAAACTCGACACCACGGCAGCGGAGCAGAGTATGCTCCCCACGGCTGATCCGTCTCATGACGAATCCCATTCGCGCGCACAACCGTGCCCGCAAGCCGAGGATGACGACAGCGCAGCAAAATATCTATACGAGCTGTCTCATGACGTGATTTTGTTTCTGGATCGCACGGGAAAGATTCTTTGCATCAACCCGTGTGGCATCCAACTGAGCGGCTATTCAGCAGAGGAATTGCGCGGAGCGAATATCTTCGAGCTCCTGGTTCTTCCTGAGGACCATTCCTCTGTTCGCCAAATGCTGCAGGATGCGGTAAAGGGTAAGGCGCGGGAATACCAAGTCCGCTGGAGAACGAACGAGGGCGCCATTGTGCATTTTGACGCCGCATCTGTTCCACGCCTTTCCGCCAACGGAGAATTTTTGTCCACGCTCTGCACCTTGCGGGATGTAACCGAGCGCAAACGCGCTGAGGAAGCGCTACGCAAAAGTGAAGAGAAATATCGAGACCTGATCGAAATTTCGCCGGACGCGATCTATGTCGTCGATGCGCAGGGCATTTGCGTTCTCGGGAACCGCGCGGGTGCCGAGCTGGCAGGAATTCCCCAGGACGAGCTGGTCGGCACGCCAGTCACCGAAACTTATCTCCCGGAAGAGCTCTACCTGTTCCAAGAGCGGATCGACAAATTGAAAGCGGAAGGCACTCTGCGATTCGAAAGAAAGTTCGTGCGCAAAAACGGCGAGATTGTTCCCGTGGAGGTTTCCTTGTCCGCGATACGCGGTGCATACTTTCAGGCGATTCTCCGAGACATCAGCGACCGCAAGCGAGCAGAGGCGTTGTTTACCGGTGAAAAGCGCCTTCTCGAGATGATCGCGACCGGCGTTGCGGTCAAGGAGATTCTGAATGCCTTGTGTTTGATTATCGAGGAGTTTCGCAGCGGCACGCTTGCCTCGGTCTTGCTGCTTAATCCCGATGGTCTTCATTTGGATTGCGTGGCGGGGCCGAGTCTTCCCAAAGGATGGACGCAGCAAATGGAAAATCTGCCAATCGGACCGTGTGCCGGCTCTTGCGGCACCGCCGCATATCGCGGATCACCGGTCATAGTCTCCGACATCGCGACTGACCCGCTGTGGGACGTGCCGGAGCATCGCGCTTCAGCACTGGAGCACGGGCTGCGAGCCTCCTGGTCGAATCCAGTACTCTCTTCGGAAGGAAAAGTCCTGGGAACCTTCTGCATGTACTATCGCGAAACGCGAAGTCCGAACTCGCGCGACCTCGAGGTGATCGAGTTAGCGACGCACCTTGTACGACTTGCGATTGAACGTGACGGTGCGGAAGAGGCGTTGCGCGCCTCCGAGCAAGTCGCCCGCGGACAAGTCGAGGCTCTGACCTACAGTTTAGATGTTCTCGCGACCGCGCCCGCGCCAGACAGGTTCGTCGGACAAATGTTGGGCACGATGGGCCGTCTCTTGAACGCGCAAGGCGTCATATTGTGGCTGCTAGACGAGACGAATGATTCGCTCGTTTTACGCGCTTGGGCAGAGGGTACGAATTTTACCAAGGCTGATCCGGAACATCCATTCATTAAGGATCCTTTATCGTGGAAGGACGACCCCGGCCTCCAGGAAGTGTTTTTTTCAGGAGCGCCTGTCGTCTGCGAAGACATAGAACATGATCCGCGCATTTCCAACGCTCTCCGCATCGAATTAGCGCAAGCGCTCGCTCACCAGGCGATGCTTGCAATTCAACTCAATGAATTTGCCGAGCAAAGCCGGCAGGCAGCCATCCTGGGAGAACGAAATCGGATGGCGCGAGACATTCACGATACGCTCGCGCAAGGTTTCACCGGCGTAATTGTGCAATTGGAAGCTGCCGAGGATGCAATCGCGTGTTGCCGTCGTAAGGAAGCGAACGAGCATTTGCAACGGGCCAGCGAATTGGCGCGGCGGAGTTTGAATGAAGCGCGTCGGTCCGTTCGAGCGTTGCGACCGCAAGCTTTGCAACATGGGAATTTTTGGGATGCGCTAAAAGGAATCATTAAGAATACAACTGCCGGAACCGCGCTTCACACGACGTTCGCGCTCCGGGGCAAGTTGCGCGAGCTACCGCCGGTTTGGCAGGAAAATCTTCTGCACATCGGACAGGAAGCCTTGACCAACGCGCTTAAGTACGCGCACCCGCGCAATTTTGAAACGCGATTGAGCTGCAATGCAAACGAACTTCGCTTGGAACTTCATGACGACGGTGACGGATTCAAAGTCAGCGAGCAACATGACGGCTTCGGTTTGGCCGGAATGCGCGAGCGCGTCGAACAAATGGGCGGAAAACTAACGATCGCCAGCTCGCGCGGCAAGGGCACTAAGGTTGTGGTTGCCTTGCCCTACAATCACGAGCCGACGTTGTGAAATCCAAAAAGAAAGCGGCGCGCAAATCTGCCACATCTGGTAGGGACGCCGCGCTGCGGCGTCCGGGACCTAAGCGTGTGCTAACGAAGCCTCGCATCGCCGTGCTCATCGCCGATGATCACAGCGTCGTGCGCGAGGGATTGGTATCATTGATCCAGCGTAAACCGGACATGACTGTCGTTGGAGAAGCCAAGAATGGTCGTGAGGCAGTCGATCTTTGGAAACAGCACCGGCCCGACGTGACGCTGCTTGATTTGCGAATGCCAGAGCTCGATGGCGTCAGCGCAATCAAGGAAATCCGCGGGGGCGACGAGAACGCGCGCATCATCGTGCTCACAACATTCGACGGCGACGAAGATATCTACCGCGCCATTCAGGCCGGCGCGAAAGGTTATCTGCTCAAGGATGTGCCGCGCGAGGCGTTGATGGATAGCATCCGCCGGGTGCACGCGGGCGAAACGTGTGTTCCCGTGCATCTCGCGGCCAAGTTGGCAGAGCGCGTCAGCGGCGAAACATTGAGCGCGCGTGAGATCGACGTGCTCAAACTGATGGCTCAAGGAAAGAGCAACAAAGAAATCGGCTCCGCTCTCTTTATCAGTGAAGGCACAGTGAAATCGCACGTAAAAGCCATCTTCGCGAAGATGAACGTGATCAGTCGAACCGAGGCTGTCGCCAGCGCCACGCGCCGCGGATTGATTCAGCTGTAGAGGCGGTCGCCGCGGCGACCGCAAACCTGGAGCGGCAGGCGGGTCGCCTGCAATTCTCGATAGGGGCGGCTGTCTCGGAGCTCGGAGTTTAGACGCGACCCTAAATTTGCTTTCCCGGCTTCCAACCTACGTTGTAACTAACAACGTCATCTCTCCGGCAAGAATGCGATGAACTGATCGCCATTTGCGTTACAATTCTGAAGCGATCAAAAGAAAGTTCTTAATTCTTCCTTCATCCCTCTACTTTGCCTAGCGGCTTCGCCAAGGCTCTCTATCTCGAACGAGGGAGTACGGATCACCTCCGGAGTGGCACTGGAAAATCCTGCGTACGCGAAATAGCCGCAGTCTGATAAGCGCCGATGTTTTGCCCGATGAAAACGAGCACTCTTTCGAGAACAGCCGGCGAGATCCGTTCTTACACGCAACTTCAGCAACAGATCCACGACGCTTTGCGCGTGCAGCATCCAGAATGGGTCGAGCCCAATGGCGATTGTCCTACCTGCGAATCGTATGAATCGCGCCTCGCAGAACTGCTCCATCTTTCTTCGCCGAGCGAAGACCAATCGGCTGCTTAATCGACGTAGCAACAGAACACAAATATTATGAATACAAACACTAAAAAACTTGACGGCAAAGTTGCCGTAGTGACCGGCGCGTCGAAGGGAATCGGCGCGGAGATTGCCAAACAATTCGCTGCCGAAGGCGCAGCCGTAGTCGTCAATTATGCCTCTTCAAAACAGGACGCAGACCGCGTCGTGGACGAAATTACAAAACGCGGTGGAAAGGCCGTTGCCGTCCAGGCCAATGTCGCGAAAAAGGCGGAAGTTGAACGTCTCTTCTCTGCAACAAAGCAGGCGTTCGGCAAGCTCGATATCCTCGTCAACAACGCGGGCGTTTATGAATTCGTGCCTCTCGAAGAAGTCACCGAGAAACAATTCCACAGACTTTTCGATGTGAACGTTCTTGGCATGCTTCTCGCGACACAGGAAGCGTCGAAGCATTTCAATTCCGACGGCGGGAGCATCATTAACATTGGTTCGCTCGCCAGCTCTCTGACTCCGCCGACCGCGGTGGTTTACAACGCGACGAAGGGCGCGGTGGATGCCATCACGCGAACGCTCGCGAAGGAGCTTGGGCCGCGCAAAATCCGAGTCAACTCCATCAATCCGGGCATGGTGATAACGGAGGGAGCCATAGCCGGCGGTTACACGGAAGGCGACATGCGGAAAATGTTTGAATCGCAGACACCGCTTGGCCGTGTCGGACAAACGCAGGACATCGCACCTGCCGCTGTTTTCTTAGCTTCGTCAGATGCAGAATGGATCACCGGCGAGACCCTCGTGATTGCGGGCGGTCTTCGTTGATGGAGACGGCCAAGGTCGAAAACTGATGATTGAAAACAAAGTCGTGTTGATCACCGGCGTTTCGTCCGGCATCGGCCGGCAAACAGCTCAACTGTTGGCCGAAAGCGGGGCACGCATTTTTGGAACCGTGAGAGATCTTGGTCGGGCCGATCCCATCGCCAAAGTCGAGTTAATTCTCATGGATGTAACCGACGACAAAAGCGTAAAGGACGCGGTGAAATCGGTATTGGAAAACGCTGGTAGGATCGACATCCTAATCAATAACGCCGGATATTCGATCGCCGGCGGATTGGAAGAGACGAGCATCGAGGAAGCGCGTCAGTTATTCGACACGAACTTTTTTGGAGTGCTGCGTGTCACTCAGGCTGTTCTGCCATCGATGCGCCGCCATGGTTACGGCCGCATTGTTAACATCAGCTCGATGCTCGGCGTTCTTCCCGGGCCCTACCGCGGGATGTATGTCGCCAGCAAACATGCGCTGGAGGGTTACACTAAAACGTTGGATCACGAAGTTAGAACGTTCGGCATTCGCGCAGCGCTGGTTGAACCCGTCTATACAAAGACCAAAATCAGCGCGAACGAAAGAACCGTGCAAACAGCTATTCCAGCCTACGCGGACCAAAAGCAGCGAGTCACGGAAATCATTGAGAAAGAAATTGCAAATGGGGACGATCCTCACGCTGTCGCCGAAGTCGTTTATCACGCCGTGACCGCTAAGTCGCCGCGTTTGCATTATCCGGTAGGTCAAGGTGTGATGTTGAGTCGGCTGCACCGCTTCGTTCCGCCGCGAATATTCGACAGTGTCTTTCGCAAACGGTTTCAACTCGACAAAGCTGCGTAGGCTGAAATTGCAAAGCTTTGACCAACGGCAGGTCGCACGATGAAGTTTTTGGGGATGCAAAAAAGATTACGATGAAAATGCGAAAGCCAACACGGCGCGAATGAGAAACAGAGGCATTTTATGAATACGAAGATGAAGGCAGCGCAGATCAGTAAACCGGGTGGGGATTGGGAATTGGTGGAACGCGAAATTTCGGAGCCGGGCGCCGGACAAGTCCGTGTGAAAGTGGAAGCGTGTGGCATTTGCCACAGCGATATGCTCGTCAAGGAAGGTCTGTGGCCCGGACTTCAGTATCCGCGCGTGCCGGGTCATGAGATCGCCGGGCGCATTGATGCAGTCGGTGACGGTGTCACGGAATGGAAAAAAGGTCAGCGCGTTGGCGTAGGCTGGCATGGCGGACATGATTTCGTGTGTGAACAGTGCCGGCGCGGCGATTTCGCGATGTGCGTCAATCGCAAAATAACGGGCATCGATTTCGACGGCGGCTATGCCGAGTATATGATTGCGCCGGCAGCAGCGCTGGCGGCGATTCCAGATGAATTGCCAGCCGAAGATGCGGGGCCGTTCATGTGCGCAGGTGTAACCGTGTACAACGCGCTGCGCAGTTCGGGCGCGCAGAGCGGCGACGTGGTAGCGGTACACGGCATTGGAGGATTGGGACATCTGGGAGTCCAGTACGCACGGCGGATGGGATTCGAAACAGTGGCAGTTGGTCGCGGGAGGGACAAGGAAGCGCTGGCGAGAAAACTCGGTGCACATCATTACATTGATTCCGGCACTGGCGATGCCGCAGCGGAATTGCAAAAGCTCGGCGGCGCACGTGTGATCCTGGCAACGGCGCCAAATGCCCAGGCAATTTCTGCGCTGGTGGATGGGTTATCACCAAACGGCAAGCTGTTGGTGCCGGCTGCACCCGCGGAACCGCTGACTGTGAGCGTGATCTCGTTGATCATGGGAGGGCGATCCGTGGCGGGCTGGTACTCCGGAACAGCACGGGATTCTCAGGACACGTTAGAATTCAGTGCGTTGGCCGGCGTACACCCGATGATCGAGAAATATCCACTGAGCCGCGTGACGGAAGCCTACGAACAAATGCACAGCGGCAAAGCGCGGTTCCGCGTCGTCCTAACCATGGACGGCTGACACCTCGACTTCGAGCGACGTTCCGACAAGACGACTGAAATCAGCTTGAAACTGCGCTCGATTTTTGATAATTCCATCTTGCTCCATAAGTTTAACGCGTTGATGGAGGACGAGGCGGTAAATATATGAAGCATCTCTCTTTTGCCCTTGTCGGTCTCTTGGTCGTTTGTTTGGCGGGAAGTGCGTGCAAGAAAGCCTCCGTAACGCAGCAACCTCCCTTACCAGTCAATGTCGTTACCGCGATCGAGAAAGAGGTCAACGAATGGGACGAATTCACCGGGCGACTGGAGGCAGTCGAGTTCGTCGAGATCCGACCTCGCGTGTCCGGTTATATTACGGAAATTCGCTTCAACGCTGGTGCGATCGTCAAGAAGGGGGATTTGCTTTACGTGATCGATCCGCGCCCTTACCAGGCGGACTTCGATCGCACCGCAGCGGAAGTCGACCGCATGGATGCGCAGCTCAAGCTTGCCGAGATTGAACTCAATCGCGCGAAAGAGTTGCGCGGCAAGGCCACGATCTCCGCGAGCGAGTTCGATCAGAAGGCTGCTACCTATCAAGGTGCTGCCGCCGCCAAAAGTTCTGCCGAAGCGGCCAAGAATGCCGCCGCACTGAATCTGGAGTTCACGCAAATCAAATCTCCGATCGACGGTCGAGTGAGTGACCAGCGCATTACCGTAGGCAATCTGGTCCAGCCAGGAGCGGGGCCAGATAGCTTGCTTACAACAGTAGTCTCGGTCGATCCGATTTATGCCAAAGTCGATGCCGACGAGAATGCAGTGCTCAAATATGTAAAGCTGAGCGAGGAAGGGAAGCGTGTGAGCGCGCGGACGGCCAAGATCCCGGCGTGGATCGAGCTCGGAAACGAGACCGATTTCCCGCACAAAGGTACAATCGACTTTGTTGACAACCGCCTTGATCCTGGAACGGGGACGGTGCGTGCCCGGATCGTTCTAAAAAATTGGAACACTAATTTCATTACGCCGGGTTTCTTCGTTCGGGTGCGCGTCTCGGGCGCAACGCCTTATCGGGCTACACTCCTCCCGGACAGAGTGATCAGCTCGCAACAAGGGCTGAAATACGTATTCGTCGTGAAGCCCGACAATACCGTCGAACGCCGTAACCTCGAGACTGGTGGTCTTTTCGAAGGAAAACGGATTGTGAAAAGCGGTCTGAAGGACGGCGAGAAAGTTGTCTCTACCCGTCTGCAATTGTTGCAAGCCGGAATGAAGGTGCAACCAATTCCGGAGAAATAAATGCGGAGTGCGGAATTCGGAATGCGGAATAACTGAAATCCATGAGTGAGCGCGATTTGAAGACACGCACGAAGGCATTTGCGCTTCGAGTTTTGAAGCTTGTCGATGCGTTGCCGAAAACGACGGCCGGTCGTGCGCTTGTGTCTCAGATCGTGCGTTCTGGAACGTCGGTCGCGGCGAACTATCGGGCTGCCTGTCGCGCGAGATCGACATCCGACTTCATTGCGAAGATGGGAATCGTCGAAGAAGAGACCGACGAGACCTTGTTCTGGCTCGAGCTACTCGAAGAATCTGATCTCGTTTCTGCCGCGAACTTGATCTCGGTCAAAAAGGAAGCTGATGAACTGATCGCGATCACTGTCGCTTCGATCAAAACTGCACGACGCAATCGCGCTAATAATTCCGCACTCCGAATTCCGCATTCCGCATTGGAATGAATTTCCCGCACTTTTTCATCGACCGGCCAATCTTCGCCGGCGTGATCAGCATTGTCATCACGCTGGTCGGTGTCATTGCACTTTCAACGCTGCCCATCGCGCAATATCCCGAGATCGCGCCGCCAACTATCCAGGTCACAGCCAGCTATCCTGGCGCGAACGCGAAAGTCGTATCGGAAACAGTTGCGACGCCGATCGAGCAGCAAGTCAATGGCGTCG
>WNGJ01007166.1_pt1 | contig 18576 bp, 15 predicted proteins | sample 5400611 | NCBI WGS metagenome assembly WNGJ01 (sample SAMN13153375, study PRJNA577476) | soil metagenome | isolation source: 40 cm soil or saprolite under Garry oak tree replicate 1 | place: USA:California | collected 2016-06-15 | reverse complement strand
TTGCCGCCTCCCTCGAGCGTACGGCGGGCGTCATGGACAAGCTCGACGCCATCCTCAAGGACACGCCGGGCGTCAAGTACTACACGGGCGTGGGCGGCTTCAGCCTGCTGAGCGCCGTGTCCACGACGTACAACGGGTTTTACTTCGTCAGCCTGGAGCCCTGGGATCAGCGGAACGAGAAGGGGCTCACCGCCGACGTCATCATCCGGGACCTGAACCGGCGGCTGGCGGGCGTTCCCGCCGCACAGGCCTTCGCGTTCGCGCCGCCGGCCGTCCCGGGCATCGGCACTGCCGGCGGCGTGACGTTCATGCTGGAGGACCGCGCGGGCAAGGACCCCGCGTTCCTGGCCGAGAGCACCGCCAAGTTCCTCGAGGCTGCGCGCAAGCGGCCCGAGTTCTCCCTGGTCTTCACGACGCTGCTGCCGAGCGTGCCGCAGCTCTTTGCTGAGGTGGACAGGGACAAGGTGCTCAAGCAGGGGATCGAACTCTCCTCCGTGTACCAGACCCTCCAGGCGTTCCTGGGCGGCACCTTCGTGAACTACTTCAATCGATTCGGTCGGGTCTGGCAGGTGTACGTCCAGGCCGAGGGCGACTTCCGCACCAGGGCCGAGAACGTCGGCCAGTTCTATGTTCGCAACGCCAGGGGAGAGTCGGTGCCGCTCTCCACGCTGGTCTCGATCAAGCCGGTGAGCGGCCCGGAGTTCACGACCCGGTTCAACGAGTACCGCGCGGCGCAGATCAATGGGCTTCTCGCGCCCGGGTTCACCACCCGGCAGGGGATGCGGGCACTGGAAGAGGTATTCGCGCAAACCATGTCGCGCGACATGGGCTTCGACTACTCGGGGATGTCGTTCCAGGAGCAGGTGGCTTCCCAGGGGGTGCCGGCGAGCGCGGTGATCGGCTTCTCGGTGCTGGTGGTGTTCTTGCTCATGGCCGCCCTGTACGAGAGCTGGACGCTTCCGTTCGCCGTCCTGCTCGCCACGCCCATCGCCATGTTCGGCGCCCTCGGAGCGCTGTGGCTCCGCCGCTTCGAGCTCGACGTCTTCTCGCAGATCGGCCTGCTCATGGTGATCGGCCTCGCCGCCAAGAACGCGATCCTCATCGTCGAGTTCGCCAAGGTCGCGTACGAGCAGGGCATGCCGCTCGTCGACGCCGCGCTCGAAGGCGTCCGTGTGCGTCGGCGCGCCCTCTTCATGACCTCGTTCGCGTTCATCCTGGGCTGCGTGCCGTTGTGGATCGCCGCCGGTGCCGGCGCGGTGGGACGCCAGATCCTCGGCACCGTCGTGATCGGCGGGATGCTGACCGACACCCTGATCGCCAGTCTCTTCATCTCGGTGAGCTTCTATGTCAGTGAGCGCTTCCGCCGAGAGCCGGAGAAGGGTCGGCTTCCGGACGCGGTGCCCGCCCCCATCAGCGGGGGGACGAACGGCACGGCGTCGGCCGATGGGAAACAGCCATGACACGCTCCACGAGCCAACAGATCGTCTCCGGTGTCGTCGCGGCCGCGCTCCTCGGCGGCTGCGCGATCGGTCCGAACTACAAGCGCCCGTCCGTGGCCGAGCCTCCGACGTTCCGGGGCCAGGCGACCGCGGAAGCTGCGTCGCTCGCCGACGCGCCCTGGTGGGAAGTGTTCCAGGATCCCAGTCTGAAGGCGCTGATCCAGGAGGCCCTCCGCAACAACTACGACGTGCGGATCGCCGCCGCGCGGGTGCAGGAGGCCCGCGCGAATCTCAGCGTTGCTCGATCGGACCTGTACCCGTCGTTCGACTACAGCGGCGGCGTGTCGAGGAGCAAGGTCGGCCCCGGCATCCAGGGACGACCCGGCGGACCTGTGCCGAACGCGACGAACTTCTATTCCGCCACGATGTCCGCGTCGTGGGAGCTCGACATCTGGGGCCGCATCCGTCGCTCGAACGAGGCGGCCCGGGCAACGCTGCTCGCCACCGAGGACGCCCGGCGCGGCGTCTGGTTGACGCTGGTCAGCGATCTGGCCCAGGCCTACTTCGAGCTGCTGGCTCTCGACGTGCGCCTGCAGATCGCGCGGAACAGCACGGACGCCTACCAGCGCACCTACGATCTGTTCCTGGATCGCTTCAACCTGGGCGCCGCCTCGAAGCTCGAAACGTCCCGGGCCCAGGGCGCGCTCGGCGAGGCCCAGGCCAACATCCCGCAGCTGGAGAGCGACATCGTCGCCAAGGAAAACCAGATCAGCATCTTGCTGGGGACGACTCCCGGCCCGATTCCCCGCGGCAAGCCGATGTACGATCAGCCCGTCGTGCCGGCGGTGCCGGCCGGATTGCCGTCGACGCTCCTCGAGCGGCGCCCCGACCTCCGCCAGGCCGAGCAACAGCTCGTGAGCGCCAATGCGCGGATCGGCGTCGCCAAGGCAGAGTTCTTCCCCAAGCTGAGCCTGACGGCGCTGTTCGGCACGGCCAGTCCCGAGGTCTCGGCCCTCACGGGGGGGTCGGCGACGATCTGGGCCGTGGCGGGCATGTTCAGCGGACCGCTCTTCAACGCAGGCCGCACCCTGGGGACCTATCGCGCGTCCATCGCGCAATGGGAGCAGGCCCGGCTTCAGTACGAGCAGGCGGTCCTCGGCGCGCTCCGCGAGGTCTCAGACGCGCTCACCGCGCTGGGCAAGCTCACCGACGCCGAGACGGGACAGGACACGGCCGTGAAGGCGCTCGCGGAGGCCGTCGAGCACGCCACCGATCGCTATCGGCAGGGGTTGGCCAATTACTTCGAAGTGCTCGAAGCCCAGCAGCAGCTCTACCCGGCCCAGAACACGCTGGCGCAGATTCGCCAGAACCGTCTCCTCGCCTACGTGCGTCTCTACAAGACGCTCGGCGGTGGCTGGAGCCTGACGGATGCCGAGTGGGCCGGTCAGGATGAGGCGGGGACCCGGGGAGGTCGATGATGAGCCGGCAGGCCGTGGAGCAGGCGCTCGGGAAGCTCGTGCTGGACTGCGAATTCCGCGCGGCGTTCTTCAGCGACCCATCACTCGCGGCCCATCACGCGGGCCTCGATCTCACGGACGGTGAGCGCGAGACCCTCGCGCTCATTCGACCCGGCGCCCTCGCGGCGTTCAAACAGTATCTGGACCGGAAGCGCACGATGGCCATGCTCCTGGTCTCGGAGTCCGACTGAATCGACGAAGAGCCAACCCGCATCATTCATGCAAGGGGAGCACGCACCGAGGAGGTCGTATGCCAAGCCGCACAGCCGAAGCAGAATGGAAAGGCGATCTGGTCAAGGGCAGCGGACGCCTCGCCGTGGGCAGCGGTGCCTTTCAGGGACCGTACTCGTTCAAGTCCCGGTTCGAAGACGGTGAATCCGCCACGAATCCCGAAGAGCTCATCGGCGCCGCCCATGCCGGCTGCTTCACGATGGCGCTGACCGCCCAGCTTTCGCGCGCGGGCTTCGCGCCGACGCGGATTCACACGCGCGCGACCGTGACTCTGGCGAAGGTCGGCGACGCGTTCGCCATCACACGGATCGATCTGGAGACGACCGCCGAAGTTCCCGGCCTCGACGACACGACGTTCCAGCGACACGCGCTCGACGCCAAGCAGAACTGTCCCGTCTCGAAGGCGCTGGCGGGGACCGAGATCCGCTTGACCGCGAAGCTCGCGTCGTAGCGAGACGTCACGACATGGACGACACCGTCCAGGGGCTGCTGCAGTATGGCTACGTCCTGCTCTTCGCGTTCGTGCTGGCCGAGCAGGTGGGGCTTCCGGTGCCGGCCGTGCCCGTCCTGCTGGGCGTGGGCGCGCTGGCCGGCGGCGGGCGCATGAGCCTGACGCTGGCGTTCGCCGCGGCGCTCGCCGCATCCCTGCCACCGGACGTCATCTGGTACGAGCTCGGACGCCGGCGCGGTGCTCGTGTTCTCGGCCTCCTCTGTCGCATCTCCCTCGAGCCGGATTCGTGCGTGCAGAGGACTGAGAACCTTTTCATGCGGCGCGGGCGCAAGGCACTCCTGATCGCGAAGTTCTTCCCGGGGCTCAGCACCGTCGCGCCGCCGCTGGCGGGCATGGTCGGGATCGCGCGCTGGCAGTTCCTCGCCCTCGACGTCGCGGCCGCGATCCTGTGGGCGGGAGCGTGGATGGGCCTCGGCTACGTCTTCAGCGATGCGCTGGAGCTCGTGGCGTCACGGGCCGCTCGCCTCGGCAACGTGCTCCTCATCGTCGTCGGGGCGGCGCTCGCCGCCTACGTGTGCGTCAAGTTCGTCCAGCGCCAGCGGTTTCTCCGTAGTCTCAGGGTCGCGCAGATCACGCCCGAGGAGCTCAAGGGTCGTCTCGACATCGGTGACGAGACGCTCGCCGTCGTCGACACTCGCTCCGTGCTGGACGTGACCGCCGCGCCGTATGCCATCCCGGGCGCGCTCTGGATTGCCGCCGAGGACATCGCGCGACGACACGGTGAGCTCCCTCGCGGCCGCGAGCTCGTCCTGTACTGCTCCTGACCGAAGGAGGCGACGAGCGCCCGGGTGGCGCTACAGCTGAAGCGGAAGGGCATCACGCGGGTGCGCCCTCTCCATGGCGGTCTCCGTCTCTGGATGGACCACGCATTCCCCGTCATCGACATGAAGCAGAGCCTCGCTGGAAGGCTTCCCTGATCGCGGCGGGCGGCTCCTCCGTGATTTGCCACAGCCGCGGATCCAGCCGATCGCGTGCTCTAACGTAGAACGAGCGTGCGCTGCATGATCGTCCCGCCGCGGTCGAGTTGAACCTGGACGGTATTGCTGTCGGGATCGCGGCGCATGTTGAGGAAGGCCATGAACACGCCGCCGGCCGGGCCGTGACCGTTGACGGCGAGAATCCTGTCATTCGCCTCGATCCCGACGGTCGTCGCGGACTTCGGATTCGTGATGGTCAACCCGTCGGCGGTCAGGATCCCATCGACGAGCTCCGACTCGATCTCGTAGCCGAAGCGTCCGGAAGAGAAAGTCGGCCGGACCTTGAGAGCGCCCGTCAACGTCGGCAGCCGGTCCGCGAAGCTTCGGACGTCGATGTCGTAACGCTCCGGCTCGCTCGTTCCGGCGCCGGCGCCCGGCCGCCGGACCACGCGCCGGCCGAGCGCCGTCGGCTGAGGCGTGGTCCGTCCTCCGTGATCCGAGGAATGAACGGCGTCGATATCGGCGTGGACCGACGGCCGTGACGACTGATGAGTGGCACGATCCAGCAAGCCGATCGTAACGGTGAATGCCGCGGCGATCGTGAACGCGATGACGGCGGCTCGCCGCCGTCCGACCCCGCGGCAGCTCACGAGCACGACGGCGGCCAGCAGCGCGACGAGCGCGCTGGCGGCACCGACCAGCACGACGAAGGCAAGCCGGGGACTGACGAGCGCGACGTGCGCCGTCCAGATCACGGGGCGAAGCGCAGCGCGCGTCACCACTTTCAGGCTCTCGTGGCGTGCCACCACGCCGGCGAACGGCGGGCTCACGCGATAATACGCGGCGACGAAGGCGCGCCCGGCGGCATGCGGGACGAGCACACGATCGCGGAACGTGCGGAGCGTCACCACCTCGCGCGCGAGCGGTGACCCGAACGCCGCGGTGGCGATGAAGCACTTGATGCCGCCGGACGAGCTGCGGCCACCGGTGGCCGTGGTGACTTCCGTGACCTTGACGGCAAACCCATCAGTCCCGCCGCCGAGCGCTGCCTGGACGGCGCCCGGGGTGAACGGAAAATCGCCCGACGTCGTCTCTCCGGCGAGGAACACGTTCCCGGCGGCGTCGACGGCGAGCGCCAGGCCGAAATCGTCGCCGGTGCCGCCGACAAAGAATTCGGCACTCGGCGACGTGAACGCCGGGTCGAACACGATGATGAAGGCGTCCGTCAGCCGGGGCGCGGCGCGAGTTTCGGAGCCGGAGAGGTAGACGTTGCCCACAGCGTCCAGACCGATGCTCGTGCTGACACTGGGCAGCGCCAGGTCGGGGTCACGTAAGACACTGTTCAGTGTGCCCGTCGGCACCGGGCGCGAGAGCGCGATGACTGTAGCCGTCGCATTCAGCTTGGTGAGGAACGCCTGCGTGGCACCGCCACCGGTGAAGTTGGCGAAGCCGACCGTGACCGGAAAGCCCGCGGGCGGAGCGCCCCCGGATGACGTGCCGCCCGTCACGTACGCATTGCCGCCGCCGTCGACCGTGATGGCGAGTCCCTCATCCCCGGAGGTTCCCCCGAGAAAGGTGGAATAGCTCAGCGCGCCAGCCGGCGTCAGCTTGGTCACGAAGGCGTCGGTCACCCCGGCCGCTTCTCCCACCGGTCGGGTGGCTTGGACGACACCCGCCGTTGTGGGGAAATCGGCGGGCGGCAAAACGCACGGCAGACTGGCACATGTGGTCGAGCCGGTGATGTACGCCGCGCCTGTGCCATCGGTCGCGATCGCATTGCCGACATCGGTTCCGGCTCCGCCGAGATATGTCGAGTACGTGAGCGCCGTGCCGGTGACGTTCAGCTTGGTGACGAACGCGTCGCGTCCGCCGCCGAGCGTCCCCTGAAACGCGCCAAAGGTCGGAAAGTTCGCCGAGCGCGTCCCGCCGGTGACGTACGCGTTCCCCAAGATGTCGATCGTGATTCCGAGACCGACGTCCGGGCCGGAGCCGCCGAGATATGTTCCGTAGACAAGGAGGGAGCCGGTGGGATTCAGTTTCACGACGAACGCGTCGAATCCACCGCCGCCGAACACGGTCTGGACCGCCCCAGCGGTGGTCGGAAAGTCGACGTTCTCGCGGTGAAGGTGCTGTTGAGCTTTACGACGAATGCGTCGATTCCACCCCGCGGTGTCTCCCGAAACGCGCCCACCGACGTCGGAAAGACGCCCCCGCTCGTGTTGCCGGTGAGGTAGACGTTGGCTGAAGCGTCGATGGCGATCGCGAACGCCTGGTCGGTGCCGGCGCCGCCGACGTATGTGGCCAGCGCGATCGTGGGATCGATGACGAGGGGCCGGCGCGCGTCGTAGCTGCCGACGTGGAATCCGACCGTCGTCCGGTTCTCGAACGCCCACCGGCCGGCCACCTTGCGCCTGGCGCCCTCCGAGTGCTGGTAGACGAGCGGTTTGCCGAAGCGAAGCGAGGTGCCGCCGACGTGCAGCACGAGATCGCCGGTCCCGTTCAGCTCGAGCCGGTCCACGCCGTCGAACATCAGCCGGATCGCCCGCGGATCGGCGCCCGGACCGACGACGAAGTCGTATTCGAGCTGCCGCTCCTGGGTGCCGTAGTAGACCAGGTCGATGCCAGGATAGATGTCGCGATAGGCCACGCGCGCGTACGTCGGCACGTTCGTGCGCCAGCGGCTGGGATCGCGGCCGATGAACGAGTGGCTTCGCCCGGGTAGCTCGTCGAGCCCCTGGATCCGAGCCGCCGAATTCGCGCCGACGAGCCGCATGCGAACCGCGGTCCGCCCCGTCGAGAGCACGGTGTCGGTCGCGGTGAGGAACACGGTCAGTCCGCGCGTGCGGGCCAGGAATTTCACGCGCGCGTCGCTCTGCCCAAGGTTCGGCTCGAAGCTGAAGGAAAGCGATCGATACGCTTCGGTCAGCCGGGCTTGGGTCGCCTGGTCAGCCGGGGCTGCCCCGGACGGCAGGCTCGCACTCATCGCCGGCGTCCCGAATATCGTGACGGTCAGGAAGACGAAGAGACCCGATGCCCTTCTTACCACCGCGCAGAAGGTCATGGCGGTTGATGGTGGCACAGGCTCGCGGCGTATCACAACTCTTTTATGGGGTTTTCGGGCGCGTTCACGCTCGTCGAGACTCAGTCAGCCTCCCGATCCTGTCCATCGCCGACCGGGGCGGCGCTCATCCGGCGCATGACGCAGTCGTACTCGATGACGCGCATATCCTCGGCGTCGAAGGTCACCGGGAAGAGATTCGTGAGCTCGAAACCGAGCGCGGTGTAGTACGCGATGGACTCCGCGATGCTCCACATCCCGTCGTAGATCGGGATGATCGAGACTTCGGACTGCAAGGCGACGACGTCCGCGAGCCGCGGGCCTGCTCCCGCGAGGACGTCACGATCCCAACCCTGGGTATCCATCTTCAGAAACACGCGAGGGCGCTCGATCCCGGCGGCGAATTCCGCGTACAGGCTCTCCAGCCGCTCGACCCGGACCGACTCCGTCCGGCCGTCCCAATGCGCATGGGGAAAGCGCTCCTGGCAGTAGTCGTTCGGCCGAAGGAACGAGGCGAACATCGTCGAGTCAGGGACGTTGATCGGCAGCGTGCCGGCCTCGCGCCCAAGCGCGACGTTGTACCCGCGCCAGTGCGGGTCGCCCGCCGCCACGCGCTGCAACCGCGCGAACGAGTCCGGCACGGGCTCGAACGACACGACGCGGCCGCCGTAGCCGGTCTGACGCAAGAGCTGGTAGAACTCGCCTTCGTGGGCGCCGACGTCGAGGACGCAGTTCACGGCGAGTGTCGAGAGCAGTCTGCGAATGTGCCGTTCGTGCGAATGCAGCGCGGGGAAGCGCATGATCTGATAGCCGAAGCGCTTGAAGATGCGCTGGATGCCACGTTTGAGGACCCCCCGTGGGCCGACCGCCGACTGATCGCCCACGCCGGCCGAATCCGGGAACCGGCGGGTCATGAGCCTCCCCCCTCCCCTGCGCATCTTCGTCAGCGGCCTCTCCCATGCGAGGGCGAGGCAGAATCGAGTTCGGTCGAGATCATCGCTAGCTCCACCAGCCCGCGCGCGGCGCGGGGCTCCGTCCGATTTCCAGAGATCGTCAGGCGACGGCGCGGCGAGCGAGTCTAGCGAGCGGGCGGGGAGCGGGGAGCAGGGTGGAGCGAACCGTCGTATGGCTCCGCGGGCGTCGGCTCCTCGCGGACGACGGCGAGAACGATCGGAGTCGGTGGTTGATCGACCGTCTTCCAGGTGGGGATGGCGACGGCCGATCCTACAGCAATGACGACGTCATCGAAATCGCCGTCATCCCAGAACCCGCCGACCCACGTCGGATCCGGCGGGCTCGCATACGCCAACGAAGTGAGCAGGAGCGCGATGGTAATGAGAACCATCGCCACGACGGGCCGTATCAAGTTCACGCTCGTGAGCCTAGCGCAAACATCGCCGGTCTTCAATCGGCGAGCTGAGAGGGCTGTGGATCAGGCGCCGCGCCGCACGCGGTAATCCACGTTGTCCCTTACCCACTTCCAGAGGCGATCCTGGTTGGCGAGATCGGTATCCGGCTTCATCTGGGCGCGCCAGCCCTTCATGACATCGTACTCCACCGCCCAGAAGCGCACGCGGTCTCGCTTCACCAGCTTTCGCCAGTTGTCGCCGACCTTCGGGCTCGCATAGACCAGGCGGACGGTGACGTTCTTCGAGAGGTAGTCGAGGGGGCTGAGATCGATCTGCTGGTATGACGCAGGCGAGCCCGACTTGATCCTCGCGTCGTGCACGTCGGGGACGCCGTCGCTGACCACCATCACGGTGATCGGCGCCAGGACGAGATTCCGCTCCCTCACGGTGCGCGCGATCTGCTCGAAGAAGACGTTGAAGTCAGTGAGCGTGTCGGTGGGCGGGAACCACTTCCGGAGGTCCGTCTCGAGCTGCCTGACGTCCTTGTTGTTGAACTCGTGGATCGGGTGGAAGGACTTCGGCTCGCGGTTGTCCTTCCCTCCGATGGCCGTCACGAAGAGATCGCGCGGCTTCGAGAGGCCGCCGAACTCGCGCATGTGACCGTAGAGGTAATGGGCGACAAACGTGAGGGCGTCGTCATAGGCGGATCGGAAGGATCCGCTGGTGTCGATGCCGACGAAAAGCGTCGACCGCGGCGGCTTGTTGTCCTCCGCCGCCGCCGAGACCACGACGGCGGCACTGATGACAGCGACCGCGACCAGGCGAGCGGCGAGCGAGATGCGCAGGCGACTCATAGCGTCGCCTGCTTCCTCGGCGTCGCCTGCATGTGCAAGGTCTGTAAAATGTGCCAGGTCTGCGTGATTTCACTGCGGTCCTTGAAGGGTAGCGAGAAGACCTGGCGGGAGGCCACCAGGACCATCCCGAAGTTGAGCGCGGCCGCCGCGATCTGCAAGACCGGCAGCACCAGGTAATCGACGAGCTCTTCACTTCGAGCGTGGAGCCACTCGATCTCCTTCTTGAGCTCCGCCACCGGCTGCCGCCACCAGGGGGGCTCCGGCGTGGCGTTGGCGGGGCGCGGGTGGGCTTCGTCCACCAGCGGCCTGCGGGAGATGAAGGCGAGCATCGGCGGTGTTCCGTACTGGCCGAACAGGAACCACGTCATGCCGCGGATACCGACCCATCCGAACGCCGACAGCCCGAGCGTGACCGTGAGGCCCATCTTCATGCCCGTCTGCTGCGCGATCCACGGCGTCAGCGCGTCGATGAGCTCCCGGTAAAGGAACATGACCTCGAAGAACATCACGAACAGCTCCACCGCGACCATCTGGACGATGAACTTCCACTCACGCTTCTTCACGGCGTCCATCAGGGTCTGGATGCACGCGAAGCTACCCATGATGAGCAGCAGCAGGAAGAAGTAAAGGATGGGGCCCGTGTAGCGTGCCGTCGACTCGCCACCGACGAGGTCGGCGAGGAGCTCGGTCACGGTCGGCATCAGCGTGTAGCTGAAGATGGCGGCTTCGAGCACGCACCAGAAGATGAGCATCACGAACGCGATCCAGGGCACCCCCGGCGTGAAGTAGGTCTGCGTCATGCGGCCCGTCATCGTGAAGGGCATGAGCGCGATCTGGCGGATCACCTCGAGCACGAGCTTCGCCACGAAGGTGCTGAACGCCACCGCCCATCCGAGCGCCACCCCGACGAACCGGAACATCCCCACCCAGTACAGCCAGACGGCGCGCACGGCATCCCACCACGTCAGCATCATCGTCGGGATGAACTGCGCGCGCCCCGAGCGGAACGGCAACGTGTAGAGGGAGAGCTGCGTGCACCAGACCGCGGCGATGGCGAGCAGAGCCGGGAAGACGAGGAAGAGGTACTTCGCGACGACGAGCCACAGCGGACCAGGGGCGAAGAAGAAGTCCCACAGCATGTGCTGCATGCGCGGGATCCACGCCAGCGGCGCCATCAGCACGTCCACCGGCTGACGCCAGGGTTCTGGAATATGCTGAATCAGCTCGAACATTCACCCCTCCTTGTGCCCGGCATGGGCGAAAGAGCACCTACCGCGTAGCAAGCCTTCGGCCGTGCGTGTAAGCCGCTGATTCGGCGAAGATGATGACCGTTCGCCGGTGGGCTTTTTGGCATCCCGCGAGCGAAATTGACACGTGTGGGTGGCACGGTTGGTGACACAAGCGGCAGTTGACCGCGAGATCGCTAACGTCTTCGCCAACTGCGACACGCTGCGCCCAGGGGTACTATCCCGAGGTCCCGGCGGGATCGGCGGGCCGATTCAAGATTCCCTGCTCGTCGCACCGCGAATGCCACGACCATCGCCCTGCGCACGCCTTCATCCTACTCCCGTGCCGCGTCTGCCTGCGGCCACTGTGCTGGCCGGCTGCAGCACCGCGGAGGTGACACCGTCGGCGTCAGTGACGACGCTCATGCCGGACGCCGAACGGTGGTTCAAGCTGGGCTGGGAGACGGCGCCGGGGCGCGACGGCTCGGTTCGCCTGCGCGGCTACCTCGTGAACACCTACGGTGAGCCCGCGGGCAGGTGCGGGTGCTCGCGCAGGCGCTCGACGCCAACGGGAACGTCCTCGCGCAGCGTATCGAGTGGGTGCATTTCTTTCTGTCAGCCGGAGATTCTGGATACACTTGTGAACTATGGTGGACGTTTACCGTGTGCTGGTCGTTGACGACGATCCGAACGTGGCCTCGATGCTGAGCGACATGGTCGAGACCTTCGGCTACCGCACGGCAACAGCCAGCAACGCCGCGCAAGCACTCCGGGCCGTGCGCGAGTTTCTTCCACACGTTGTCCTCCTGGACATACGCATGCCGGGTATCGGCGGCGACACCGTTCTTGTCCGCCTGCGCACCTCGACGCCATCGCTTCCTGTGATCATGGTGACCGGAAACCGCGACGAGGACGAAGCCAAGCGGGTACTCGCGGCGGGCGCCTTGGACTACGTGAGCAAGCCGGTCGACTCGGCCTACCTCGAGCATGCGATTGCCGCCGCGATAGCGACATCGCCCAAGTCCTGAGGCGCTGATCGCGGCAGCCGGGCCCTCAGCGCCACCAGCTCGTCAGGCCCGCCATCATGACGCGGCGAAGCGCGAAGAAGATCGCGACGGGCGGCAGCGCATAAATGATGGCGGCGGCCATCATGGCGTTCCAGGGCGGGTCGGCGTCGTCGAACAGCTGCGCCTGCATGACGGCCGCGGTCATGTGCTTTTCTGACGCGAGAAGCACGAATTGATAGAGGTAGTCGTTCCAGGCGAGCACCAGCGCATAGGTAGCGACCACCGCCAGCGCCGGCGTCATCAACGGAAGATACACGCGCCGATACACCTGGGCGCTGGAGGCGCCGTCGACACGCGCGGCGTCGTCGAGTTCGAGCGGTATCAGCCTCGCGTATTGCCGCAGGGTCAAGATCGCAAACGGGGTCGCGAACGTCACCTGCGCCGCGATGACGGCCCAGGGATCGTTGGAGAGGCCGTAGTCGTGCATGATCCGATGGAACGGGAAGATCAGGAACGACGCGGGAATCGCATAGGTGATGAGCGAGGCGTTGGTGAGCACCGCGGCGCTGGTGAGCGGCGAGCCCTGGCCGAGCCGCATGCGGCCCACGGCGAAGCTCGCCAGCGAGGCGATCAGCACGGTGAGGACCATGGTCGAGAGCCCGATGTAGAGGCTGTTGCCGAGCTGCCGCCAGAAGTGTTCGAGATACCGAGCGTCCTGCGTCAGGACCACGCGGAAGCTCTCGAGCGACGGCTCCGGGGGCCAGAGGTTGCCGCTGAACTCGACCTCGCCTTCCTCGGGATCGAGCGCGATCAGCAGCATGTTGTAGACAGGGATCACAGTCCAGATCAGCAGGACGATGCCGAGGATCACCGCGCCAGCTTCAGTGAGAAGCCGTCGGAGTCGGACGCGAGGGGTCGCGCGCCGGCCGGACGTCATCACGACGCTCACAGCTGCACGGCCCTCGTCTGGAGCGCGCGCATCAGCACGATGACGACCGGGACCAGCAGCGGGAGGACCGACATCACCGCCGCGACGCCGAGCGCCGGGTTGGCGGCGTCGAAGGCGTAGTGGAAGGCGAGTGTCGCGAGCACTTCCGTGGACCACACCGGCGCGCCGCCGGACACGAAATACACGGTGGTGAACTCGCCCATCGTCCACACGGTCGAAAGCAATGTGCAGACGAGATAGAGGTTCGCCAGCAGCGGAAACGTGACGTGAACGAAGCGGCGGGAGCCAGCGGCTCCGTCGACGGCGGCCGCGTCGGAGACGTCCCGGGGAATGGCCATCCGGCCCGCGAGAAAGATGACGGTCCAGAACGGCATCCATTTCCAGACGTAGGCGACGATGTTGGCTCCGAGCGCCAGCCACCAATGATTGAACCAGATCGGACCGTCGACGCCGATCAGCACCGCCAGTGCGCGATCGACCAGCGCTTCCTCGCCGGCCAGCATCCAGCGGAACGAGATGCAGGCTTGAACCGCCGGGAGCATCCAGGGCAGGACATAGACGACCAGCAGGGCCTTGATCCACCAGCGGGGACGCATGAAAAACCCCGACAGCAGGAGCGCCAGGAACATCGTCACGTTCACGCCGACGCCGACGAAGAGCATGGTGTTGAGCACACTCGAAAGGTAGAGCGGATCCGCGATCAGGTCGGCGTAGAGCGAGGGTTTGCTGCCCATCCAGAGCGCGTAGCCGATGGGATAGACGGCGAAGGCGAAGAAGAGCGCCGCGTAGGGCGCGACGAAGGCGATCGCCAGGGCGACATCCGGCCCGTGCATGCGGCCGTGGCCGGGTGGTTGCCACCGCCCCTTGACCGATACGGACGGCCCGGCTGCGAGAACCTGCTGCGCGCCGCTCATGCCCACCTCCCGGTCCGCGGCCGCCGGCGGATCTTGCCGCGGGGCCCCAGATACAGCGCCGGCAACAGACCTGTCAAGGGTTCCCGTCGGCGAGAACGGCTGACCTGACAGGTCGGTCGACTTGACAAGTCCGGGGCCGCGAGAGTAGAAGAGCGAAACTCTTCGGTCGGTAGCCCTCTGGAACGGACGGCGCAAACGCGCGGGACAACACGACGCGCGGGATACAAGGGAGGAGCAGCATGGTCCACCTCACCAGGCGCTCGATGCTCCGCGGATCCCTGGCTCTGGCTGCGGCAAAAACGGTCGGCGTTCCGTACGTCGCCAGGGCTGCGGCGACCACCGCAACGGTCTGGTTCGCGCAAGGGTTCGTCCAGGACGAGGACGTGGCGTTGCGCAAGGCTGTCGCCGACTACGAGAAGCAGAGCGGCAACAAGATCGAGCTGAGCATCATTCCCTTCGCGCCGGAACGGCAGAAGATCATCTCGGCGCTCACCAGCGGCGTCGTCCCCGATATGGTCGATTCCAACCCGGGGGAAATTCTTCAGCTGTACGGGTGGCAGGACATGTGGGTCGACGTCAGCGACGTCGTGGAGACCCAGAAGAGCCAGTTCAGCGAAACCGCCATGCTGGCCGCTCAGGCCTACAACAACGTGACGAAAAAGCGCGCCACGTACGGTGTGCCGCTCAGGGCCGCCGTCGTCCCTTGCCACATCTGGAAGTCGCTGGTCAAGAAGGCGGGGATGAAGATCGAGGACATCCCGAAGACCTGGGACGCCTACTTCGACTTCTTCAAGAAGGTGCAGGACAACCTCCGCAAGCAGGGCGAGCGGAAGGTCTATGGCCTGGGCTTCCAGGTGACGGCCAACGGGGTCGACCCCTACAACCTCTTCATGGCGTTCCTCGTCGCCCACGGCGGTCAAGACATCGTCACCAAAGACGGCAAGCTTCATCTCGACGATCCGAAGGTCAAGGAGGCGGCGATCAAGTCGGCGGCCTACCTCGGCGGCGCATACCGGGACGGGTACGTGCCGCCGAGCGCGATCAACTGGAACGACGCCGACGACAACAACGCGTTTCACGCGAAGCTCATGGTGATGGACGTCGACGGGACCTTGTCGACCGAAGTCGCGATCAAGGAGAAGCATCCGGAGTGGTACTACGACGAGATCGTGACCCATGGCGCTCCCGGCTATCCCAACGACAATGCCGGCAAGCCGATACCGAGCATCGTCGGGTACACCAACGGACTGATCCCGAAAGGCGCCAAGAACGTCACGGTGGCCAAGGAGTTCTTAAAATATTTCATCCAGCCCAAGGTGATCGGCGAGTTCGTCGAACTTGGTCTGGGCCGCTGGCTGCCGGTCATGCCGTCGCTCGCGAAGAGTCCGTTCTGGCAGAACCCGAAAGATCCGCACCTCAAGGGATACGTTCAGCAGGGTCTCCTCGGCCCGACCCGGCCCGATTACTACGTGTTCAACCTGGCGATGGCGGAAGTCCGCTCTCACCACGTGTGGAGCATGGCGATGATCGACGTGGCGAAGGAGGGCGTGAAGGCGGAGGCAGCGATCGAAAAGGCCTTCAAGCGGATCGGGGAGATCTTCGCGAAATACCCGATGGCGTGAGAGCGGGAGGCGAATGATGGATACGACCTCGGTCGTCGAGATCGGTCGCCCCTCGGTCCCGCGTGAAACCGTCTGGCGCTCGCTTCGCGGCCATCTCAAGGGTACGGAGTACACGTGGGCGCTCGCCTTCGTCGTGCCCTACGTCGCAGTATTCCTGACCTTCGTCGCGTATCCGGTCGTGTACGGGTTGTGGATGGGCAGCGAGGCGGGCCTGTACCGGGAGCTTTTCGACGACCCGATCTACCAGAAGACGGTGGTGAACACCGTCCTCTATCTTGCGTTCGGCGTGAACGTGAAGATGTTCCTCGCCCTCTTACTGTCCGGCTTCTTCATGCGCCCGGGCTGGTGGATGAAGGCGCTGCTGCTGATCTTCGTCCTCCCATGGGCGGTGCCGCAGATCTCGACGTTCATCTCGATCCACTGGATGCTGAACGGCGAGTGGGGCTTCCTCAACAACGTCCTCTACACGCTCTTCCACGTCGAGGGGCCGCACTGGCTCAACGACCGCTGGACGGCCCTCGCCGCCGTCATCGTCTCGCACATCTGGAAATGGACGCCGTTCTGGACGCTGATCCTGCTCGCGGGCCGGATGGCGATTCCGCTCGACATCCGCGACACAGCGAAGGTCGACGGCGCCACCGGGCTGCGCGGGTTCGTTCACATCACCTTCCCGCTGCTCGCGAACCTCTACCTGATCTGCACGCTACTCTCGACGATCTTCCTGCTCGGCGACTTCAATGCCGTCTACTTCGTCTCCGGCGGCGGTCCCGCGAACACGACGCACGTGCTCGCAACGCTCGGCATCCGCAACGCCTTCGAGATCGCTCAGCCGCGCCTGGGCGTCGCGGCGGTGATGTCGGCGCTGCCGCTGGTGATCCCGCTCGTGATCGTCCTGATGCGCAAGCTCCGCACAGCCGAGGTTCAGCTATGAGCACCATCGCGGTCGACGCCGCCCTGACCTCCTCCCGCGCGGAGTCGCGGGCGCACCGCGCTGTGCGGCGCCGACGATACCTGACCACCGCGGGGACGGCGGTGCTGTCCCTCGCCCTCGTGGTGTGGACGATCCTGCCCATCTACAACATGGTGCTGATCTCTCTGGAGCCGGAAGGTGACGTGTTCACTGACCACATCTGGCCGAGGGTGGCGTCGCTCGAGAGCTTCTGGGGCGTCCTGACCCAGGGCCACTGGTACCTGGAGCATTTCTGGCGTCAGTTTGCCAACAGCATCTACATGGGAGCGATGGTGACCATCTTGACGCTGGCGATCGGCTCACTGACCAGCTTCTCCCTCGGCCGGATGCGAATCCGCCACGGCTGGCTGGTGAGCAACGCCGCCCTGTTGACCTACGTGATCCCGGCGTCGTTCCTGGCGATCCCGTTCTATCGAATCATGCAGAACTATGGAATGGCGAACAACGTGTGGTCGGTGATCGCGGCCCTTGTGGCCTTCGCCACGCCGTATGCCATCTTCGTCTTCCAGGAATACGGTCGGAGCATTCCCATCGAGGTCGACGAGTCGGCGCGCATCGACGGGGCCTCTCCGATCCAGGTCTATCTGCGGATCTACCTGCCGCTGATGGCACCCGCCCTCGTCGCGGTCGGCACGTACGCAATGCTACTCGCGTGGAACGAGTACCTCTACCAGTTCCTGCTCTTGTCGTCGAAGTCGAGCATGACCGTGCCGGTGGCGCTCGCACAGTTCCTCAGCAGCGATCAGTCGCCATGGAACTATATGATGGCGACGGCGATCATCTATGCGCTGCCGCCCGTCGCGATCTATTACGCGTTCCGCCGCCGCATGTCTGCCGGCCTGACGATGGGCGGGGTCAAGGGCTGATCGTCGCGCCTCGACGTGCGGCGGCTGTGCGCCACCGCCACGTATCGCTCACGACAGCGGCTCGAACGGATAGAGGGGGCGGCGGCGCTTGCGGTAGTCGAAGAGCGCGAGATCGGAGCTCGTGACGCCGTCACCGTCGCACAGCACGATGTGGCGTGCGATCGGCTCGAAGCCGGCACGGAAGTGCTGGCGCGACTTGATCAGCACGTAGCGCTTGCGGCGCGGATCGATGCCCGCGTGTGTGAACACACCGAGATCGGAGGGCTCCGCGCGCCGCTCCGAGACCACGATCTGCATCGAGCCGGTGTCAAGCACCGCGGTTCGGCCCATACGCACGCGCACGCCCGTCGCCATCGGGCCCGTGACGGTGAACTCGCCGTCCGTGATCCGCGCGACCTTCGCGGTCACGGTGAGCGGCGCGCCCTTCAGATTGAGCTGCGGCATGTCGATGCGGCCTCCGAGATCCAGCGTGACGCTCGCGACCGTGCCGGCCGACACAATGCGTGCGACGGCGGTGGGATCACAAATCGGCCCGACGAGAACGTCCTGGAGACGCTGGCGCATCACCTCCGCCACCACGCTCATCACGTCCTGCGTGCCGCCGGACGCGGTGTTGTCGCCGTGGTCGACGAGGATCACGGGCCCCTCCGTCAGCGTCCGCGCGTGCGCAATCTGCGAGGCGAGCGGCGCGCCCTTGTAGAGGAAGTCCGCGCGCCGCTGCCACGCGAGATCCAGCATCCGCTCGAGCAAGGCCTGGCCCTGCGTGGTCTGTCCGTCGCACACGACGATCGCGGAGCACGAGAGATGCGGGATGTCGGACTGCGGAAAGCCGCCGAGCACCGACGCGTTGAGTACGACGCCGCGCTTCTCGGCGTCGATCGCCATGTCCATCACGTCCTTCATCGGCTGACGCGACGGCGTGTGCTCGAGTGTGCTCGTGAGCATCGGCCGGATGCCCCACACCATGACCGGCTTCACTTCGCCGTCGAGCGTGCGCACGAGCGTCCTCGCGGCGCGCTGCGCCGTCTCCGCCATGTCGATGTGCGGGTAGGTCCGGTAGCCGGTGATGACGGTGGCGTTCTCGACCATCGTCGATGTGAGCTGCGTGTGGAAGTCGAGGCCCACGGCGATCGGCAGGCGCGGCGC